>JAABUR0100000171.1_pt1 | contig 150817 bp, 34 predicted proteins | sample 5560091 | NCBI WGS metagenome assembly JAABUR01 (sample SAMN10711879, study PRJNA513375) | rock metagenome | isolation source: Antarctica rocks | place: Antarctica: Victoria Land, University Valley sud | reverse complement strand
GCTCCCCAACGAATGTATTGCGACTAGGGCATAGCGAGTGTAATGTAGGGCTAAGGATATGGTTCGGAGGGTTGCGTATAGCTTCAATTCCAACGGAATAGGACGTTGTGAACTGATAATGCCGTAATAGGTGATTATAATGTGGTTTCACCTATAAAAAGGGGGGGGGGATTTTCTTTACGCAGTGCCAAGGTTTCGCATGAGTCCTGAATACGCTAAATGGAAGGCCCCACGATTCGTCAATTCTTCCGACCAGGACTTCGAACTTTACCTTACCATACTTATGTTACTCAGGTCGTCTCGCTGGACAGCGACATAATTTCTTCATTAATTCTTGCAGAAAGACATGGTGTCATCCTTTAAAGTAGCCAAAAAGTTCTCTAAACTTACGAGTCGGCCACTTCGCCGGCATGTCTTCGTTAGAAGTCTGCCCCAGCATTATTCATGTACATATATCTATTAATGACACTCTGCACCAGGCTTCCAAACCAACTCGAAGGCATTGGCGGCACATAGTTTCACAATGCCGGCTATGTCACCGACAATGACTGAAGGCAATATCACAAATTGGAAAGTCAAAGAGGGTATGAATCATTTCCCCAACGAAAGGGGTGGACTGGGAAGATTTCAGAAGGCTGAAACATTATCTTACAGGAGAATCCTTCATCACCGGCGATGTACTTCTGGAAATCGAGACCGACAAGGCTCAGATGGATGTGGAGGCACAGGATGATGGGAAAATGGCAAAAATCACGGTACTACGACCATCGGACCAGGACTATTCACACTTACTAAGAAGAATTGGGTTGTAGCAACAAGCGGGCACCAAGGGCGTCAAAGTGGGCACTCGAATTGCAGTCTTAGCTGAGACAGACGACGATCTCAGTACCCTCTCCATCCCTGCAGAAGAAGCTGCTCCGACCTCTTCACCTCAAGATGCTCTGGAATCTGGGATGGATCCATTGCCATCATCCGAATCGCACAGCGAGGCTCCTCCATCAACGGCGTCCGAAGCTACAGCCTTTAGTGCCAAAGCTTCCCCCTACGCTTCAGGCAAATCCATAAAACAGACCTACCCCTTATACCCCTCCATTGCGCAACTCTTCCATGAAAAGGGCATACCGGCGTCGGAAGCTGATAAAATCCCTGCCAGCGGCCCTAAAGGGCGATTGCTGAAAGGCGACGTTCTAGCTTACCTCGGCACAATATCTTCCTCCTACTCATCAGATCAGTCGATGAGGATATCCAGACTCGGACATCTAGACCTCAGCAAGGCCAAGCCGGCTCCCCCAAAGGAATCACCTGCGTTACCGCAAAACAAGGCGCAAACCCCGCAAGCGACCGCGACGGAGCTTCTCAAGACAGACATCGCCGTCCCCGTCTCCTTATCATCTGTAATGGCGGTCCAAAAACGGATTCAAACCACATTAGGCGTCACCCTTCCACTATCGAAATTCATCTCCCGGGCCACAGAGCTTGCGAACAACGATTTGCCCCGGTCTACAGCTGCACGCCCAACGACCGACGATTTGTTCAATGATATCCTAGGTCTCAACGAAGTGAGCTCCAAGACATCAAAGGGATCCTACATCCCCCAAATCTCTGCCCTACCGAGCAATCCATTTGTGGAGAGAGCAAAGCCGCAAAGGCAATTGGACGTCTACGATATTTTGGCGGGTGGTGCATCTTCTAAAGTAGCCAATACTTTCAGGATGCCGCCACCGGGGATTATGGCTGGTTTGCAACCAGGCGAAGCGATAAGTGTTTTCAGTGTTAGCGTTTCGAGGGAGGAGGAAAAGCGAGCGAAAGTTTTCCTGGAGCGAGTAAAGACCATACTACAAGTCGAGCCCGGTAGGCTTATACTGTGAGGTAATATTTCTTTAGGTTCCATGCACTTTTCGCACCAATTGGTATCCCAGTCTTGACACTGCAAAGCCAAGGTGTCCGCCCGACAGCTTCTTCGCAATCCCCTGAGTGAGCGCCTTAAGCCTAGCGCCATGCTAACCATCAAGCTTGGCCTGCTCATAATGCTCGTTTGCCCTTTATATGCTCAAGATTTCAGCAACATCCAGCAAGATATTGCCCATATAACACACAATGAATAAGCTTCACATACGGCCTCGTTCATCTGATCACGCTCCATCTCTCCATCCTTGCTCCGGCTCCATCACCGCCGACACCATCTCGCTCTCTTTTCCCAAAACACTTCCAGAATCTCAGGGTTTCGTCACCAGCACCTGTGACAACGGTTTGCCCATCTGGACTCATTGCTAGATAGAGCACACGGTAGGTATGGCCCGTTAGGCTCGCTACTTGTGTCATGCTAGGATACTTCCAGACCACAATCTGGTTCTGACTGTAGCCATGAGTAGATACAAGTTCGTTGCTGTTCTTTGACCATGCGAGGTTACAGACTTGCGATCCCGTGTCGAGCTCCTGTACACATTGGCCAGAGGTTGTGTTCCAGAATTTGATCCGACGATCTGCGGTTCCACCACCAGAAGCAAGTAGATTGTGTTGGTGCGGCGACCAAGCTATCGCCTTGACTGCCGCGGTGTGTTCGGAGAACTTGAACAATGGTGTTTCTGACAACTTGTCCCAAACCATTAATTTGTTGTCATTGCCACCAGAAGCCAATTGCCCGTCTTCCGTGTTCCACCGCAGCCCGCAGACTTCCTGTTTGTGGCCGGAAAGCTTTCTAAGAAACTGATCGGGTTGGCGAACGTCGCGGTGGTAAATCAAGCGGTCACGAGACCCGGACGTCAGAATGTGATCGTTCCATGCCAATGCACCCACTCGAGCAGTGTGACCGGTCATAGTTCGCAAGCGACGCTGCTTTTCTGCATCCCAGATCTGAACAAGACCCTTGTTTGTCCCTATTGAAACGTGCGTGCCGCGTTGGATCCAGGAAACAGATGTGACTATATCATCCTGGAGATCGCATAGTTTCGTCACCCGGCCTGACGTTGAGTTCCACATATAGACGCAGGACCCAAGACCAACACCCAAGATATTGCTACCGCCCCAATCTACAAGATTGAGGTAGAAATCGTCCGCTAAATCGGGAGCATCGAGAACCTTGAAAGGAACCTTGCTGACTGCTCGAGGCGCTTTTCGAGGGCTTAGGAGAAGGCGCTGACTGTCGAAGCGGACAGGGGATAAGCTGTAAAGGTCTGATTGGGTATTGAGATTTGGACCATGACGGCTTTGGGGTGTTCTTGATGGCGTTGGATGACCAGATATATTCGTATGATGCCGCGGCGACATGTAGGTAAATAGGTTTTTGTGGGGCGTAGATGGGGTGAGACTGGCGGAAGGTAGTGAGGATGATGAGAGATTTGTGGGTGGTGTTCTCGATCTGGAGGGATCATTTATAGTTGTTGAATGGGTCGATGTAAGATCAGGGGAAAGTGTTGGTGGTGTGGGCTGAGGTATTGTTGTGTCAAACAGCTCGGATCGTAGAAGCGTAGAAAATGTTCGATTCGCTTCCTCAGCTACTAGATATTAGCTGAAATAATACTTATGCCTTCCAGCTAGCTGCATGGTTCAACTCACTCTTCTGAAAATGAAGCTCTCCATAAGGGGTCCGCCTCTTTGCCTTGGATGGCGTAGCAGGCGAAGCATCATCATGCAATAGGCTGAAACTTGCTTGCAGATCTTGACCGTCACGATTTGGAATGAACCTGTAGTTGAGCTGCGGTGAGCATGTGACGCTTCAAAAAAATGTCGAATAGTACATTCAGTTGCAACATCGGAAACGGTCCCAGAGGGCTTGTTATATGTTCAACTGACCTATCACCATATATTCTTTGTCTTTTTCGGCTAGGACTGGCGCCTGGCGTCCTCTCCCTTATTCGTCCTCCGTCCTCCATCTCCTGCAACCTGTTACTGAGGGCATTTGGATCCAAAGGTTTCGAACCCGCTCCTTCGACGCCATCCAATCCTTGATCAACGAGCTGATTGCATTTGCCGGTTGCTGTTGGGGGCGTTTTTGAGTGTGGTGGTGAGACCAAGGTGGGCGTAAGTGAACTTTCCACTGTCCTAGAAGTTAGGGACGAGGATATATGTAATTCGGTCGCAATTTCCGGCATTGTGCCGTAATCACAATCCAAGACTCTTCAGACGGTGTTGACGACTGCACAGCTTGATGCGAACTCTTGATAGCAAACTCAGGAACCCAACGCTGGTGATTGTTGCACAGACGTCGTTTCTGGCTTCACTACAGGCCCACGTCAGGTCGAGTGCCGTTATGACGATGAGGCCGGTGGCATGAAGCAAGAGATAGGAGCGACTGATCGAGTCCTCGGAGGGCGCGCAGTGGATTGTTGTGATTGTTATGAAATGGTGTAGGATGTGAGTTTCTTATTGAAGTTCATGGAAAGTGAGCTAGGGGCAGTTCCGCTCTCGGGATTCGTTGGTGTTTATGTATTGTACCGCTCGTATATAACACAACGTGCTTAAACAAAAGCCAAACAACACCGCAGTGTTGAAATGAAGTTGGCGCAAGATTGATGGTTTCGCTACTCGTTTTCTCAATTATTGCGATGCGTCGTGACAATCTACGCGCGGTGGTCACGTCAAGGGTCTGATGAACGATCTACTAGAATACGTGAGATACGCTACTTATGCATCAAAGACGGAGCGTTTGGGATTCTGCCTTACAATAATTCATGATTGGCTCTGCATTCCCCTTGAAACCGCTCCTTTCTCGAACGTCAGTGTTATCACATATACAGGTAAAGTTCGTTTCGTGTATACATTACAGACATCAACAGTGTTGTTCAACACCGCGGCGCCACAGCACAACAACCTCGACAATGGATGTCTCCGCTACAGCGGGCCATGAGCTTCTGTCATTCATTAACGCCTCACCCACTCCATTTCACGCTGTCCACTCCGTCAAGCAACGACTTGAAAAGGCGGGATTTACAGGTTTGGAAGAGAAGGATTCCTGGAGTAACCGTTGCGTCCCAGGCGGAAAATACTTTCTCACACGCAACGCTTCGACCATCTTAGCGTTTGCTATAGGCAAGAAATGGAGGCCAGGTAACCCTGTTGCTATGATAGGTGCTCATACCGATTCACCCACTCTTCGGGTGAAGCCGGTCAGCAAGAAAGAGAGTAATGGTTTCATGCAGGTCGGTGTAGAGACATATGGTGGCGGACTGTGGCATACATGGTTCGATCGAGATCTGAGCATGGCAGGCCGAGTGTTGGTCAAGCATAATAAGGGGGACTATGTTCAAAAGCTTGTCAAGATTGAACGCCCAATCCTGCGAATTCCCACTCTTGCGGTCCATCTAGATCGACAGGATCCTTTTACGTTCAACAAAGAAACACAACTCTTTCCCATCGCAGGTCTCCTCGCAGCTGAGCTCAATCGACAAGACAAAAATGAGAGTGCGACCACAGAGTCCACGGAAGAAGGTGGAAAAGCTAGTCCACTGAAGGCTTTAAGCCAGAGACATCATCCTTATGTAGTTGAGCTGATAAGCAAAGAAGCCAACGTGCAACCATCTGAGGTGGTCGACTTCGAAATGGTACTCTACGATACCCAAAAGTCCTGTGTTGGGGGCATTAATGAGGAGCTATTATTTTCTCCACGACTTGACAATCTCGAAATGTCGTTCTGTAGCATAATGGGTCTTTTGAACTCGGTCCTTTCGGCTTCAGCCCTCGATGACGAGGAGTCTGTCCGCCTTGTCTCTTTGTTCGATCATGAGGAAATTGGCAGCCAAACCGCTCAAGGAGCCGATTCAAATTTCCTACCATCCATGATACGTCGCCTCTCCGTACTTCCGACTCAGGAGAACAGAATTCCCGATGTAGATGCCTACGAACAAACCCTGTCCAAGTCGTTCCTGGTCTCTGCAGACATGGCTCACTCAGTAAACCCAAACTATGCAGCCAACTACGAGGTACGTCTATTCAGCCGATATTCGCCCAATACCCGCAACTGTTGAGTCATGAGCAGTATGGTGGGGAGGGATCACTCTCCCATGTCTCCTATAGAGTCTCTTGACTCGAGCTGCGATCCTTTCATCTCTCCACTTGTGGCAATACTGACTTCCACACCATCTACAGGTTGACCATAAGCCAGAGATGAACAAAGGCACTGTGATCAAGATCAACGCTAACGCTCGTTATGCTACCAACATGCCTGGTATCGTGCTGATTGAGGAAGTTGCTCGCAGAGCAGGGGTACCTTTGCAGCTCTTTGTCGTACGGAACGACTCCAGCTGTGGGGGCACTATTGGACCGATGCTCTCGGCTGCCCTGGGTACAAGGACTTTGGACCTGGGAAATCCACAGATGAGTATGCACAGCATCCGGGAGACTTCCGGCATTTACGATGTCGAGTATGCTATCAAGTTGTTTGAAAGGTTTTTCCGACATTTTTCGGAAGTCTCGAAGAAGATTACCATTGATTAGGTCGTAGTAGAACTCTAGCAAAAGGTCGCAAAGATCAAGGGCACTCCTATCACTTTCCGAATCGTAGGTTCAGCCATGTGGTAATAGATTGACACGCAATTATTATCACTTGGGAGTCGTCAATGAAGGCAGTAGGGTTGTGACAGTTCTAGCCCTGCAACATCTACAACATAAATGTAGTCTCACAATGCTCCGGTTGCAACCCACAACTGTCGTTGGGTGGTGCGATGGCTTCCTCGCGGTATCTAAGTGGGGATCACAAAGGTATAAAGGATTTCATAGACACGTTTGATGTAAGTAATTCTTCGGCGTCTGTATCTCAATACAGACTTATCCCAGTACAAGCTAAAAAGTTGCTACTGTATCTTCGTGCCACTCTTTAAGACTAATATCTTTGTCAGGTCTTCCTTTTCGACTGCGATGGTATGTAGGCCTCGCACATATTCCAATTTGCGTGTGCATTGCATACACACGTCCACCACGGTCATTATGACTTCCTGCTTACCAGGTAAAAAGGGTAGGCGTCTTATGGTCTGGCGAACATATTTTCGAAGGGACTGTCGAGACCCTAGAGCTCCTGAGAAGCCAAGGTACAGTTGTTTAGAACCTAGCTTCTCAAACGCTTCTGCAGCCTGAGCGCTGATCAGTGCATCAGGCAAACAGGTCATTTTCGTCACAAACAACAGCACAAAATCGCGTGCAGAATATAAGCAAAAGCTCACGAGTATGGGAATACCGGCGGAGACCGTAGAGCTACCCGAATCACCTTCAGAGACATTCAGCAGTCTAATGCGCCAGACAGGATGAAGTCTTTGGGTCAGCTTACAGCGCCGCGATCTATATTTCCCGTATCCTGAAATTACCTCCCGAAAAGCAGACGGTCTACGTTCTCGGCGAAGCCGGTATCGAGACCGAGTTGGATTCCGAACACATCCAACACATTGGGGGTACGGACCCTGGCTTGAACCGGATCATTGCTAAGGAAGATTACGCTTCAATCGCATCTGGCGCTCACCTGGACCCCTCCGTTGGTGTCGTCCTATGCGGTCTCGACTTCCACATCAACTACCTGAAGCTCAGCCTCGCCTACCATTACCTCCGCCGCGGGGCTGTTTTCCTTGCTACGAACAGTGATACCACACTCCCGTCCGCCTCGACTCTGTTCCCAGGCGCAGGTGCATGCGCAGCGCCACTGGTAGCCATGATGGGTGGAAGGAAACCAACAAGCTTAGGCAAACCAAGTCAGGCGATGATGGACGCTGTCGAGGGGAAATTCCATTTCGACAGGAAAAGGACTTGTATGGTTGGAGATAGACTTGACACAGACATCGCCTTTGGCCTCGAGGGCGGATTGGGCGGCACTTTGTGTGTTCTTACTGGGGTCACGAAAAGCAAGGATGACTGGGCGGATGGAAGGACAGTGCCCAGCGCTTGGGTGGACAAGTTGGGAGACCTCCGGCATTATGCTTGATGACAATGATAGCATGGTCGAAGCGACGCAAACATACCAAAGCTTGTGGGTTCGGCGAGAACGGTTGCCTTGATGTAGCTAGTTCTTTGTGTTCCCAAAACCATACCCTACCACGTTCTATAGCCTATTTCTCGTGACTTACTCGTACGAACGCTGTGGTAGATAGGAGAGCAAGGACAACCCTATGTCACCGATTTGTCCAAAGGGATACACAATCGACGTGGGAATTCCAACCCCATCAACGCCTCGCTTACCTTACACAATCCAACCGATAGCCTACATTCAAGTTTTGCGTATCCTCAATCACCGTCCTCAATCTCGATGCTTCTCGCAGTGAGCCCTTGACAAAAATTAATATCTTCAAGCACGTCATCGAAACGACCCTGGACTCTTCTGGCCACCCTGCCCCTGTCCCAATCACCTCTCGTCTTCCATATTTCGCTCATCAAGACAGAGTATATCTGTTCCAACTGTTCCACGCTACAACCACTTGTTTGGGTCACCAGATGCTCGAGCAGATTAGAAATGTAAATGGGATCAGGGATCAGCTGAGGGTGCATTGTCGCAAGAGCTCTGGATGGACCAGGAACGGGATCGTTGAGAAGAGAACTGATGTTGGACTTTTCCCGTGGCCAGGGAGGAACCGCAGGAGTCTGCGATGAGCGTTCGGGTGGTGAACCTTGGCTTTGGGAACCCGATGGATTGCTGATAGGGTGAATGGAATTCTGAGAGCCTGGCATCTGGCATTAGTTGATTCCCCAAGAGCGAGATGGGATTAGGTTTCGATAACCTACCTTGGGTATTACCGCGCGTGTCTGGAAGCTGCGAGTTGCCTTCGCCAAGTTCATTGAACATAGAAAGATCAGGACCCTCCTGCCTCCCTGGGGTGCTTTGCGTGTTCTTGTCGCCTGAAGACCCCGTGTTTCTCTTCTCAGAAGATGTTGTCGATGCATAATTAGTGTAGTCATTCAGATTTGAGTTTTCTGCCATTGGGGTAATGAAACTCCTTTGGCTAAGGCTTCCAGGCATAGACCGTCGATGCTCTATGGATGTGGATCCTCCTGTATAGGGCTCCATAGGTCGAGTCTGGGCGGAAGGGCCAATCGAGCTGCTCTGGGTTCCCTTCTCCGTCGATTGGACATCTTCACTATTTGAGATGTTGACGTCGCCTTCGCCTCGCGAAGGCACAGAAGTCCCGTTGCTGTGATGATGCCCCTGTAAATTGCTGAGGTCTGATATATGGCTCGGAAAACCATTGGTAAGTGTGCTCCGCTGTGAAGGATCCGATGGCGTGATAGGGTGATGCACGATGCCATTCGTCACGGGCTGTCCGAGGATGATAGGGCCAACCGACTGCTCAACCGATGATGTAGCAGTATCAGCCGGTGGCACGTTGGACGATATGGCCTCAATCCTTCGTCCCTCGACTGCTGCCAGCTCCTTAGCCTTCTCGATCATTTCCCTCTCACGCCTTTGCTCTCGAGCATAGACGTTTTCAAGTTCTGCCACGAACTGTGGATCTCGTAACCCAATATCTTCCATGTCGACCTCGACGTTGGTCAAGAGTTCATTTGCCTTGATGATACGCTCGGGGTCATCCATGGCTTTGGCATCTTTTGCTAGCTTCTTGATATCCGCCGTGAAATCTTTGGGTCTCTTATAATACCCGTTTGACAGCCGCTTTTCGATTGTGACTGTCTCCAGATTGTAGTAGAATTTCCCCGTAGCTATATCCACTAGGCCAGGCTCATGCTGTGCATTCGTCGCTTTCTCGTAAGGGCGCGAGGGATCCAATTGCCTCTGATCTCGTGGTAGATCGGTACTGACAAAGGTGGGATCCTCTTCTTCATATAGGTACCTTATTGCGCCTTCATCAATCGCTCCAGTTCTGAACTTCTTATTCCTCAACTTAATTTGATCCATGATAGGCTGTATACGCTGCTTTAGTTGATTGAGAAGCAACCTGTCCCTTTTCTTCTGTGCCTTCTCCTCCGCCTTAGAAAGTGGCAGTGGCTCCTTTGGTGGCTCAGGGGGAACCGGCATAAGGATCTCAAATTCCCTCTTCTTACGGTCCGCGGGTTCGGGGAATTCGGCGGGGGATGCGTTCACGTAGTCAATGATAGCGTCCAAGTACTCGTGGCGTGATTGCTGGATAGAGTTAGCGACTGAGGATTGCCCCTGACCAATTCAACACTCACCCTGTCGGGCCGTGAAATCTCAAATTTGTTGCTCCGTGAATATCCGAACAAGTCCTTGACCATCTTTTGATCAACATACTCCTCTTCACACTCCAGGATACCAAGAAGAAGTACTGGATCCGTGGGTGCCAACATTCGCAGAAGACCGAGGAACGTAGATATTACTGCTGAGCCCACAGTCCTATACCAGACATCAACATTAGGTATATAGATGACACTAGGCTTATGCCGTTGCACTTCAGTAAACAACTGGACCACTGCAGCTTCTGTGGACTTTCACACTATCAGCACACGATACCATGTTGAAGATGCGCACCTACTCTCGTTGAATCGCTCAAAAGAGTTGGAAGATCGAAAGATTGCACGTGGAGACCTTCGAAATGATTCAAGAGAGCTCTGGCGAGATACTGCTGGCCCATACCAGGTACGCCCCTTATGAGCAGTCGCGGCCGGAATATTCGTGATCGCTCGAATTCTAAGGCATTGTAAATAGAGGATCTCTAAACCTGTAGCGATCAGACTACCTTGCTGCATGCGTTCTGCCTTCATCCCTCGATCATCTCCTGCGTCCTCGAATTCTGCTTCCTGCAGGGCGGTCAGACGTTTCTGCTGCGGTAGTACCTCTGAGACGATGTTCTTGATGTCCGAAAGTCGATGGCGCAATAAGGGCTCGATCTGCGCAGGTAAAGGTGCCGCACCTGAAGATGTAGCTCTTTCTGAGGATGGTATCATTTTCTTGACCGATATCATGAAGTCTTTTGCAATCACGTTGATTGTCTCCGGCTTGATCTGAAGTTTCTCATTGGATTTGTAAATCTGAGGGTACCGACGTTGCACGGCGTTCAATGCAGCTTCAGTACAGAGCGCGCGAAGATCCGCTCCACCGTAGCCTTTCGTCAGTTGCGCGATCTCGTCCTTGAAGAAAGGGGTTAGAGGAGGATCCCAGCCCTTCGTATGGATGTCCAAGATGGTCCGCCGGGCTTCTGTATTTGGCAAGGGGAAGTAAAATTCTCTGTCGAATCGACCAGGACGGCGAAGGGCAGGGTCGATTGAGTCAGGTCGGTTGGTGGCTCCAATGACGATGACCTGACCACGCCCATCCATGCCATCCATGAGAGCTAGTAAGGTCGAAACGATGGAGGCATGGATTTGTTCTTGCTTGCTTGATCTTACTGGCGCGAGACCTTTGATACCGTTAGCGACCGCCAATCGTAATATACGCGTATCACTCCTTACCATCTATTTCGTCGAAGAATATAATGCTTGGCTGGTTTTTGCGTGCCTCTTCAAACAAGAGCCTTAGTTGGCGCTCTGCTTCTCCAACCCACTTGCTGAGTGCATCTGCGCCCTTACGCATGTAGAATGTCACTTTCCTTCCTTGCGAGCTAACGCTAGACGCAAGAGCTCTAGCCAGCAAAGTTTTGCCAGTTCCAGGGGGACCATGAAAGAGGACACCTCGAGGGGGAGTAACATGAAACCGCTGGAAGACTTCAGGATAGAGTAAAGGCAGAGCGACCATCTCCTTCAACTGATCTATATGACCCTGCAATCCTCCAACGCTGTCAAAATTTACGTTCTGATCCACGCCTAAAGGATCCGCATCTGCCAGGGCAGACTTGTCTTTGACCTTACCGAGGTTCGCAGGTGTTCCGGATGGACCTTGAAGAGCATCACCACCCGCTAATTGACCGGCAGGCGGAGGAAAAAGGCTCAGACCTGCAGGGTGTGCAGTAGTCGGTGTCATACCGACTGTCCCTCCAAGGCCAGATACTCGCGGACGCTGCATGTTTTCATCGTCACTGCTGTCGGAATCGGCGCCAGCGGCAGCGCCAATACCACCAGGACCACCGAATACTGGTGTTGGTCCGCCTGCGCCGCCAAATGGACCATACGTGGAGTACAGTGTTCGTTGCCACGCTCCCCCAGCACCGCCGCGACCTTTACGTGTGGGCGTAGCTGTAGAGGGTTCCCCATCGTCTTCAACGGAAATGTTGAGGTCCGGTCGCAGAATGCGATAATCTACAGGTTTTCGGTTTCGCGTTTTCCGATCGTCATATATGATAGCGGCCCTAGCAGCTCGCCGAGAACGACTGCTCTTGAGCTCATCTAACTCGTCAGCTAGTTCTTCTGCAACTTCACTGTCACGCTCGTCTGACACTTGCTGGCTTCTCGGATTGACCTTTCGCCGCTTGGCCGCCCTTCGGTGAGGACTGCTGTCATCGTCTTCATTGTGCTGAGCTGCCTTGGGTGGCGAGCCTGATGGAGCACTTGAGTCCGAGACATCTTCTTCAGCCCCTTCCTCGACACCAGGTTCGAAGTCGCTGCTCTCCTGATGTGTGCTTCTCTGCGAGCTGCGAGTCTTACGCTTCCCAAGGGTCGAGCGAAGTTGATGGCGTTTAGATCGAGTACCCTCCCGCCTCGTTGTTTCGACGGCGCTCTGTCCTGGGGTATCGCCATCACGCTGCTGTCTCAACTTGCGTCTAGGCTTGCTGATTGGATCGTCGTCTTCGTCTTCGTTGTGGTCATCCTCTGCGCCTGATTCGGGTATAACAGCAACATCGTCGGTGGCTTCAGCTTGAATCATTTCGGCTTCTTCTCTTTGGTCACGTTCATGATCTGATGATATCTGCTGAAGCACCTCGCCTTCATCACCAAGATCTTCACGACTTGCGGCAATTTCACGATAGCTTTCAACTGGGGGCTCGTTGGCGCCCAAGTACTCCTCATCTAGTCTGGTTGAGCTCTCTTGGGATTCCTCATTGACAATGCTAGACGCAGGAGCTTTTTTAACACTTTTGCCGCCCCTCATTGGTCTTACGTCTGTAGGAGGTGGGCTTCGTGTTCCAGCACGTAGAACATCAACGTGATGACCGGAATTTGTAAGGGCAACAACCGGCTCGGTCTCATCATGAGCTATGCGACTACTTCGTCGCGTATTGAAAGGTACGTTGTAAGAAGAAGTGGGCCTGGAATTGCTGACGCTACCACTCCGTGCTCCTGTAGCCCGTCTTACGGATCTAGGAGTCGCCTTAAGTTTTATAATGAGCGTTTGCTTGGTTTGTCTCTTCTTTCGTTGCTCAACCTCGACTGCCGCTTCTGTGAATTCACCGCTGTCGCTCTCCTCCTCATATTTTGGTTGATTCTTTGTTGCCCTACGTTTTGGTCGCCCACTTGGTCCGACCTCAATCTCTTCATTATCCTCGATATCTTCTTCAGTCACATTGCCGCTCAAATCACTCTCTTCAATGATATCTTCGTCAGAGTCGTCGCCGCTCTGTCTCCGACGCTGCCTTTTCCGAGCAGAGCTACCGTGTTGGCTCCTGTAAGATCTCGACTTGAGCGGCTTCGAGGTTGATGTGCCATAAGTCTCGTCCTCGGAGTCAGATTTAGTTGGATCGAAATCACCTGGCTTTCCTCGTTTATTTCGCGGCGGCATGACGTGGCGACGAATGAGCACTGTGATTCTTAGTTTGAGACTCGAATTTGTAGTATGCGCCTTCAGCCAATATTAAGGTGCGACGCATCACATCTCCTTATCGAATGTATCATGCCTCTGGAGACCAAATCAATGAGGCAGTATCAACAACAGATAACGGCGTAGATCAGCCCAAATGCGATGGATCTGAGAGAGTCTGGCTAAATCCAAAACAGCCCTGTTTCCTGGTCTTCAATGCGAAGTGGAGGTGTTGCAGACGAGTGGTCGGAAATGGCGCGGTTTGTAGGGTCAAAAGTGGTTTGGTTGTGTAAAGAATACGGTAGAGCAAGTCACGGGCGATGGATGTTGGAGGTATCATGCAATGCCAAGCCGGTTCAGCCTAGACCTATCTGATCTGCACGCTAGTTCTAGCCGAGATTCATCGTAAGCCCTCCACACTCCAAATCCCGAATTTCGTCGAAGCGCCTTACCTCTTGATCATTCTTCCCTTCAGATTGCCCATGCGCAATAATCACCAATACCTGTATATAAGTGCACAGGATCTCTCGTCCAAGTACAGGAGGGCCAAGCGTGATCCACACACGTCTCTCCGGTTCCTGAGGAGATTCATCAGAGGAGCGGGCGTCCAGGCTTGACACCTGGAAATATTCAAGTGCGATTAGATGCTCGCTGTCGCCGATCTGGCGCAAGGTACCGTGCGGCTTAAAAGCTTGATACCGTTAGGGTGCATGTCATGGCTTGCTTGGGTTTGGGTGAAACCTTGCACCTGCACGTGACCCGCAATCATAATGAACGCAGTCGACCTTTCTTTAGTATTATGATCTTGAATCCTTTCAATGCTTTGTGACGTGACAAGAGGTGAGGCATCGAATAGACAAGGCGATTATACCAATTCCAGTAAGTCCAATTTTGCATGCATTTGACTTTTCGCCGTGACGTAGCGTTTCGTGTTTGGAACCTCATTCTTGGCCACAGATCATCATTACTCTGGGTATTCCTACATTTGACAACACAGTACCAATGCTATCTTTTCTGACTCGCTGTTCCTATGCATGCGTGATCACGTTCCATACCTGCGCCTGTGGAGAACGGAATGCCATGCACGGAGTCGTCCACCCAAGGCTTTCCTCAAAGCTCCTTCGATCCATCTACGTTACCCGACATTGACACCGAGTTCATCAACAAGGCGGACATTGACGAATTTGCTAAAGCTTTGAATGCACCCGAGTCCGCGCCTGTCATAGCTCTCAACGATTGGCGGCCAGTCCACCAGCGAGTTAAACGGAAACGGCCTCGATCGCGGAAGAAGGCTCGGCGAACCACCGACGAGACACGGGAAGGTTTCGTCTATGCTTTGTTGAAATGGCCTTTACTCCTGGTGGTCTTTGGCTGGATCCTATTCTTAGGCTTCTCCTATCTGCTTACTCGCACATACATATGGGCTTACGAGCGCCTTGTGACTTGGAGAGGGCGACGGCAGAAGCTGCGGCGAAACGTGCGATTGAAGACCGGTTACGAAGACTGGAAGACTGCAGCCCGTGAGCTCGATGCTCACCTTGGAAATGAGGAATGGAAGGAGACGGATGACTACGCGTACTATGACTACAAAACAGTGACAAGGGTAAAGGAACAGCTCAAGGCGGGAAGAGGATTGGCAAAATCGCAGGAGCAGCTCAATGGTAGATCATCGAAAGAGGCTCTCGATAAACTAATCAGCCTTGTGGAGGCATGTGTCAAAAATAATTTCGTTGGGGTCGAGAATCCTCGTCTATACAGCGTGAGTGTTCTCGGAGCCAATTTTGTCAATTGCAGACAGCGTATCCGTTGTACGACATATTGAGTGTACATTGGCCATGTCATTCTTAAGCCAGTATTGAGCGCTCCTGTGCGATTGCGATTTTACCCTGGAATGAAGCATACTGACAGGGACCTTTATTCAGGAGACTTACTACGGTACAAAGCATCTAGCACAAGAGTTCGTCGACGAGTTACATGCTGCCTTGGCTTATATACTACACTCGTCAAAACTCAGCCAAGCCGAGAAGTACTCATTCGCTAAGCATTTGCACACAAATTTTGGTCGTACGGCGTTCTGTCTTTCGGGCGGAGCATCTTTCGCGTGGTATCATTTTGGTGTCGCGAAAGCTCTTCTCGATGCATCACTGCTTCCGTAAGTCGCCTTACTGTTCAAATCCATCCTCACTGAGACATTCTATCGTAAAAGTTATAACAGCAGCCGCTTACTAGCCTCGTCTCATGAATTACTGTTGTACATCCTTGGCTTGATGAAGGTTTGCTAATTCCCGCTGATTTAGAGATGTCATCACAGGGACCAGTGGAGGAGCCTTGGTTGCCGCTCTCATAGCCACACGGTAAGCTTTCTCTGCACTGTTGCTGCCCCGCCGAAAATTGAGCTTCGGGTCATGTCTCAAGCTTAGGTGATGTGGTAGGACAGACGATGAGTTACGTAAGCTCCTGGTGCCGGCCTTGGCCCATCGCATCAAGGCGTGTGCAGACACGTTCCTTATTTGGGCTCCGCGTTGGTGGGTAAGTACATTTTCCTCTCTTCCAATCGCTCCTCATCAGTAGAATCATAAGGCGTTTGCAGGGAATTTTGATGACTTTGCAACTCTTTTACTGCATCTCGCAATCTGTGTTTTCCTTTCCGAGAAGTTTGCTGACTTCTACGATCATGGTAGCGTACCGGCGCTAGATTTGACTCACTTGAGTGGGCGCGTCACTGTTCCTGGTTTTGCAGAGGTAGTACCACCTTCAGAGAGGCCTATGAACGTACGGGTCGAATCCTCAATGTATCTTGCGTCCCTTCAGACCCTCATTCACCCACCATTCTAGCCAACTACCTGACAGCTCCGGACTGCGTTATATGGTCTGCTGTCCTGGCTTCGGCAGCGGTCCCTGGCATTCTCAACCCCGTTGTGCTTATGACCAAGTCGTCAAACGGCACTCTTTCGCCCTACTCTTTTGGTCATAAATGGAAAGATGGAAGGTGTGTGGAGAGTCCTTGTCCAAGTGTGCTATACTGATACCACACAGTCTTCGCACTGATATTCCACTCAAAGCTCTGAATTTACACTTTGGTGTGAATTTCTCGATAGTTTCTCAAGTGAATCCACACATAAATCTGTTTTTCTTTTCTTCTAGAGGGGCTGTCGGGCGGCCTGTTACTCACCGCAGGGGGCGGGGCTGGCGGGGAGGCTATCTCGGAAGTGCAACAGAAACGGTGCGTGAATATATGAGCCAATATGTTCCATTCAGTATCAAACAACAGGCCTGAAGCTGGTCTTCCGGGAGCTTCCTTCCATTTAGGATGCTCCCGTACATACTTTGGATATGTTTCCATTGTGAAACAGGAACAAGGCTGAAGTCACTTTGCCATTTGAATCATGCCACAATTCTACGCTGCAGCTTATTTCTAGGGAGCACATGCTTTCTGCATAATCTTCAGGCGTGCTACCAATCTTGCTGTATGTCTTTCCCATGAATGGCAATGCTGACTCTATATCGTGTATAGTATCTCAAACTCGAGTTGCAGAAATTCGTCAAGATCTCGAAACATCTTGAGCTACTACCCCGCCCACTGGGCCAAGATTGGTCGGGAATTTGGCTACAACAATTCAGCGGTACGATCACGATATGGCCAAAGACTCGCATCAGCGATTTCTGGTACATTCTCTCCGATCCGACACCCGAAAGGCTTGCAAGAATGCTGTTGGCGGGTCAGCAGTCCACGTTCCCAAAGCTACTCTTCCTCCAGAACCGAATGAAGATCGAGCGCTTGATTGAGGAGGGTTTGTTGCTTGGGGGATCAGGGAAGGCAGATATGGAAGGAATCGCGAGTCGAGAAAGTATGCACATGCACGGCCAGGCCATGAGAACATCTGCTACGGATGACGACCATGAACCGCATCCCTTGCAGAAAGAGGAAAGGCGTCCGAGCGTACTCCAGGAGCTCAAGCGTCAAAGTGGAGTATTTTTTGATGATTCCGAGGTTGACGGCGACGATACAGGTGGGAGTGAGGACGAGTTGGCCGGTGCGAATGGTGAGAACGAATGAGAGAAGACAGAATATAGGGGAGCAGCAGTTGTTGCTTCTGCTTCGTGAACATATTGCGTTCCGGCAGCGACAAGCCCAGCATAATGATTACATCCTTGCAGAACAAATACTGCGTTCAGCCAAATATTTAGCAAACTTGCGCTACAATGCTCCCTGGAGAGGCTAATCATTACAAGTACGTTCGATGTCGGGTTCGTAGATTCGAGATGTTGACCGTTCCAACATCGAGTAAGTCCGACCAAGTCCCACACTCCGTATGTTTTTGGGTCCTCATACCGATCGAGTGCCGTTCACTGATCAGTATCTCGATCAGTGACCAGTACACACACATGTACGAATATCTTCAACCGAAGAGTTTCGGAGCGTTTAAGAATATCGTCATTTCACTCTAACGGTACATCCGTCAGCACTTCCAGCTACCAACAAGAGGAATTCATATTACTCCATCACTGCCATACACATAGACAAGAAAACAGTGCAGATATCATTTACAGCGCTACATTTCCATCTCGTCCCCTTTCCCGGGCCCTGAGGAAACCTTTCCTCCCGTTTTCAACAAATAACTCCGCTTGAAATAGGTATTTGGATGCACGATCGTGTCCAAATCTGCAGCACCCCAGCTCCCATCCTCCTTTCCCCGCTTGATTTCCGCGCTATGAGCCCAGTCGAAGACGCGGTTGCAAGCGATGTGGTATCTTTGCCTGGCCACGTCCTCCTTCACCCCTGCGAGAACGGACTTGTCGTTGACGCCCGTCGTCTGGAGCAAGGCGGTCAGATTGTCGACGCTGAAGTGCCGGTAGGGACACCCGTGTGACTCTCCACTCCCAGGCGGACGTTCTGTCAAGATTTTTTGACAGGAATACGGTGCATCTGCTCTCGAGATTAGCGTGCCTCCTTCACCACACATCCAATCGCCCTCTAGACTTACACCCACGGCCCCTACGAGTGCTGTCGCCTCCAACATCCCCGTATACGTGTCGCACATTGTACCGATATTCTTTGTTAAAGGTATCGTCTGTGATCAGTTTGAACGCCTGCCTCCAAAAGATGAGACAGTCCTCCAAGCTCAGGCCGATGCCCTTGAGGAACAGTGTATACTGCAGGCGGCCGTAGTGCTTTAGATGGCTATTCTTGCGCAGCGTCATGTGAAGACTTCGCATGCATAAAGGAAAATTATGGGATAGGGGATCGATGGTGGCGGCATTGATGGGTGCGCCGGATAGGGCACTGTCAGAGTCCGACAAAGTGGAGTCAGGGGTTGCAAAATTCTTAGAAAGATGATTCAGTATGGGAGTTAGGCGATCGTCTTCGTCAAGGCGAGGAAGGGCGCGTGCCGCGAGCTGTTTCATGTCAGGGTCGTTGCCACAATGCGAGGATCCTTGGGGTCGCAGACTTCCAAGCCTTCATCCAGGCGAGCGTTGAAGCCCGCGAGAACCATACTCATCTGCTCTCTGACCGGCACATATGCCTTCCCGGCCTTCAAGAAGACCCTTCGACTCTCAACCAGCTCAGGTACCGTCTCGAAGTCGACCTTGAACCACCCACCATCTTCGATCTCCTGACGTTTCAAACCCGGAGTTGCGTTCAGGAGCTCGGCTCCTAGTGTTCTCTTCTCGTCTTCAGACACCACCTCCCAGTCGAGCTGCAGCGACTCGACGAAGCTTCGCCGTTCCGAAGCGTCATCATTCTGGAAGCGCAACTTGAATAGAGCACTCTCGATCCTTGCAAACCTTCGGCGTAGATCCTCTGTAGAAGAGAACGCAAGACGAAGTATGAAATGTGAGTAGTGATCTTTCTGTCGTTCCAGTCTTAAGGTCTCATCCTGAGGGCCGGCAGAGGATGACGTATTTGAGTGAAGTGGCAGCCACTTCTGGAGCAAGGGTGTGATATGGGCGACAGTCTCAGCAGGAGTCTTATTACGAAATGAGCAAGCCTCGAGTTCAGCCAGTACTGCAGATCATCAGCCAGAAGAATAGTAGTGTCTTGTTAGGTGCTCAATACTTCTCAGTCTGTCGATAGCCCAGAGCTCGAATTGCTCGAGCGTGATATCCGTGGTCGGAGGGATCCCATAAAGATTTAGTCGGAAAGGATACTCCTGTTGCTTATACGCAGGAGTTGCGAATTGCCTCTTCTTGTAGTCGAGTGTACTTCTTCGTTTCGGGTCGATCCGACTAAAATCTTGTCGTATCATGTTGGTGATGATGATTGTCTCCTCGAAGCACTCCACAGAGCACGTTGTACCATAAGGTGGTTTAGACGCGCTCGAAACACGCGTGGACCGAAGTGCTAATCTTATCTCCTTATCAGTGTGTGCTGGGCTACTTCACTAGTCAAAGTCAGGCTTAGATCCTAAGTATGACGCTAATTCAGCACGCTCAGATCACGCTGGACATGGATCTTCTGCTTGCAAAGCTGTAGTACAGCATATGGACGTGTATCTTCAAACGTGTCATAAAGTTCATGTTCTCGAGGCATCGCTCTGGCCAGCAGTGCGAACTCGACTTGAGTTACATACCTACTCGTACAGGTACACAGCAACGGAGCAAATCCTACTACAAATCACCATAAGTAGCCCATCTTAAATCCCTTTTCCCGTATATTGCCTTCATGACAGCCTGTCTATTGTCATCAATGGGCGTATGCTGTCATGATCCAACCCAGAAGAAGAAGTTTCCATCGAAAGAATCGCTCCGACGCCCCAAATATCAAATACAGTGTTAATACAGACTACCTGTGGTCGTCGCTCATCCAATATCTTGGACTCTGCCGTTGACCGCTCCTACCCTATTAGATCCAGGGTCCCTTCTCTTCTTCCGTTGCATTGTGTAATGCTTCAGCACGTTTGACAGTCTCAACGTCCAGATCGGTCACGTACGATTCGCCATGTCCAAGGCGCATGCGGACCTCGAATTCGTTGTCTAGCATCATGTCGTCCTTCCAGAGACGTCGTGGCCCATCGTACACACAAAGAACTCTCTTCTTCATCTTCATCTGCTCCTTAGAGCAGCCCCAGGAGACAGGGTAGTGCTTTCTCTTTCTTCGGCCCTTGCCAACCAACGAAACTCCTTTCGATGATGTTGTGCCGCGACCTCTCCCACCGGACGTCATGCGGCCTGGTTTGGTAACTGATTTACCACCCCCAACGTGTTCACCAACACCCTGGGAATGCTTTGATTGTCAACATGAGTTGCCTCTTTTGGATATAATCTCTCCTTTGCCCGAGCGAGGGTTGCCGCTGACGGGCCAAGCTTGGCTGTCTTCGCTGGATTCGTCTTTTAGATCGTCATAGTTTCCATCCTCATTATCGTCATCGTATATGGCCGTATGAGAAAGATCGGTCTCAACAGGGAGCATGTGGCGATCCATAGTCTCTTGCACAGCGTCGTCATTGGTTATAGCGCCGAGATGCTGTTCGTTGATGGCTTCACTGGGCTCTTCTTGCTGCACCACGCGAAGAACGCAGTCGTCCAGATGCTCATAGAACTCTTGCGCATTCTTGAAGGTCGCTGAACAAGTAGAGCACTTACCAGTAGCATCAACAGCTTGCGTTGAAACCTTCTTATTGGCGGAGGAGGCAGGGCTCTTCTTGCGGCTGTTGGGGGGGGTTTGTTCGACGCCATGGACAGAGGTTAGATGACGCTTGAAGACATCGGCGCGGTTAAAACTTTTCTCCAAGGCAGACCCGGATCCAGGGCAGAATCCGCAAACCATGTTCCCTTTATAGTGGGTCAAGGTGTGGCGGTTTTTATCGTATTTGCGAGCGAAACCTTTGTGATGATACGCACAATTGGTGATGGGGCACTTCTCTGGTCTTTCTGACTGATGGGTGAGCATATGCGCCTTGAGATCCTTGACTGGCCTGCCACAGTCTGGGTGCGGACACCGAGTCCTCTCCTTGCCGTCCTCATCAAAACTGTAGCTATTCGATCCTGGACTCTCGAGCGAGTTGCGGGAATGGCTCGAAGCGAGTGAGAATCTTCGTGCTTCTAAATTCTGAGGATAGGGTTGGTAAGAAGAATTGTGCAGATACGGCGATGCTGTACCACTTCGAAACCTTGCGGATCCAGGACGGTGAGAATCTTGGCTTGACGTTTCTGATCCTGCCGGCGATGGCGGTTGGAAAGTCTGCGTAGGGAGGTGGTGAAAGGCGTGGATGCCTGGGTAAGACTCAGTGGTGGTGTTGTGGGCAAGGGGGGCATCGTAGTGTTGAATGAGCGAAGGATCTGCCAAATGATCTCGTTAGTCCGTATTGAGTAGGAATCAGTCGGATTGCAGGAAATATGAGTGAATAATTGAGATCTCTGAACTTTTATTTTGAAGGAAGAGGAAAGGAAGAGGGAGCCAGCGAGGAAAACCAACAGGATGACTCGAGCGGAGCAATGAATCTGCCACTACTTTGATCAAAGAACTGGTTTTGATTTTTTTCATAATGAGAGTGACAAGGAGCAGAAGGAGGGGCTGTTGGACGACTGAGAGGATTGCATGGATCTGGGGATAGTCGTGGACCGCCCAATCCCTTGGCGCGATCCATTGGAAGTCCGTGAGACTCTGGATAACCTAAGACATGAGGAGACACAGCACGAGATGGAAATCGAGATGTGGCAGAAGCTGGCGTCCTTGGGGATCTGAATGAAGTCCTTGACTTTATCGGCGAAGCATTCTGGAAATTGTTTGTGAAAGACGTGGGTGAAGTCGCTGTAGAAGCCGCTGAAACCGGTGAAACCAGGTGAGTTGAATCTTTGATCCTGATATTCGCTTCTTCGAGAATTGAGTCAATGGTGACGTCTCGAGGGCGGGTCCTTGTGTCCAATGCCAATATTGGATAAGAGAACGCAGGTACAGAATTCTGCAACGCTGAAGCAGGAGGAACGAAAGAAGGCATAGGACAACTCGAAGGAAACGACTGCGAGAAATGTTTTCCATGCTCACCAACGTAATTGGCAAACTTATTGCCTTCCAAGACCAGCTCGTTATCGAAGCTGTTCGGTGAAAAAGGATCGCCATTGAAAGTCTCACCATTCGCAATATCTGGGACAAGGCCCAATCCATGTATTGGCTCAGACCACTTCTCTTGATATGGGAGACTGTGTGCTGCATTAGCATAAGGCGAACCGTTAGCCGACGAGGCTGTGCTATGTGCTGAAGCGCCTGACGCGGATGATATCGTGGAAGGTGGATGGTCGAGAGTATGCGAGACTGAGGGTGATGGGGACCCAGAGGACGGGTATCGCCGCACTGGCTGCGTGACAGTATGCTTGTGAGTGTCAAATAGAGCACTTGGAGCTGCAAAGTATGAGGAAGAGTATGCTGAGACAGGCGGGCAGGATTCGTATGGTGCACTGGCACGGCCAGAGAAGTCCTGGTGCCGATGCATATCGCTGGCGAAGCTAGGACTGTATTGCAAGCCCATAAAGTCACCCCCTGCTCTTGTAGAGAAGGTATCCGGGTATGTTTGATCTCGAGGGAAAAGGATGAAATCGCTGGCGCCGCTGTGAACCTCGGCCATTCCCAAGGACAGTGGTCGAGGCTTTAGACTGCGCGGTATGGTAGTTCTGTCGCAAACGTTCCACAGCTCTGATGCATGTCATTAGGTGAGTCCCATAGACATGCAGGCAAGCAGGCTTTGCAGGGTGAGAGTGCAGGCGACAGTACCTAAGAAGAGGCTCTGAGGTGCAGGCACAAGAGGGAACGAACAGGAAAATGGGGCCACAGGAGTTTAGGAAGTAGTCGGATAGAGTGTTCAGGTGGTGACTGAGGGTAGGTGTTTCGGACGGAATGGGGAAAGAGGTTGTCGATCAGTAGTTAAGTGATATGAAACGCGAGTCGGGACAACAGCGCTGATCAGCTGACGGGACAAGTGGAGAGCCGGCGGGCGTTGGCAAGGCAAGGAGTGGTGAAGAGTGGAGATAAGATGGGTGGCCAGGATCAACAAGAATGAAGCACATTGGGGGCTGGCCCATGGTTATAACCATAGACGTGCCGGACATGACGATTCAGACGAAATAGCACAGTAACTTTGGGGCAAGGGTGCGGTGCGCAGTCGGTGCTAAGACTAGCGTCAAGCCGGGTAAGGTTGCAAAAGCACGCCAGGAACGGGGGAGGGAGGGAGGTTCATGGGTGGTGAGTTCGTAGGGCGGAAAACGACATGGGTGTGTTGCCCTAAAAGGAGGGTGCCGCCAGGGATTAGCTTCGGAAGCCAGTGACAAATATGGATGAATGTCCGGCGTCAATATTCCGGATTCCTGATTCGCTGCTGCTCTCTCGTATGAGAGATAGCTTCGCGTTAAACTGGTTGAGAGGTGGTATGAAATATGAATAGAATATGAATAGAATCAATAGCAATGGGGTCGACCGAAGTCGCGTGGGGAAGGTAGCAAAGGAAAATCCTAGCTCTTCCCATTCGTCACAGTAAGGGTGTCCACCCCACGTTGTTCATGCAGCCACCATGTGCTCTATGCGGTAGATGTGTATTCACGGTGCAGATGAGGGAAAGCGAAGTGGAGCAGAAGAAGCGGTGAATTATGAAAATGAAGAAGCCTTATTTGTGGTGGGCACCGTGGCAGATCCTTAGAGTCGGCTGTGTCCGCTAGTGAGTGCCAGATGCGGTATCGCGCGAGCCGTAAGGGCAGAGGTAAGCCTTTCACCCCCCCGCGCTCAGCCTTGGTGGAGGCTTGAAGCATGCACGAGTCTTGGCCTATTTTTGGAAACACCTTTATGCTTCATAGCATACTAGTATGCTATTAGATCCTCATTGGGGGTGCTGACATTCCATGGTGGCCATTGAGACTCCGCTCTAACGGAATAGTCTTACTCACCTTCTTGCTAGAATAGCACTTCAGATATTCTAAGCGCCGCTGCGTGGTCTTTAATCAGTGAAACAAGCCATCTGGTGTCCACGTTGTGGTGAATTCTTTCCTTCCCGTGCGGCAGTCTAATGCACGACTGTGCTCTGTGATGTATCATCAGTATACCGCCCATGCCACCTGCTAGACCAGATTGGTCGACTCGTTGCAACAGGAACAAAGTACTCCGTAGTATGACGGAACCTGGCCAGCCAATTGCCAATTGCCAATAATGATCAGGCGTCAAGTCCAGGGCAGCAAAGTGACAATTCTAGTGTAGATGCGAGCTGCAATCTCGGTTCGATGAAGATGTATTTGGCTTTGGCTTGAAGGATTTGTTGCCCTGCTTGCCCTGCATGATTTGCTGTCTTCATGGGTATGTTTCATTTTCCACGTGGTGATCGACTGTTTTGCTGCGGGCATAAGGCGTGGATTTCAGGGAAGCAATTTCCGGGACCAATGATCTGAAGTTCCCACAAGATTGTCCTGCAGGTTCAGGCACCCATGATTATCTCAATGTGCGATCCGACTCTTACCGGTTGGAAGGACATACGGCGTAGCCCTCGTTTCATCCTCTGGACGTGAATCGGGATCTGGAGACTTGATTTGTCCGATCTACACCACCGTTGTTGGCAATAAATTCACACCATCTCTGGAGAGGACTGTGCCTTGAGATCAAGGGCGCCTGACCTTGAAACAAGTACGGGAGATTGACGAGATACTGTTGTCCGTGACACAAGGACGGCAGTACCGTGTGCAAGACATCAAGCATAGCTGGACTAGCAGACCGGAAAGATGACAGGAAACGGCCTAACCTCAATGTGAGAAGGTGAAGACGAAGCATTTCTCGCGTGATGGAACGGACCCACATGGCGCTGTGCGAGTCTTGGGACTCCACTAAGGCAAGGTAAAGTAAGCACTAATTCCATAAGGCTGCGCTATGCAAACAGTAGCCCCTCCTCCGTGGTACCTTAATTTGGAGTCCGGCATGAATTACCAAGGCTTCCATTCGATATCGCTGTTGTTCGAGCTGTATTTAATCTTCACCGGTATGATTGAGCCGTCTATATCTAATCCTTTTACTCGTAGACCAGCCAGTAAAATTGCGCAGCGTGATATTACTCCTCACCTCCTCTGCTTCGCTAAGCCTCGGTGACTCCGGACCACTAGTTTCCCACCGCTTAGATCTTCAGCCTCCACGGCAGTCTTGCTGCGCAATCGCAGACCCTTTCTCCTCTGCGAAATTTCCTGGATTTGCAATTTTAGACCCCTTGTTGAGTGAGCCTAGTGATGGGTTTGCTAGTATAGAGACGATACTCCACACAGACGACTACACAGTAGACGCAGGCGACACAAGCCTGTTTTCTATGGCTGGGATGTCCGACACATCTCGAACACGACCAAATGATCACGGCAATCAAAATCCTGTATGCGCCTAGTCAGCACCTCGAGTGTCTCAAGATCTCATTGACGAGCACATATGATATTGGCAGAACCCGCTCCTAGATGGCATTCCTGGCGGAGGGCTCTCTACCCATTCTGCGCCGGTCATTCAAACACTTCTTTTATCGGAGAGGATGTGGGTTTCCTAAGGGATCCGCTTATGTCGCTGGAAGCGCCGAGATCATGGTAATCATCTGGATGCTATGTTCGTGCTTCGTCGAACACATGCAGTCATGTCCTGTTCATGTTCAAGCTGTTATCAGATGAACGACATCCGAGGTAGATTCAATCAGTTGAGCCATCTCGATGGTAAGGACTTTGCGTCCGAATCTGAGTATCCCAACTATGCTAGAGACGATTGTGATCATAGGTTAGGTACGGCCGCTTTCCATCCCCAGCCCCCAGGGACATCGGCATCAATTTCTTTCATGCCTGAAGCTTCGCATATCCTCAGCACCACGTCTCTAACCGCTTTCACCTCCTCCACAGTAGATTTGTCATTGTTGATGGCGCCGCGCAGATGCCCTTTCAATTGCGGGTTGACCTATACAATTAGAACGCTGTCGGTCTGGAGGTGGGACATGAGGAGCTAACATCTTGAGGTATGAGACCTGCGACTAAAACATAGCTGGTGTCCCTAGCACTCAAAACGCTCGTATTGCTCAATGCATATCCGTACATCAACCTTGCCATAAGTCCAAGGTCTTCGGTACCTGACCGATCCATATTTCTCATCACACGCCCGGCTACTTTCCCATAGATTCCGTCGAAAAACTGCTGTCCTCGGTGAAGAACAGTGGATGGGGGAACATCGTGCAATTCAGAAGGCCTTCCTGTTGGAGAATAGCCTAAGGGCTCGTCAAGGAGGTCAGGAGGTGTTGCCGACTTGAGAGCATTCATGGCGTTGATCGACTTTGGCAATCCGGCGATGGGCACCAACTTGATGATGGACTCTCTCATCTTGCGGACGATTTTCAGCGGATCTTCGTACTCCGGCTTGCCATTGCAGCAGCATCCCCCTCGTTCTAGTGCAAATCGTAGCACGTGTGGTATCTCTTGGGGTAGATTGAGAGTCGAGAGAGTAGAGCAGGCCAGAAAGTAGTAGATGTTATCAGGTAGATGAGGGGTCGATCGAATGGACGAGAGCAGTGCTGCAGTCACGATGGCACCCGCCATTGCCGTACGATTCGGAGATGTGCAGAGACATTAGCGGCTGATCGAACTTGACAGAAGTTGTTCGCCCACTTTCAGGTTTCAGCGTAGTTGAAGTATCATCAGGAATTATTTGAGGCTCTTTTGAGTCCTTTGATTTAGCGTATTCTATTCAGGACTCATGCGAAACCTTAGCATCGGTCTATAACGTCCTGTTCTATTGCACCTAGAGCTCTAGATGACCTTAAGGCACTTAGTCTTCCCTCTTACGTCATACATTATCTTAATCGATATCTAAGTACCTTAGTTTCAAACAAGATGGGGGGGACATTTCTGTGTTCGGTGCCAAGGTTTCGCATGAGTCCTGAATACTTTACGCTAGAATAAACGCTGATATTGGGAAGCGGGAAAGTGTCCGTGCACCCGAACACGAATATTGCTTAAAAACAATAGAACCTAGAATGCCTCAAGATAATGTAGGGATAGTCTATTATAGCTATTAGAATCAATGAGTCTAGGGTATATGGCATTTGAGGTGGTATGTCGCTGTCGCAAGAAGAGTAGTATTCTGAGCTGCGATTCACGCTGTATCCCATATCTTGATAAGGCATCCATTTCAGGCCAAGGCCCGGATGCCAAAGTCGCTAAGATATGGGATAGACAGCAACGATGGAGCTTTATTGCTACTTTTGTCTAAAAGGTAGCTTGATTCTACGATTTGGCAGCAAATTCTACCTATTTAGGACTAGCCAACGAGCTTCGTTGGTGCATACCGCGAGGGCTGTTTTCAGGCCAGATTGAACTTTCATCACGGACCCAATGCCTCTAATCATGATGTTAGCATCATTTCAAGGACCTTGTCGAAAGACTTACAGTCTGGTAGTGATCTGGTCGAAGGGGCTTCTGTATAGCTCTGGCATATGCTCTCTGCTTTGCCTCGACTCGGTGACATACCAGTAAGACGTTAGACGTTGACTGTGATTGACAGAGGTTGTTCTCCCTATTTGCCTTTCGCGTCAGTAAAGTATTTTGGCCTTGCGAAAATCTTAGTTCTTCGTGCTCTGACAACTAATATTCGCAGGAATGCGCGATCCGAGCAGGAAACATACCAACGTGTGCGGACTTGCTGATTGGGCTGAAATGTCAAACCCAGAGCCAGAGACCTGTGGTCCACTCCGCTGTCCAGCAATCGGCTAGGGACAGATAGCAGCCGTGACTGCCTCTTCAGAATAGCAAGCTCTTGCTTCATCCCGAGGTCGCCGGAGCAATCGAGAATTGGTGATTGATTGGGGTGTCTTGCCTCAGGCTTTGATCTCCGAGATGGCCCTTGGGAAAGGCATTGGCTGTGAACTCCGTAGATTTGACGTTCTTGGAACCCTGCCGTTTGTTATGCATAGTGAATTCTTCCCATTCGACCTATGAAGCGTGCTGTCCAGGATGGGTGTTGCATACGAGATTCACGTTCCCCTACAGGCGTCATATATCCCCAAAATCGTTGCTATGACCAGCAATATCAAATTGAAAAGGGCGAGCATATAGAATGGGGCGACCAGTGCGACGCTGTCAAACATAAGCCCTCCAGTCTTCGTTAAGATAAGGATTCCCACGCCCCCAGCGAGCGAGTATACCCCAGCTATTGAACCCTTCAGGTAGGCCCTTGAGCGAGGCTTCACGAGTAGTAAGGGCGCGTCCTCGGTACTTTCTTCCGTGTTCTCTTGGTTCTGGTTGTTATGCGTGTCATCACGTCCAGGACGTGTAGCACCTTGAATAATTTCAGCATGCTGCAGGTTATTTCCCTTCTCGATCCCTAAAACACAACGTCCAAGAAGACCTAGACTACACACAATGGCCCCGATTTGACTAATTCCCAAAAAGACCATTATGACGAATATCCAAGGACTACCTTCCTCCCCACGTGCTGTTGGACTCTTCAGAGTTGCCAGTCCCACGTAGCCCAGGACCCCAAGTAGAGCAGCCAGGAGAAGTGGGAAATTATAGCGACGGTATCGATCCGCCAAGTATCCGAAAATTGGAGCGAAAATTAGGGCAGCAAGTTGCGAGAGACCAGTGAGCTCGGCCGCGAGAACGTATGCTTGGCGGCAGTTTTCCTTGATCTCTTGAGGATTATGCCCAGTCTCATCACACAGACCTGACGAGATATAGTACGCATTGACATATAGAGGAATAAATAAGGAAATCCCCACAGAGGAGCCCCTGGCGACGAACCCACCCAGGTAACTCAAACCCAACAATGGGTTTCTGAAGCCCAATGTTGTAGACTCAAACAAGGATCTAAAGCTAGAAACAGTCTCGCGGCTATCAGTAGAATGGTCGCCAGTCCTACCATGCACAAGAGCTCGCCAATTTTTCCCCTCTTCGCCTTTCAGATGTCGCAGACCAAGAAAACAGACCAAGGACAGCACTAAAGACAGGAGTCCCATGAGGTAGTAGCTATCTGCGAGAGCCGATCCTGCCGGGATACCAGTTCGCTGAAACAGCTCTGGCAGACGCAAAAACAATCCTAACGCAAGAAGAGCACCACAGCCTGTGAATAGACCTACAATCCCCGCGAGACGCGTTGGAGATTCCGACGTAGGTGGTTCCTGTGAGCTCGTTTTGGGCTGAAGCCTGTAGGGGGTGATTGTAAGCTCCGAAGATATTGATTGTGCAATATCGTGGATATCGGTATTCGAATGGGTTGTGTTCCTATAATGTTCTTCTTCATCATCGCGTTGGGCGATCATAGATGGCAGAATTGCTGTAACCATGGTTGAGTTTGCTGCGCCACCAACACTGAAGAGAAGTCGAGCAAGAACCAATTGTGGGAATACATCCTTTGTTTGTACGATGAGTAGCAGCGCAAGACCGATGATCGCGTAGCCCAGGGCACACACCTATTGAATGGCTTGGCTTAGCTTATCTCACACATGATACTCGACGAGACTTGTTAGCCCCCAGCACAGGCTTATGCTTGATTTCTAACGGACGCAGCCCACATTTGAGGTATCCTAATCAGGACTATGATCGAGGCCTGACTTCGGACTACTCCGTAAGGTTAGAGGAGAAGACTACCAACCGTTCTAACTCCAAGTCGATCGGATATCACGCCCCAAGCTGGACAAGCCACAAGCGCTACTAACTCATCTGTGAACCCTAGCGTCCCAACAGCATCACCAATGTGCGTTCTCTGTTTGATCAGTCTAGTTATAACGAAAGAGAGGGTAGAATTGAGGAAAACTAAGAATGCAATGGAGAATAAGCAAACGCCCAACAGGTATGTGACTGCTTGTAAGCGCGTTGTAGTAAACATCCTGTTCGACAGAGTTGCGACTGGTCCATGGACGATGGGATTTCGAGATGCAACAAAAAAGCTAGTAATCAGAAACTACTTTATGGTGGCGCTATGCGGGAAGCGGTTGTTTTGCCGCGCGTTAGTTCTATACTTACTCGTGGGGGAACAAGCTGCCACATATGACTTTCAGCATCCTCGGGTATGATGGGCCACTCCATCCCCTAAACTTGAATGTCTGAAGACCCCTTGGTAAGGGTAGCCGATATTTGGAGAAAAAGATGAGATTCGTAGCATATGTGGGGGTATGCTCATGCAGTAGCTATCTCCGCCTTGATGAGACTGGATTGCTGATACTATTTGCGTAGGCCTCTATGGTCCTAGCGACCGGTGTCATCGTTCGCGCCTTACATGAGCGCACGAACTTCTATTCCGCTTGTGCCTACTTAGCTCAGAGCAATGCATGCCTCATGGTAAGACTTCGATGGGTTTCAAGCTAGCTTCCAGTGCTCATTGCTTGATTCACAGGTACTAACGAACATCGCACTCCTTAGTGTATGCACCGGTATGCTAGGGTTACAGCGTCTCTTCTACGGTCCCCTACGTCCCATCGAGGTCGAACAACTTTATGAAAAGGGCTGGTTTGCCATTACCGAAACATGTCTTGCAATGACCATATTTCGAGAGGAGGTGGGTGGTTGGTTTTTGGTTATGTTCGTTTGGCTTTTGATTGGCAAAGTTTGGGGCTGGATTGGCGAGGGTCGAGTCGAAATCTTAGAACAGCAGCCGCCAACGAACCCACGCCTCTTCCATGCCCGACTGTCTGTCTCGCTACTCATCTCGACCTTATTCGATGTCTTCGTGCTTCGCTACTCAATCAACACCGTCCTGCGTCATGCACGGCCTAATATGATGGTCATGTTTGCGTTCGAATTTGCCGTTCTGACAATTACATCGCTCTCGAGTGCCGCTCGCTACACTATATCTCTTCGTGAGGCAAGCGTTATCAGGACTCAAATTAGAGATCGTCGAGCACAATTAAGGAGAGAGCGGGAATGGGCTCGTTCTCACTCGACTACCACTGACAGAACACCTTCGGAGGCCCCGGCGGCTTCTCTGAGTACAGAGGACAATATTGACTCACTTGATATTGATGTTCCTGGGTGGGAGGAGAAAGGTCGATTTGTCTTCTATCTTGATCTTGCTACAGGTATGATGCCATGGGTTTCCCCCTCTACGCAGTCGGCTAATATCACGGCATAAGACTTTTTCAAACTGGTTCTCTACCTTACGTTTTTTTGTGTGCTCTGCATGTTCTACGGAATGCCAATACACATCATCCGCGATGTTGCTCTCACCATTCGATCTTTCTATAAACGCATCACCGACTTCGTCCGGTATCGTCAAGCTACAAGGGACATGAATGCCAGATATCCAGATGCTACTGCAGCAGAAGTAGCCCGTGAGGATGTCTGCATTATTTGTCGTGAAGAAATGAGGCCATGGCTGCAACAGCCTACACCACTTCGACAACAAGAAGACATCGGCGCGGCCAATGCAACTGCCCCAATGGTTGTTGATGAGCGTTTGAGGCCGAAAAAGCTCCCCTGTGGTCATATTCTTCATTTTGCTTGCTTACGCAGCTGGCTTGAGCGACAACAAAATTGCCCGACTTGCAGGAGGCCTGTACTTGTTACAGGAACAGTGACACGGACTCAAGAGCGCGGTATAGCAAATCAGGATGTCAGGGTCCATGGGCATCCCAATCAACCTCAAGCTTATGTGGCTCCTCAAGGGAACGTCCGGCAACCGATCATAGCACCAAACGTATTCAACTTTGGTCCTTTCCGAATCGCCTTTGGTGCCAGGCAAGGGGTTCAAGGTCCTCCACAGCAGATAAATACCGATCCACCCCCTAACCAGCAAGGATCGGTGCCAGCTACGCAAATACGGATGGCGAATGCATTTGCACCTCAACGTCAACTTACTGGGATGGGAAATCGAATGGTTGCCAGTTTCAGCCCAAGTAATTTACAAACACAGTTGCATCAAATCGAACAGCATTTACTCCGAGAGATTAACGGACTTCGAATTCAGCAAAACCAATTAAACCTTGTGCGAGCATTACAAGGCGAATTAGCTAGATTGCGAACGATACAGGCAAATACAGAATTGTTTCTCGGCACGCCATCTGTTGCAGCTAATCAGGTTGGGTCAATGGATGGTTTGCCACCGATTCCTCAAATTGGACAAAGCTTTGGCTTAAACCCCCAACAGCAAACGATGGGCCATGGCCATTCAAACTTACCTACGGGCATGACCCTTCCCCTCGGCTGGACTGTCATGCCGCTGCAGAGACTGCCGGACCAAACGAATGCCCGATCGTACGATATTAACAATGCAGGTACTTCCATCGCTCAATCACCAGCACAAGGCGTCGTTCCATCAGCCGCGCCTTTGCCAAGTGATGCTGCTGCCTCGACAATGGCCTCTGCTCCAGATCACGAAACGCCCTCAATGTCACCATTGGGGGGTAGTGGCAATGCCACTGCGACCAATCAAGCAACAAGGCAACCGTCCCCTTCTTCGCCAAAATCTGGAATCACATCGACCCCTCAGAATTCAGTTACTAATGGAGGGGAGGGCTCGAAAGCCAATTTCCAATCACAGTCCGCTAACAGCGAAGCAACGTCCTCAGATATCCGACAACAACCAGACGTTCCCGACTGGGGATCCATTAGTCAGAGATCGAATGCGGATCAGAATCACAGAAATCCTATAGGAAACTCCAAATCTGTCGGATTGATTGAAGATAGGGCTGTGACTTCAGCTGCTAACAGCAGACAATCTAAAGGCAAGGGAAAAGCTTCAACAGTGGAGGACTCCACCGAAGATGTTGATTGAGCCCTTGCAGGGAATTGCCCGTTTGAGTTCGGCATGTGGTTAGCGTTTTTATATACTAGCATTAGCGAAGGAGTACCAAGTGCATTTCACTGTGTATCAAGCGTAAAAGGACCACCTGTACCGACTGAATACCCTGATCGTAGTTATAGAGCAACAGCAGAGCATTGTGAAGGCGACTTTGCCAATTCTCATCTGTCGAGTGGGCTTTTGTAGATTTGGCCATCTCTGGTGACACAAGCGACCATTCCCAACAGCCAAACCATAGTTGAAGTGATGAGGGCACCACTCATTGCTGGGAGATAAGCCGCGTGGTCAATACCCATTCAAAGGTTTTCCCGAGTATTGTCTGCGTGGGGTGCTTGCAGCTCTCGGGTAATTCACGATCCAATAGTTTTTTGCCTTGCCGGCACAGCGCATAGAGCAGTCTGCGTGACCTTTGCCTTTTCGTTCTCTGCAAGAAACGACAACAGCGTTGATGAACATTTTCACATCACGGCACGGTAAGACTTTGAGGACGGGGCGTATCTAAGGGTTCGGCGCGATGTTGGCCGCTGAACCTTGCACGCAAGTCTTTAGTCCGAAGCCTCATATGCATCTACATGCACCAGCTCCCAATATTCTACATTCAATTCTTCATGCACCAACAATGATCACCATACTACGCTCTACTTCGCTGCTAATTGGACGAAGTTCCTCTAATTGGATAAGTCAAGGGCTTCGATGACCGATACCTGCCTCAACCATCGAAAGCATGCTCCTTTTTAGTGCGGATCGGCGCCCTTGTAGGGGGGATCTCCCAATTGGTCTTTATACTTTTGGCTCACGGCATGTTTTTGGATGGGGACCTGGTCTTGTGTCGTCTGCAAAGGGATCCACCACGCTCTCTCTAACACTGCTGACGCCGTTATCCTCCAAACATGCCGTCCGCCAATATGCCACTGCGGCAGTATCCCTCTCATCAGGCCATACGTCATGTTGATGGACTTCGACAACAAGGGCAGCCTTCATACCAAATTACAGGCACCAATGGGCAAAACAGCAAGAGCAATGGTGCTTATCAAAAAATCTTCCCTCCCATCGGCGCGCACGACTTTCAAGAATTCCCTTCGCGAAGACCAAATACGGCCAGTAATGCTCCGGTGCCACGGGCAAGATACGATGCCGCATCCCCAATGCCTAGCTACCATCCACCGTCCGTGCAAACACAGGAACATTCAAGGTTGGTACCCTGAAGTAGGGGTCACAACAAGTGAGGACTGATGGCAACGTCTACAGCGGCCAAAACGGCGAAGGTCACATCGCCCAAACGCGGCCAAAGGCCTATAGTGTCTCTCGGAGTCTGTCGCCGGCCTCGAGGAGGTCTTCGAATGGAACACACGAGACACAAGCAACTTCTTTTGATCTACCAGCACTCCAAGCTCACTCAGCCCTCGAGGATTCCGATCCTATGGAGCCATTGACTGGGGACCCTGCGGGCTCATTCGACCTTGTTGCTCCCCCTGAGGAAAGCCACCATCAGATCTTTTCCCTGGAAACCCGATCGGAACAGCTGTTTTCGCGGGCTCACTTGGAGATAATATTCTCGAATCCCTCAACGCTGCTAAGATTCACGGCTTTCCTAAGCACACATCGACCACATTCGGTTCCCATCTTGATATACTATCTAGACGCGCTCAAGGCACTGAAAGCTATTAACTATGCAAACGCGATCGCTGAGGCTCTGAGCCCCATACAGGGTCATGACTTTACCGTCAACCTTGCTCGGGCCACCACTAATCGTGAACTTGAGGAGAAAGCAGCATCAGCCTTTAGTGTCTTGACCCAAGAAGATCTTCCTGCTTTTGTCACCCAGATGTATATACAAATAGTCAGCCTGAGCATATCTCGAAGGATTACCGGGACTCTTGCTCCCCATCTACGAGAAGCATCTGAGGGTTTGGCTGAGGTCTTCTGCCTTACGGACCCATCAAGGCCCGACAATCCAATTGTCTTCGCTTCCGAAGGTATGTTAATTGACCACATCAAGCTACTTACTTCGCTAATGAGGACTCATCAGAATTCCATCGAACTACACAGTATGGAATGAACTATGCTATAGGCCGCAATTGCCGCTTCTTGCAAGGTCCTAAGACGCATCCTCGAAGTGGCATGAGGCTCGGAGAGGCTGTAAGGGCGAACAAGGAGCATTGCGAGGTCTTCCTCAACTAGTGAGTCAGGTCACAGAAATCCCGGCGTTCAATGCTAATCTATGAAGTCGACGGGATGGTTCACCATTTATGAACATGCTTATGATTGCGCCCCTTTGTGACAGCCATGGAAAGACTAGATATTTTATAGGAGCTCAGGTGGACGTCAGCGGCCTGGTCAAAGATTGCACAGACTTGGAATCTCTTCAACAGCTCATAATCCGGGAGCAGAGTGCGCATACCAATATCGACGGAACCAATGTCAGTGGGCAACAGGTAGCCAAGGATGACTTTCAAGATCTCAGTGAAATGCTTAATATGGCTGAGCTGGAGACGGTGAGAAAGTATGGCGGGCGCATGCACAGAGAATACCAGGACGAAGAGAGCGATACCTCCCGTACTGGCGCGCCCCATATGCCAAGATTGTTACTGCAAGAGCCAACAACGGACGACAAATCGAATTACGAACAGTCTAGTCGTCAGAGTGGAAAACTCAGTGGCATATACCAAAATGTGAGGAATCAAAAGCTTCAATTCGTTTCAAGGATACTGACATCGCCTAGTACCTACTGATTCGGCCTTACCCGTCATTCCGTATACTGTTTGCTTCGCCAACACTGCGAGTTCCTGGCATACTTCAATCTCCGTTCATGGACAGGATTGGTGGCTCCTCCCGGGTCCGTGATGAGCTCTCCACTGCACTTGCAGAAGGTCGAGGCGTAACAGCCAAGGTGCGCTGGGTTTCCAGAACCGATGAAGACGGCAGAAACCGTTGGATTCACTGCACTCCTCTTTTGGGGAGCAACGGTCAGATCGGCGTCTGGATGGTAGTACTTGTCGATGACGATCAAGAACTCAGCAGGAGATGGAAGCAAGCTCCACCAGTTGCCCCACATCGTGGAAAGGTGTACGGCTCACCTCGTGACGGGCAGGAGATTGTTGAGAGCACCGGAGACTCAATCTCAGGCCGTCCCAGCGTTGCAGGTTCTTTGCAGAGCGACCGTCCTCCAAGAGCTCATCAAAATCACCAGACCAGGCACGGCCCACAGAATGGATCAATTCGGTCAGCGTCACCCAATTCTATTCTGATTTAGTTGCACCAAGATACCCGTCACAGCCGCGGAATGCTTTTCTTGGGACTTTTAATCTAACAGTCTTACATTCGTCTTTCTCTGGCTTGATCCGAAGATGTTTTCTGGACTGCATACTTTCACAACTGACGCCTAGATGGACCTCTGATCGTGACACGCCGCCTCACAATGCAAGCCTTCGAATCCTCCCGCGGATTTCTTGCGTGACTTGGCATTGACTCTCATGCGTGGCTAAGGCCATACCTTTACCGAGAGCGTAGCGAGAGATGTTGGTAATACCTCCTAATGGAGTAAGTTCCTAGAGGCTTATTGTGTGCTCCTAGAATATTCAGGCTTAGAAAAATTAGACGGGTTTGGCAAGCATTATCGGCATTTCTGGTATCGATCCTTTGTACACATGTTTGTATGTCATCAGAGCTCGACACCGCAACCCGAAAAGCGATGTACTTATCATTCCATGGTTGTTGAGGAGGACTCAATTTCATTGTGATGTTATATTCCGAGTTGACTTGCTGTCCGGCGCTCAATCAATATTTTGGATCGAGACGAATCAAAAATCCTCACTTCTCTATTCAAGGCGGATACAAAGACCTCCAGGCAATCGAAATCAACAAAGGAACTAGCATGATCAGGCTGGACACTGCCGTATCGATCTGAAATTAACACTACTCTTGACCTTGCACTGACATGCCTAACTTAGATCCCTCAATTCCAATATATGTTATGATGTGATCACTCGTATCGAAACAGTGATTGTCCTGCGCAGAACTCAACGCTAGCTTCCTCCTTAATCTGGAACCCTCAGTGCCAAGTATCCATCGACGTTCCGCCCGTTCATAACAACTTGACTCTGTCGGTTACAGGATTTGCTTTGCCGCCGGAAGACATCATCGCTATTTGTTCATCGGTGTTTCCTCTCTATGTTCAATCGGGATGTACGCAACACTCTGAGCTCAGCCGACCTCCCTCATTGGACATTTTGGCGTACTGAAACCGTATCCCCTCTCGATTCCTGTCGGATCGCGCTCCAAGAGTGTTTTTATTGTCATTAGTCACCCAGAAATGTCCGGATTGAGGAAGTCCATCAGATTGTCAGCTGTTGCGGCCTTCATCGTTCTCCTTACTTTCCTCCACAAGCTCAACACAGTCGACCCATATCAGGATAGATTCGGAATAACGAGGCATGACGATACCTTCTTAGACACTATAGCTCTGTCACCTCTCAGACGCAACTCTTCAAATCTTAGATTTCATGATCCACTGAAGGCCGCCATGTATGGTCTCACAAGCAGTTCCCATCACGGAGTGGCCAAGCCTCCCGGCTCCCAATATTCTCGATGTCTGGTCGTTCCCCGCCTCATGGATGACGACGTATCCTGGATAGCGAAGGAGCTGCCAGAAATTGATGCCGCTATCTATGTGGCTAACGACCCATCGGCACCACTACATCCGCCTCGTAACAGAGGACATGAAGTCATGATATACTTGACATATATCATCGACCACTATTACAATCTGCCTGATATCATCATTTTCATGCATGCACATCGATGGACGCATCATAATATCGAGCTCCTTGGCCATGACTCTGCCGAAATGGTCCGGCGGTTGAATAGTGATTACGTCGCCTACGAGGGTTACGTAAACATGCGATGTCAATGGTATCCAGGCTGCCCCGAATGGCTGCATCCACGCGATACCCGAGAAATACTGGCCAAGCAGGAGCAAGTGGTGCTTGCTAAAAGCTTGTACGAGCTATTCCCATCCGAGCCCCTTCCAGAGGTGTTAGGCCAGGCTTGCTGTGCGCAATTCGCTTTGTCTAAGGAGCGCGTTCTGTCCATACCGTTGAGCCGCTTCATTTTCTACAGAGACTGGGTTTTAAGGACACCATTGAGTGATTACGTCTCAGGCAGAATCTGGGAGTATTTATGGCAGCTCCTGTTCACTAGAAACAGCGTCCACTGCCCATCAGAAGAAACATGCCATTGTCAGGGCTTTGGAATTTGCTCTGGTGGTAATACTGGGAACAAGGAATACAAGGAACGCTACTATGCAAAGGGAAGTAATGACACAGAATTGGAAGACTTGCGTAAAAGGCATCCGAGGGATAAGAGCCCGAGTGCAGAAGATGGGGGAAGTTGGCACGAAGATCATCAGTCCTAACCTGTTGAGCGATCGGATAGACACGTCGCCGAGAAACGTTAGAGCCATGCAGAAGAAGGCTCTCATGGGAGGCAGAGGTCCCAGCGAAAGCTGGAAGGGTTTCTACACCTACCTCAGCCACGGGCGATGGCTGTCAGCTGGCATCCTTTTTAGGCTTCATACAAGATGCCTGCTTCCTCTCGAGTCTAGCTTTCTGATTAGCTACACGCTGTGCTTTAGCCTCCAACGTCTACTTTACATCGACCGAGTCTAGAGTCTTAGAGTTCCGTTTCTTACCTAGTACTCGACATGCAGCCTCATTGTTGATTAAATACTGTACGGGAAGCTTTACTTGGTCTTAGGAACCACCGAGTCTAGTAAGTATCTAAGTTTATCTGATTCTACCATCGTACGACCGCGAGTCGTACGTACACAACATACAACGCCTCAGGGTTTCGTATTACTCGACCAAGATATAGGATAGAGCTGGCCGGGTCAGATTTCAATACTTGACTCCATGCTATGACCACTCCCACTACAAAGTAAAACATTAGCATTGGAATGGGGTTGATCGGTGTTAGCGCACAAGATCAATGAACGTAACCGACATGTGCGTTATATCCCTGTCTCGGACATTGAGTCTTCGGCACCAGTCTACAGCTGCGGATAAAACTTACCTCGATGTCGTGCAGATGATTCTTCTAAAGCATGGACCACGGACAAGATAAGATCATTCGTAATCATCACTGTACGACCTGGAAGGTCATTGACAAGTAGCGGCAAACTTCTGAGAATCTTGAAATTGCGCTATGTGATCGCTGTCCAATAGCCTCCAAAAACGGTTCACAAGACTCAGTCAACACCAGCTTTTCCGGCAGCGACCACCAACATTAGGCCACTCTACCAGGCTTGACGGTGGTGAACTTCCTAGCCTTCCATCTGAGCGTCTTCGAGTTTCACTTACGTTGAGAGGAGGAATCACAGGTTACCCTTTGGCCATGATAATCACAGGCAAGTCGAAGCTGATCATCTTCAGAATGCGCAAGTATTTCCAGAGCTGTAACAGTTGGCCAAGTACAACGAGATCGTTGAAGCCATACCATTAAGAGCATAGCTCACTGCCAATTTGGGCTGGTGGGAGTGATGTGAAGATTCTGCTCAACATTCACTTCACCCGATCTAGACGAAAACGAGATATTAACCAGCCACTTCTTTTCCTTAGCTGACAATGACACACATGCCTTGCTTTTCGCGCTTTATCTCGCTTTCATCTTCAAGTCCATTTATTTTACCATATTGCTTCGCAGCGTCGCAACATTTCAAATTGACTTCTCCACACAACTGAAAGTCATGGCGCAACATCGAGACCAAGTGGACGGTCTCCTAAAAAGGGTGTTCCAGCAAGCTCCACAAATACTACATCATATCTTCGCCCTTGATGGTAAGTCAAATCGCATACATTCGGTTAACTCAACGACCATCAGACTAACTTATGATAAGGCGCAAACGCAGCCATGGCATCATTGAACACTGTGGAGACTAAAGTTGCCTACCTGATCCAGATGATTGCCATTCAGCTCTATAAAGCCAGCAAAGAAATTGGTTTCACAGTTGGTGACAACAAACCATTCTGCCAGGTACCAGCTGATCATTGCGTTAGAAACCCTCAGACGGTCCCAACGACCTTCGATTCCACCTCATGCGAACTCACTCCTTTTTCGCCTCAACTGCATTGACCATGACAATCTTCAGTCTCGGAGATTTTGAAGATGTGTATTATGCCACATGTGCTAAGCTGAAGGAGCTGCTCCAGGGTGTAGATCTCCTTTTGGAGAATGGCTTTAGGTCACCCGAGGACACCTACTTTGCTTTTCATCACTGTGAACGACTTATCCAGCTGAATGCTATTAGCGTCGGGGCTTTCAAAGCTTCACTACATTCATATGAGGAGATACTCAACAGCAGCGAAGTCACGGCGCTCTTAAACAAAGGCATCATGGAAAAGAGCATACGCCAAAACGAGTACGATGGTCAGAAGCAGGTCATCATGGGAGATGAAGTTGACGAGGAAGCCATCCTCTGTCGGATCAGCAAGCAAACAGGAGACCCTGATCAGCGCTGGCACGGGGTCTTCCAAGAAAGCCTTGGGTTGCTAAACGAGGATAGACAGCTCCAAGATACAAGTAGGATGGGCTGTGGTATGATATTCGGCAGTCTGGCAGAGAAGTATCGGTCAATGGCCGTCAACACCATGTCGGATGGCGCATCGATCAATCGAGAGCCTACGCCTGATATACCGCTATCATGCCAGGAAGTAAGACCGAAATCAAGATACGTCAGTCCCTACAATTTGGATGAGCGCGCCAAAAAGCTCGATATCCCCGGGGGTCCTGAGATGCCTTGCCTCTGCGATCCCGACTGCATCTGTGTGCCAGTCTGCGCCAGTGATCCACTTCAAAATTGTTTATGTGAGGAGAACGGACTATTCACGCGCGTTACGCAGGGTATGGACATTGATGACCTTGACGTTCCCGATTTAGTCCGGCGCAAGAGGCATGGTTCTGAAACTAGCGCGAGCAGTCAAGCTTCATCCGTTGCTAGTTTCAGTACTAGTGTCTGCCCTAACCAATCAATACGGCCCTTCCCCTATGAAGAAAGCCGTTGGAGTAGCAGTCACTGGGCAATCAACGCAGTGGAGCGACAGGATATGGCCTTGTCGGAAAATAATCTCGATCTCTCGGCAGCCGACGACGATCGCTTCTGGCAGGGGAATATTCTCACACCTTCAGAGGCATCAGATCTCCTATTCCGCAAGGCTCTCACTCAGCCCTTTTCCAAGCAGTGCGAGTATCCTCCAAAGCGCTCATCCATGGCCCAGCAACTTTTCCGTCGCCGTCACGGTGGTGTCACGAACAATCAGAGAGTCTTGACTCTCAAGGGTGTAAAGAAAGGTCAGGCCGCCAATGCTTCCATGGGGAAACAGATCAAGCAGACAAGGAGGAGCTTGCTGGTAGATTTGTCCTTTAACAGCCTGAAGCTAGCCTTGCGTCGTGACTCGCGTGTGCGCGGTTAGTTCACAAGGGATTAGGTGCCAATTAAAATTAATGCTCTCGATGGAAGGTCGGCAATTGGCAAAATCGTCGGATTTGTAGTTAGAGGATTACAACTTACGAATGGTCAGGCTCAGTTGACGTATGCATTCTGGGGCAGCAAATGTATATCTGGTTTGATTCAATAGCAATGAAGCAGGTGCACTGCAGGCCTACAGGTAGCGCATGGAAAGCTTTCTTCACCGGAAGTGATAGCATGGTTCATCTGGTTACCGTCCAGCCCTACATCTATGAATCGGAAACCTGCTCCAAGTTAGCGATTTGTAGGTCTCATGGACTTCTCATTCATTGAGCCATTAAGGCTGTTCGGGAAGGGAACTACTTTGGCTACAGCCCCTTTGCCTGTTTAACCTCGAATTCTCGCGTGCGGAGTCCATCGCTACTCCCCTTCTACGCTGAGATTGCCTTAGTACCTCAGACGTGCCATTGATTACCTTAGCGGATGTCTACGAGCTGATGGTACTGTATTTCAGCGGTAGTAGATACGAGTATGGTATCCTACTAGTAGTAGAGTAAATATTCGCTATTCCATCTTTTATCTTCTTACTATAATAGAAAATATCTAATTTCAGACCCTAAGCTTATTACACCTTAGTACCCTAATTACCCCTCTAGGACTAGCGCGAATATTAAAACTCTAATATTTCTTTATATTCTACTTATATTTATACTAACGCTCCTTAATATTTTCTACTTAAATTAAGTTATATAGCTTATATTAGTATACTTAATACTCTAAAAATAATTAAAATTAGTATAGTAATTTAAAAGATATATTTAAATAAATAGATTTACCTATTAAATTTAATCTAACTATCTTATATCTTAGTACCTCTCTATTATATTAATACATCGGCAAACTAGGAAGTAGAATAGAAAATCTAAAACTAGAAAATCCGCTGAAAGCGTATTTTCCAGGTAAAATACTAGAAATAAATAGGAAAATTTTAGGTTTTTTTTTATTCTAGCCTAAAAGTCCTAAATATAGAAAATCCGGATTTAAGGCCTTAAATCCGTGATTTTCCTCTAGCGCTAGGAAGAAATAGGAAGCTCGCTAGAGCTATAGCAGCTACGTCGTTAACGCTAGCGTAATATAGGTTTTAAATATAGTTAATTCATATAATTTATATACGCGTAGAATTACCCCCCCCCCTAGCCTAGCCCTATTTCTTATACTTATATTACGCCTGCGATTAATTCTCCTACTAAGTATTAGTACTAATTAATTAATAAGACTTAATACCTTATAAGAATTACCTAGTTAGTACTAGCCTAGTATAGTTATATTATAATTAATTATTAGGACTTATCTCCTATTAGTCCTATTACCTAGTATTTCTAAAAGTTACTAAATCTAGCTAAATACGCCTTTTCTAACTTACGGTATTATTCCTAGCCCTAGGGCTAATATATAAGCGCGCCTGTTATATACGTATTTTCCGCATTTTTCTATATTATTCCACGTTCCTAGTTTACTAATATAGGGGCGGATACTAGGTTAAGGATATTAGGTATATAGGGATCCTTATATAATAAGATATATAGAGCTTTACTAGGTTAATAAACTATTTAATATTACTAGTAATATATACCCCTACTATAATATACTATTATAGAAAAATAAATATAGTAATTTAAGGGATAGTTAATAGCCTTATTATAATAGTAGGAAGAATAATTAGCTATCTCCTAACTAATTATATAGACTAGCTAATATAAACTTATTATCTAAGGGGCTAGAAAAGAAGGCTAAGCTTAGAGTATAATATATTTATAAATTACTTAGTAATATAGATAATATTATTAGTAATAGATAATCTATAAGAAGAAGGACTATATAGTAAAGATTTTTAGATAATATTATTAAATATAATAATTATCTATCCTTTACTAATAGGGTATAACTAATATTAATACCTATATTAGTTAAACTACCTTCTAGATCTAGGGGTCTATTTATTATCTAATTATTCCTCTTATTATTAATAATAGCCTTAGGCTAAAATTTACCTAGATTTATATACTAGATAGTATATAAGAGTAACTAGATATTTACTATTAATAATTTAATAATCTAAATTAAGATACTATTATAATAGCTAATAGACTTATTCTAATTTTATATATATATATATAATTAATTAATAGAGAAGAGAAGCTTTATTAGTAAACTAGGAAACTTGTAAAATATAAAAATATATGTATTATATATATATAACTAATACACTTATATATTAACCCTAGAGCTTATTATAATACCTCTAATTACTATAAGCTACTATTTATACCTTTATAATACTAAAAGCGTACTTAATTTTCTAATTATTTATTAGGGCGTATAAATTAGATATTATAATTTAGATAATATTTATAGAAAAGGTTTATTAAATATTATAGCTAATATTTATACTACCTACTTAATATTTAATAAATATACCTTTCTTAGAATTAGTACTATTATTATTATAATTATATTAGGTGGTATTATTACTATGTCTACCTATCTTATATATTCCTTTAATAGCGCCGTTTATACTATTATTATAAGTAGTATTATTATTAAGAATTATTATTTATCTACCTATTCTAACTATAATAGTTTATCCGCGCTACTCTAATTTATTACTTATATTAATATTAGTACTATTATTAATAATATATAAAATTATATTTATTATACTATTTACTTAATATTTATAAACTACCTTTTAATAGAACTATTCCTACCTACTTAACCTCCTTATATTATAGATTCTCTTCTTAGATCTTACTACTTTTTAGTTAAATTTCTACGCGTAACTTTCTTCTAACTTACTTTTTAAACCTTATATATTTACCCTTATTACTATTTATAATAATTATATTACTACCCCTTACTATCTTATACTATATCTAACCCAGTTATATTAGCCTAAATATACCCTAGAAATCCTCTATTAACTAGGACTTATAAGCGCCTTAATTTATAAGTAGATCTTCTCCTTCTATTATATATAATATATAGCGTCTTATAAGTTACTACCTACTATCTATCTTTAGTTTACTTAGCGATATATATCTACATTCTAAGGTAGAGTAAAGGAGAGGAAGGAGGTTATTATCTTATCTAATTTAAGAGGTTAGTTATATATAGATAGATAGAGTAAATAGAATTATACTATTAGCTATTTCCTCTTAAGTCTTACTAGTATATAAGGATAGTAGTATTAAGGTTTAATATTTATACTTTAAAGAGCTATTTAATAATAATTAATTAATACTAGGATTATTACTTTATATAGTTTTAAGTTAGTTATTATAATCCTCTTTATATTAATTAGTTAGGAATACTTACCCTAAATACTTAAAGGACTATTATATTTATTATTATCTAAATTATCTAAGGATAGTAGGTTATTTAGTTAACTACTATTAATATCCCTCCTATTTACCTTATTATTATTTCTATTTATAACCCTAATATTATAAAGTATATCCTCTACCCCTTTTAAGTAAAGCTTATAGATACGGCTCTTATAAAGGTTATTATCTAGGTTATCCTATATACGCTATATTATTTACTAGCGCCTTATAATAGTATATAATTAGCTCTCTATTATATATCTATATATAATAGTAAGATAGCTAGCTATATACCCTAGGCCTTTTTACCCTTAAATTTCTTAATATAGTAATCGCTACGCGTATATTTAAATATTTATATCCTACTATTATTATAGTAAAAATAAATAGGATATTAGATAGGGGGTTAAAAAACTTCCTTATACTTTCTTTATTAATAAAACTAGTCTTTATTAATTTATATACTATATTTATAAGTACTTTTATTAGGATAGGATTTACCTATTTACCCTTTCTATTATAAATCTAATATTTAATTAGAACTAGTATTAGATAGAAGGGTAACTTATATTATAATATATAAAAGTTAAGAGGTTTAATAATACCTTAGCTTACGCGGTTACCTCCTCTTATAAGCTATCCTATTTATATACTAATATTATTATAACTTATATAAGGTTTAAAGAGTATAAATACTATTCTCTAAATAAGTTAATAAACTAGTACTTAGTTTAATTAAGATAGGAGGTAATTATAGATATTATACTAACCTTTTAAGCTTTAGCTTTAATAGGTATACTATCTGTTAAAATATACTATAAATACTATAATAAGCTAATTCAAGCGTCTTAGTAACTTTTACTATTTTAATAGGTTATAAGCCCGGTTAGCTTAGTAGTAATAAAAGCGCCCCCTTATAAGGAGGTTAAGAGTTTAATCCCCGTACTAACTTCTACTATCGTAAAAACCACATATATATAAATAGTTAAAAAAATATAACTACCTAATTACCTACGTCGAACACCTAATTAGAGGTATCCGTAGCAAGGGGAGTGTTAAAATATACTACAAATACTATAATAAGCTGATTTAAGCGTCTTACTAACTTTTACTATTTTAATACTATCTACCCTATTTAACTTACTTCTAATCTTAAGCCTTAACCTTTTAATTACCTTATCCTATATAACTTTTATTTAACTACTTAGTTATATAAGATTATCTTCTAATTATATCTCTCTTCCCTTCCCTAGGCTCTTAGTTATACTAGAAAGAATTATTACCTTTAAATACTTTATATAATTAGGGATAATAATAGTATATATCTTATAAGAGACTACCTTAGAATAATATTTCTTATCTTACTAGAGATATAATCCTATTCTATTACTATTATAATAATACTTATTAGTATTAGGGTTTAATAGGATATTAGGGATTATACTACTTACTCCCCCTACTAGACTTCCTATAATAGGACTTATTAATAATTAATTTCTCTTTAGATTATATTAGTAGATAATTATAGTATAATATAAGATAGGTACCCCTATCTATATATATCTATTATTAATAGAGGATATAACGCGTTTTACTTCTCTTTAACTTAAGGTTACTTATTCTCCTTATTACTTAATTACTTATAATTATTATTATTATTAGAAATTAATAACTTAGTAGACTACCTATTATTCTACCTATTATAATTATATCCTTTATCTATCCTATAATTCTAGAGTTAGATTATATTAGTAATTAAGTACTACGCGTCTTAAGAGAGTAGTCTTACCCTCTTATATATTATATTAATATTATATAAAGAATAGGTATTATATTCTTATAAGTAGATAGAAGGAAGAAGTAGTAGATTATATTATTAATAAATTTAAAAATACTATAATTAGGGGAAGGGGAAAACCCTTAAATTATTAGGAAACTAACTTATTTAATATAATATTAAAGGGCTAAGCTAAGTTAATTAAACTAGATAGGATTTAATAAACTAATTAATATTACTTTAATTTATATTAAGTATATTAGTACTAGTAACTTATACTATTTATTTATAGGGAATACTATTACTAGTAATACCTACTATTACTCTTAAATATAATATCTTTATTATATTTAAGTATAGGGCGCCTTATTATAAATACTATTTAGACTCTAATTAGTTAAAACTACTTATTAATACTATATATAAGACTTATTCTAATATATACTATATATTATCTAGTAGCTACTAATCCTATATATTAAAAGTAAAGCGCTTAGTACCTTAAGTATATATTTCTATTAGTACTACCCTCTATTCCTATTTATTAGTAATAATAATATTTAATAACTTAAGGTAGGTATAAATAATAGCTTTCTTTATCTTATTATAACCTAGGTTAGACCTATTTAAGGCCTTAAACTTTTTAAAGTTAAGGTTATTTATATCTAGTAATTTTATATATATATTACTCTTTTAAATATCTTAAGTTATATATATTATACTTTTATTTATATTATTATTAATATATAATATAATATAATAAATAGAATCTATATATTAATTAGATTCCCTAACTAAGTATATAAATTATAATCTCTTATCTAAATCCCTAGATAATTTAGTACTTAATATTTTATAATCTTCTCTACTATCCTTATAATATTATTTAGCCCTTATCTATCTCCTCTAATTATAATTATTTTATTAGGTAAGGAAGAGGAGATATTAATCCTTCTACTATTTAGGGATACTATTAAATATATAAGTAAACTCTTTATATATATTAATAAACCTAGATTATAAGTAGTCTCTTACCTTCTTTATATTTAATCTTTAATCTAGTAGTTTTATAGATTCTAATTACTTTTATAATTAGGTAAGAAGAAGTATATAAGCGGTTTTATTAATTTCTAGTATATCCTTTATAATCTTAGCGGACTATCCTATATTATTAAAATCCCTAGGGTTTATTCCTACTAAGTCTAGTCTAGGTAGCTAACTTTTATAGGCTTAATAAATTATTATATATATATTAATATTATAATATTATTTATTAGTAAACTTATATAGTATACGTGGTAATATATATATTATAGAAAGTCTATTATTTATATTTTATCCCTACCTATAAGTAGACTATAAATATAAATATTAAATATATTATTATTTAAGTATTATTATACTACTTCTTTATTATAATATTTAAAGTATCTATTATATTACTTTATAGCTAGGACTACTCTAGTATTATAATATAGAATATTATATTCTATATCCTTAATAAAGAAGAATAAAAGGTAGGATATTATTATATTATAGTTATAATATTATATATTAAGCCTTCTTATATCTAGTAGTTAAGAAAAGAAAAATACTTAGATTATAGTTTTATCTATCTAGTAAATAATTTATTATCTTTTATCAGCTTAAAGAAAATAGCCTTTTATTTTATTACTTATCTAGTCTATTAAAGAGATTTCTTATTATATATTATATTATATAAGTCCTAGTTAGTATAATTATTAATATAAGTTATATTATTATTTTATATATCCTTTCTTATATATACTAATATAATATATATACTCCTTATAATTCCTATTAAGGGGATATATAAGGGTACTACGTAATAATATAGCTATTAAGTATTATAAATAGTACGTATATATATATATATAGAACTCTCTATTCTTATTAATAGTAAGACTAATTACTACCTTTCCCTTTAAGGGGAATTCCCTCCTTTATATATTATAAGTAAAGGGGTAGCGTAGTACTATTATATACTATAAATATTATATTATATTAATAGTAATATTATATTCCTAACTAGTCTTTATAATTATCTCTCTATCTAGGCTTTTAAGCTTTAAGAGTATAAAAGGTTATAATTTATAAAAGATACTCCCTTAATAATAAAATATACCTCTTATAAGAGTATAATAATATAATTAATTATAAGGCCCTTATACTAAGCCTTAAAGAATATATAATTCTATTAAATTATAATAATTACAAATAATACTCTTATATATAATCCTTATATTATAATATATTCCTATTATATTTCCTATTATTCTTTATTAATTTCTTATAAAAGTAGTTAGAAGTCTTAGTATTTTAAAGTAAATAAGAAGTTATTACTATTAAGGGCTTATTAAGTACTTAAAGTATACCTCCTTTATATAACTTTAATATTATTCTTCTAATTATAATATCTTTATTTTTTATTAATTATATTAAGTCCTTTTTAATTTTTATTTATATTATTACCTCTTTTATACCTTATTATATTTCTTTATAATCCTATTAATTACTTTATAAATAATCCTTAATAATAAACTTGTCTTTATTATTAATTAAAAAAAGACTATTACTACCCCCTCTACTTATAATAATATTTAACTTCCTTTATTAAGTTATTTATAATTTATCCTTATATTATTTTATATAATATACCTCTAGTATATTATATTTTAAAGTAAAGAATTATAAGTTTAATATTTTTAATTAAGGCTTTACTTATCTTTTTAATAATATACTTTATATATACGCCTCCCTTAGCTCTATTAAATATAATTATTATAAAGATTTTAATATTAAATATTAATAGGAAATTTCTACCTTTATTTATTATACTTATATATACCTTTTTAGTCTTTAAATATTATAACTACTTTAAATATTAACTTTAACCTCCCTTAACTTACTAGATTCTAATAAACCTTTAATAAGCTTATTTAATAATATTATTGCTACCTCTATTATACCTCTTTTACCCCCTCTACTACTACTACTACTCTTATTAGGGTAGACCCTACTATTACTATTTATATTATAAATACCCTTAAGGGTATTCTTAATATCCTTTATTAATATATATATATTACTCTATCTCCCCTTTTAAAGCTCTATTAAAGCCTTATTAATATATTATAAAAGCGCCTCCCTCTAATTATAAAGGATAAAGAAGAGGATAAGGAGGATAATTCTATTACTAGTAGTAGTAATAATAAGCCTAATACTACTATTAATATAATATAATAGCCCTCTCTTATAATACCCTTAATAGTCTAGTTATATTAAGTATCTTTTCTTTTTTATTAATAATAATAGAAATTATTTCCCTTCTTATATAATATAAACTTTATACTTTAGGGTAATTTTACTTAAATCTTTCTAATATATCTAGTATATTAACTAAGTCCTATTTATATAACTATTAATTATAATTATAAAATTAACCCTTCTACTTTACTAAATATTAAGGTTTATTATAAGAGATTTTATAATTAAGAATAACTTTAACTTCCTATTTATCTTTATTATTTATAAGCTCTACTTACGCGGCTTTTATAATACTCTTATTATTACCCTTATATAACTTTATAAGTAAGATATAAAAGGTATTAGGTAGTTATAACTTATATACCTAATTATTAATATAATTAAGGACCTTAAAAGGCCTTAAATAGTATTATAATAGTTTCTTAATTACTTATATTATATTATCTTTACTTTTACTATTATCTTTATATACTCTACTTATATAACTTATATTTAATATAAGTACTACTTTAAACCTTCCCTTTATTTCTAGAGTAATTTAACCCTTTCTTATATTAATAGGACTTCTCTTAATAATAGCTTTAAAAGCTTTATATCTAGCTTAAGCAAGTAGTTATAAAGTACTTTATATAAAGGTAACCTAATATTAATATACTTTATATAATTATATATAAACTTTACTAGATAAAGTAACTCTACCTAGTTATCTTATTTCTAGGTAGAATAGTAGTATAAATACTATTTAAATATACTATTCTATCTCTCTATTTAATTATCTATTTAGGGATAGAAAGTAATATTAAGCTTTCTTTTTATATTAATATAATAATATATAACTACCTAGAAGCTACTTATAAATATTATCCCTTAATTATTAATAATACCTTCTAGTTAATTAAACTTTAGGAAGATTTTATAATATAATAGGTTAATAATATTAATAGTATTAACTATCTTTATAATAAGTAAATATCTAGCTACCTTAATATAATAATTTATAACTATTAAGATTATATTATAAATACTACTTATTTATTTATTTAAAGGGAGATTTATAATAAAATCTATTATAATTTCTTAAAAAGGTCTTATAAGTATTAGTAATAATAATAATATATTATAAATAGTATATCTATATAGCTTTATTAATTAATAAGTTAAGTAGTTTTATATATAATTATAAATATCTTATCTTATTAATTTTTAATAGAACTTCTACTTAATAAGCTCTTATATATACTTTTATAAGTAGTAGTTAATATAAGGGTTATTATAATAAAGCTTTAAAATTTCTTATCTAATTACTTTATTATTAAGTATAAAAATTATACTACCCTTATAAAAGACTCCTATCTTATCTATTAATAAAGATATATTAATAGCCTTTTTATAACCCTAGGACTCTAATAATTATTTCTTATTATAAACATTTTTATCTTCCTCTTAGAGATATTAGAGCATCTTTAATATTAAGTTATTATATTTATTTTATATATACTCTATTATTAATATAATTATAATATACCTTTTAAGTACTATTTAATTAATATTAAATTATCTTATAATAGGGTTTAAGCTAATACTTATACTACTTTATATCTTTAAGAGCACGTTACTCTCCTTTATTTTTAGGGTATAAGGCTTTTTAAGCCCTATCTCTAACCTTTTATATTATTTATAATTATAAGCCTTATTATCTTATAAACCTTTATAAATATTATATATATAATATTTATTAAAAGGAATATACCTAATATTCTTTAATTTATTTTATAATATTAATAGATAAGTATCTTTTTTATCTATTATTAGTATATAATTTAATTACTTTAATAAGGTATTAGCTAGGTTTTTAGTATTTATATAATAATATATCTTAAAGTTATATATTATAAGCTTTAATACTTAATATATTTATCTCCTTATTAATAATAATATTATTTAAAAATACTTTAAGTTATTATAATTAATAATTATTATATTTAAGTATAAGCTACCTTCTAAGAAGTATTATTATACTTAGAATACCTTAATAATTATAAGTAGTTCCTAATTATAAGTCTTATATCTAGTTTCTACTAAATATAACTTATAAAAATAGAAAGTAATTAGATATTATTCTACCTCTATCCCTTTATTATTAATTAAGAACTTTTATAATAAAATAGTTATAATAGTTAATATTAAAGTATTAGTCTCTAATTAAATTTCTCTTATAAGGTTAAAATATATAAGTAATAATACCTCTTAAAATAGTTACTTTAACTACTTAAATACTACTCTTATAATATTATTTAATATTAACTTCCTATTTTTAATATATAATTAATTATTTTTTAAATAGTCTATTAATATTATAATAATAAAGGAATAGTATTTAATAAAATAATAGTAGAAATTAATAAACCTTAAAAAGATTTAAATATCTTTAATACTCCTAGGTTTTAGCTATTCTATTATAATATCTACTCTACGCGGATTTATATATATACTATTATAACTAATAATAAAATTAAAGAATTTTACTTTTATTATTATAAATTTATATTTCTTTAAGTTAATATTTAATTTAAATTTATAAAGATATTATAATACTACCTTTATAACTCTAATATAAGACTTTTTATCCTAAGAGTAGATAAGAATATTATCTAGATAAATAATATAAATAATATTAAATAATCCTACTAAGGCCTTATTAATATATACTTAGAATAAGGTAGGTATATTAATAAGTTTAAAAGGTATAATTATATATTTAAAATAGTTATACCTTATATAAAATATAATCTTCTATTTATTACCCTTTCTTATTTATAAGTAATAATATATATCCTTAAGATCTAACTTAATTAAATATTTAATATTAATTAATCTTATTAATATTCTATTAATTAATAGAAGTAAATAATAGTTTTTAGTTATAATCTTATTAAGCGCCTTATAATTAATATATAAATATAATATTCTATCCTTTTTTAATATAAAAAGAATTAATATACTTATTAAATTTATAAAATAATAAATTTACCCCTTTTTTAAAGCTTACTTAAAGTACTCCCTTAATACGCGTAACTCTTTCTTTAATAAATTATAAAGTAGGTTAAAGGGAGGTTCTTTATTCTCTTTTATATTAATTATATAATTATAATATATATAGGCTAATAGTACCCTAATATTCTTAATTAAAAAGATATCTTAGAATTCTTAAAATTCTAGAGGGAGCTTAACTTTAAATAATAGGCTTTTATTACCTACTCTTAAGTATATTATAATAAATATAATATTATTAAGCTACTCCTTTAAGGCTTTAATAATATTAAAGTACTCCTTAATATTACTTTTCTTAATAGGGAATTACTAGTTTTATATAAGTTAATCTACTTAGGGATTTTATTCCTTTAATTATAAATACTTAAGGTAGAAGTTATAATTAAGGTTTATTATTATATAAAAGGTATCTTTATAATATTATATAATATTATTAAAATTAATAAGTTTAATTTTTATATATATAAGAACTTAATAATAATATTAGGTTTCTAACTTTATTATATAAGGTATTATTAGAGCTAGGGTCTATTTCCTAATCCTACTCTTTTATTAAGTATATATTAATATAATTAATATCTACTTTAAAGTTAATTAATATAATAAATTCTCTTTATAAGCTCTTAAACTCTACTTATATTATAATAATAAGTTATTATATCTACTTCTTCTCTTATATTATAATAGTAGATATAATTATAATACTTAGGGGTTTTTTAAAATTTAAGCCTTTTTTAATTAGCTTATTATTAGATATCTTATTAATTATAAGCTTATTAATTATAATATTTATAATTATTAATTTTATACTTTAATAATCCTTAGTTATATATCCCTTCTTTTAATAATTATAATATTTAATAATAAAATAGTTAGGCTTAGGCCTTTAAGGAAAGTATAATAATACTTTAATAATACCCTATCCTTCTTACTTTATATATAGGCTATTATCTCTTTACTTATAAAAATTTCCTCTTCCTCTTTAAGGATACTAACCCTTAGTAGGAGTATTATCCCTTTAATCTTTATATATAAATAATATTATATAAGGCTCTAATTAGGTTATTAATATAATAAAAGTATCTCTTATCTTTAAGATATTAAGTTATATTATAAGTTAATTATAAAGATTCTTATATAACTTATTTAAAAGGTTATTATAAAGTATATACTCTATTAATAGCTTAAGTTATCTTTCTAACTTAATAAAGTAGTTTATAAAGTTTATAATCTTTTAATATTTCTTTTACTTAGCTTTTAAGTAGTACTTATTAATTATAAAGTATTAATTTTAAGGATCTTCTATTTAATTTATTAAGAAACTATTAAAGTATTTTTAAGACTATTTATCCTTTAATATATCCTTTATATACTTATATTATATAGCCTTAGGGTCTGGGGCTATATATTATAATATATATTAAATTTTTATAGAATTATTAAGAAAGTAGGTTATATTTATTTTAATTATTTTAATTATATTATTAAACTATTCTTAATATTCTTATATTAACTTCCTATTATATATATATAGGTCTTATAACTTAAGAATATAAGTTTTATATTAAAGACGCTTTAATTCTAATTCTTTTATTAATAATAAGTAATAGTAATAATCTACTTAAGTAGTATTATTAATATATATTTCTTACTCTAACTCTTATAAATATTATTATAGATCTTATATTTATTACCTCTTAAAGACTTCTTCTTTAAGTTCTTATATCCTTTATAATAGTACTTCTTAGGTTTTAGGTAGTAGGGACTAGGTTTATATACCTAATAGCTACTCCTAGATAGTTAGTTATAATTATAATATATTTATTATTAATTTATTAATTAATTCTTAAGACTTACTTTCTTTATAAGCTTAGTCCCTTATATTTAAGTAGGTTATTTATACTAGTTAATTAACCCTTTTACTTTATACTTATAATAACCCTTCTCTACTTATCTTACTAATAGTTAGGCTACTACCCCTAAATAGGGTAGAGTAATTAGAATATAAGGGTATTATATAATAATATAGCTATTAAGTACTATAAATAGTATATATATATATATAAAACTCTCTATTCTTATTAATAGTAAGACTAATCGCTACCCTTCCCTTTAAGGGGAATTCCCTCCTTTATATATTATAGGTAAAGGGGTAGTATAGTACTACTATATACTATAGACGCTACGTTAATAGTAGTACTGTATTCCTAACTAGTCCTTATACTTCCCTTTATTTCTAAAGTAATTCAACTCTTTTTTATATTAATAGGACTTCTCCTAATAATAGCTTTAAAAGCTTTATATCTAGCTTAGGTAAGTAATTATAAAGCGCCTTATATAAAGGTAACTTAGTACTAGTATACTTTATATAATTATATATATATTCTACTAGATAAAGTAACTCTACCTAGTTATCTTATCTCTAGGTAGAATAGTAGTATAGATACTACTTAAGTATACTATTCTATCTCTCTATTTAACTATCTATTTAGGGATAGAAAGTAATATTAAGCTTCCTTTTTATATTAATATAATAATATATAACTACCTAGAAGCTACTTATAAATACTATCTCTTAATTACTAATAATACCTCCTAGCTAACTAAACTTTAAGAAGATTTTATAATATAATAGGTTAATAATACTAATAATATTAACTATCTTTATAATAGGTAAATATCTAGCTACCTTAATATAATAATTTATAACTATTAAGATTATATTATAAATACTACCCTTTTATTTACTTAAAGGGAGATTTATAATAAAATCTATTATAATTTCTTAAAAAGGTCTTATAAGTATTAATAATAGTAATAATATATTATAAATAATATATCTACGCGGCTTTATTAATTAATAGGTTAAATATTCTTATATATAATTATAAATATCTTATCCTATTAATTTCTAATAGAACTTCTACTTAATAAGCTCTTATATATACTTTTATAAGTAGTAGCTAGTATAAGGATTATTATAATAAAGCTTTAAGATTTCTTATCTAATTACTTTATTACTAGGTATAAAAGATTTCTTATCTAATTACTTTATTACTAGGTATAAAAACTATGCTACCTTTATAAAGGACCCTAACCTAAGAAGTAAGTACTTAATACTACTTACTTAGTATATTTAATACCCTTTTATATAAGTTTTATCAAATAATATTTATTTAATCACTTATTAGATAATATCTAACTTATTAAAGGTATTAATAGTACTTAATATCCTCTTAATATTAATAAGGTTTATATTCCTATTATAATAAATAGGAAAAGGAATAACCTAATTCTTACTAACTACCTTTATATCCCTAGGTTACCTATTAATTTAATCTTATAAGGATAGCTTTAATATACCTTAGTACCCCTTTAAATTATTTAAAATAGTATTAAGATTAGTAAGTAAGGTATTATAACTTAATTATAAGATAATAATCTTTACTACTTATATATATAGGAGTCTCCTTATATTATACTATTTATAAAGATTGTATTATAAATATCTATTTTAATACTAAAAATACCCTAGTTCCCCTTTAAAGGGGTTATTAAAGTCCCTATTAAGGTTATTATACTTTATACTATATTAAGGTAGAAGGAGCGGGCTAATCTAATAGATAGTATTATTCCTACTCTAGAATATTTACTTAGACTTAAAGTTAGACTCCTCTAGCCTAAAAGGCTAAATTAATAATAAGACCCTTAATCTATAATATACTTATATAAGCTATTTAAGTTATTAAAATATTAAGAAACTCGCCTATCTCTCTAAAGGGATTAACCTTACTAAGGAACTTATTAATAAGGATTTATACCCGTTATATACTATTTAAAAAGTAAAGTAGGTATTATATAAAGCTTATATCTAATTAAGAAGAAGATCTCTTAACTTTATTTATAATAATATCTTTAGCCCTTATACCCCTAGAGGTTATAATAGAGGGTATTACTTTATTACTTTCCTTAATAATTAAGATAAGTAGTTTAAAGTAGAGGTAGTAGAGGTAAAAAGTAAAATCTTTAGAGCCTTTAAATATTATTAAGCTTATAATAAATATAGTAATATTATTATAAATTACTTAAGGTTTAATTATAATAGTAAATATAAATATTATAACTTTAACTCCTATTATACTAACTATAATATCTTATAAGAGCTTATAATCCTAGGAAATCTTAAATATAATAGAGTTATTAAATATCTAGGTTAAATCCTCTAGTTTATAATAAGTATTATCTTATAAGATATAAGTCTTAATATAGACTTCTAGCTTAAACTTATCCTTATAATTAACTACTTATAGAATAGGAGCCTTATATCTAATTAAAAGCTTATATTATATAAGGCTTATACTAGCTATTACCTTTATCTCTCTTATATTAAATATATTAGAATAAAGGGCTATACTAACTACTAGAAACTAGCTACTAACTAGGGTTATAAAAAGGATTAAGCTAAACTTAATACCCTTATTAATTTTAAGGGTAACTATATTTATAAAATATTAATACCTAATAAGTAAGTTATTAGGGCCTTAAGGGTTACTTAGGGAAGGGAAAAGGATAGCTTACTCCTTATATTACCTACCTATTATTATTAATCCCCTAACGCGTAAAGTATTAATAGTAGGGGAGTATGATATTAAAGAGTATTATCTTATTAATACCTTCCTACTTATAGATTTAATAAATATTAATTAATATATTTAATTAATATAGCTAAGGCCCTTAGTAATAGATTTAAGGCTAGAATTAGTAGGAACCTAAACCCCTTAATTTATAAAGTCCCCTTTAATTATAGGGATACTAGTAACTCCGCCCTTAGCCTTTAATAAAACCTTATAAGTAGATAGTATATAGCCTAATTACTTATATCTTATCCCTTAAGATCTATTACTAGATATTTACTTATATTATATTATAATATCTAAAGCTATTAATTAAGAACCTTATAAATTTAAGATATTTAAGGAAGTTATAACTAATTACGCTTATTAAAAGTAATAGAAGGCTAGTATAATAGATAAATTTAACTCTCTTATTAAAAATAATACTTAGGAGCTAGTTAACCTATTAAAGAATTAGACTACCCTTTATAATAAAAAGGTTTATACCTTAAAATATAGCTTATAAGGGGAAATTACTTACTATAAAGCTTACTAGGTTATTTAAGGATTTGAATAATATAAGGGACTAGATTATAATAAAACCTTTACCTTTATAATTAAGCCTATAAGTTATAAGGCTATTTTTACCCTTACTACTACTAAAGATTAGGACCTAGAATAGATAGATATTAAAATAGCCTTCCTTTATAAATATATAAATAAGGAAATCTATATAAAATAACTTATAAGGTATAATAATTAATACCCTAGAAAGGTATATAAATTAAATAAAGCTCTTTATAAATTAAAATACTTATTATAAAATTAATATAACTACTTTATAAAGTATATAAAGGAGATTAGCCTTAAACCTATTAATACTAACTTTAATATATTTATTAATATCTCTTTAAGTACTATTATTACTCTTTATATAGATAATATACTAGTTATAAGGCTATTAAAGCCTAAAATCTAGTAGATTAAAGACGCCCTTAGTACTAAATTCTATATAACTAATTTAAGTCTATATAGCTATTACCTTAATATAATAGTAACTTAGGACTAGGTTAATTAAATACTATAACTAGGGTAAGCTACTTATATAGAATATTTCCTTAAGTATTATAAAATATAGGAGTTAAAGCCTATTATAACCTTAATAGAAACTACTACTAAGCTTCTACTAGTTAAAGATAGGTACGTAGTACTATTAGACCTCCTTAAATAGTACTAATTTAACTATTAGTTCCCTTATATATATAATATTAGGTACTTAACCTAATATTACTTATATAATCTTAATAGTCTCTTACTATTTATTAAACCCTATAATAAAATACTTTAAAGTAGTAAAATATATCTTCTACTACCTCTAGTTTATAGTTTACTAGTAACTTACTTATAAAGGGTTACTAGAAAGCCTTACTAGATAGATAGACTTAGACTAAGCTAGTAATTATAATACTTAGAAGTCTACCTCTAGCTATATCTTTAACCTTAGAAGTAGTACTATCTCTTAATTATTTAAGTATTAAGTAATAGTAGCGCTATTAACTTATAAAGCTAGATATATTAGATAAATATAAATTATAAAGGAAGCTATCTAGCTTAAAACCCTCCTAGGTTAAATCTATCCTACTAGTAATACTCTTCAAACGGTTATTATCTTTAGGGATAATTAGGGTATAATTATACTTATAAAGAACCTACTTTGTTATAATTATATTAAGTATATAGATATTTAGTATTACTAGATCTAGGGTTAAATTACTAATAGTAAGATTAACCTTAAATAGACTCCTACTAATAAATAGGTAGCTAATAGCCTTACTAAGGCCCTTAATTTATTAATAAATTGGGAACGTGGAATAATACAGAAAAATGCGGAAAATGCGTACATAACAGGCGCGCTCATGTGCTAGCCCTAGGGCTAGGAATGACACCGTGAGTTGGAAAAGGCGTATTTAGCTGGATTTAGTAACTTTTAGAAATACTAGGTAATAGGACTAATAGGGGATAAGTCCTACTAATTAGTTATAATATAACTATACTAGGCTAGTACTAAATATTTAATTATAATAAGGTACTAAGTCTTATTAATAACTAATAGTACTAATAGTACTAATACTTAGTAGGAGAATTAATCGCAGGCGTAATATAGGTATAGGAAACGGGACTAGGCTAGGGGGGGTTACTCTACGCGTATAGAAATTACGTGAATTAACTATATTTAAAACCTATATTATGCTAGCGTTAATAATGTAGCTGCTATAGCTCTAGCGAGCTTCCCGTTTCTTCCTAGCGCTAGAGGAAAATTACGGCTTTAAGGCCTTAAATCCGGATTTTCTATATATAGGACTTTTAGGCTAGAATAAAAAAAACCTAAATTTTTCCTATTTATTACTAGTATTTACCCTAGAAAATGCGCTTTCAGCGGATTTTCCAGTTTCGAATTTTCTATGCTAGTTCCTAGTTTACCGATGTTATAACAGCTTTATTATCTTCTAGGAGGTAATTAGTCTAGAAGAGACTTTATTAAGGAGTATAAAGTATTAAGTTAATTATATATAGGAGTTATAATACCTTATAATCGCCGGAGCCTTTAAGCCTTAATAATAATATTAATTAATAACTATTAATAATATTCCCTACTAATAATACTATTAATTATTATATTAATAAGCTTAAGGCTTAATTATACCCCTAGGTATATATAGTTTAAATTATAACTTTATTAGTTTATTAATAAAGTTATTATACCCTAAATAGTAGAAGGTAGTTTTCTTATAGTTATAATATTCTAAGGTACTCCTAGGGTTAACCTTCTAGGGGATAACCGCCCTAGAATCCTATAGTACTTATTCTATTAATTAATAGTATCTATTCTATTAACTAACGCCTTATTAATTAAGTACTCTACTAACTTTATTATTATTATAATTATTCTAGGTTACTCTAATAATAGCTATAGGTATATAAGCCTATAGTTAACACTATTATTATAGCTAAATACTACTATACTAGCTTATTTTCTACCCTAAGTCCTATAGTATTTTATCCCTTTTACCTATTAATTAACTAATGCTTTATAGACTAGGTCTTTAACTATATCTTATTACTACTATTACGCTGTTTCCGGCTACTTAACTAAAGGTAACGGGGACGCTAGCCTGAAGGTAGTACTAGTACTATAGCTAAATAGAGCTATACGGGCTAAGTTTCTAAGGTATCTACCCTAAAACGGTATAATAATAATAATAATAATAATATTATACCTTATAGCTACTTACCTAGCTACTATTACTCTATTAGGCCTAGAGGTTAACTCTTACTAGTAACTATTAATAGTTACCCTCTTATAATATATCTAACTATATTTTAGTATAATTCTAGTATATATAGCTTTATCCTAAAATAAAAATCTTAAATAACTATATTTCTATAAAAAGTAGAATTTTTAGGTAAGAGCTTTAGATAAAAATAGTCTATTTTAAATAACTTAGTTATTTTTAACTTTTAATTTAATATAGTTATTTTTAGACGTAGTAGGGTTTACTCCTACTACCTAGCGTTAGAATTTTTTACTTATTAATTCTTAAGACTTCTAGTAATTATATAGGAGTGTTGAAATATACTCTTAGTAAGAAAGGTTTACTAAGATAACTAAGTATAGAGTCTTAGTATATATAGATAGATACTCTTGTAGTCTTAGATAGATTAACTAAGTATTCCACTCCTACTATTTTAATATATACTAGTATTAGTAAGGATATTTTCCTAATTTCTATATTAAGAAGTACTTATTTTAAATAGATCTAATCTATTAGCGAGACTAAGTAGCTAGTATCTAAATATATATCTAACTTATTATTACTATTTAAATAGCCCTAAGATATGTAAATAGTAGTATATTTCTAGCTATAAAACTTATAACCTAGCGGCTTAGTTAGATTAGGAGTAATAGTAGATTTAATTATTAATAGGATATCTACTACTATTATATATACTATAAGAGGATCTATAAGAGCCTTTATAAATAGCTTTTATAAGGGCTATATAAGCTTCTTTAATTTCTAGTACTACTATTATAAATAAAGAAATAGCTTATTTCTAGAGGAAAGGCCTTCCTTAAAAATAGAATAAAAGTAATTAGTAGAATTAGTCTAGCTAATAAAATTAATATTAGGTATTATAAGGTCCTACTTATTAAGTACCTTATTACCTAATAAGGGATCCTTATTTATATAGAATAACCAACTAAGACCCTTTAAAGGATCCTTAGGGTTATAAGATAGGGACTTAAACTAATAATATTACTATTATAATAAGTTATTATTAGGTATAAAGTCTTTTATAATATCTTCTATAAATACTTAGTAGGCTTATTATAAGAATTATAGCTACTAATTATCCTATAAGTAAGTACTAAGTTAATAATTATTTTAAGGAGGGCGAGTTTATTATTATTATAAGTTAAGCTACTATTTAGAATCTAACCTATTTAGAAGGCCTACTATAATTTAAAGTCTTTAACTAGGTAGTAAAACTTAAGGGGCGTTTAGTTAAAACTACTACTATTATAATTAGTAAGCCTAATTATTATTCTAATAATTTAAAAAGGGAGGGTAAGTATTATTATAAGAGTTATTATAAGTATTTTAATATAACTATTTACTAGGCTAATATAGTTAGTAGCTTACTCTATTAGGAAAACTATATTAATTATACTATCCTTACCTATTTTTCTAGGTAGGATATTAAGATTACCTAATATTCTAAGTATTAATAGTCTAATACCTACTAGTATAAGCCTACTATCTATACTTAGTATTATTAAGGTTATTTATTAAATTATTAATGATTATCTTATTACTTAGTTACTAAATATTATAATAAAGCTCCTAATTAATAGTATTATAAATAATATTTAATTAGACTCTTACTCCCTTTAAGCCTATATCTTTAGTATAATATAATATTTTTATACTAAATTCTATAAGCTTATAATAGTTAATAGTATCCTTTATAATATATTTCTTATAATATTAGTTAGCTAGCTAAACTTTCTTATTAGTAATCTAGCCTATCTATTAATACTATTACTAAATATTATAAGGTATTAATTATTATTAGATAATTATCTAGTCTACTACTCTAAGGCCTACTTATAAAGACTTAGCTAGAGATTATTTTATATAACTATAGTATCCTTTAACAAGTATATTTATTAGTATAATTTAAGAAGAGATAAATATTATAAAAGTATATTTCCTTTCTAGCGTACTTAATAGTAGAGCTAGTAGTAAGTAACTTACTATTATATATAGGGTTAAAATAGCTAAGGTCTCCTAGATTCTATTAAGGTCCTCGATTTTTATTAACTTTAATATTAGCCTTAGACTATCCTAGCCTACCTAGTTAGCTAGGCTAGCCTACCTAGCCTACCTAGCTATATAGGCCTAGTAGTCTAGGTAGTCTAGAAGGTCTTTATTAAGGTAGGTTTTTACGTATATATTATACTATCCTAGCGTTAATAGCTACTTATATACTAGTATTAATAGCTACTTATATAGTAGTATTAATAGTAATATTTATTATACTATTAGAAGGGTTAGGTTCTAGGTTAATAAGTCTTTTATAAATAGCTTCTTTAGTAGATATCTACTTAATAGTAGTAGTACTATTATAAGATAATATTATATTAATTTATTATAATAATATACCTAATAAGGGTAGATTATTAAGTAGCTTATAAGAGGCTTCTATTCTCTTATGAAATCTAAATATAGCATTTTATAATATAAGCTTATTAATTACCTAGTCTTAAGGCTAAGAAGGCTTAGAGTTTCTAAGGAGACTAACTTCTAATAATATAGATCTAGATTAAGTACCTCCTTACCTAATAGAGGCTTCTTAAGTTAGTTCAATAGGCCTAAGGGTATCTTTTATAAAAGAGGAGATAATATAGCGAGCTATATTATTAATAACTAATATTAAAATATACCCTATCTATATAAATTTATCTAATTAAAAGGTAAGGATAGACTAGATAGTAATCTTATAAGTAATTTAGGGAGCTATAATAATAGAATATTAAGAAGGTAGGGAAAGAGTAGTAAATTAAGTAAGCCTTAATAAGAATCCCTAATAATTTCTCTAACTAAGGACTTAGTAGACTTAATAGTCTTAATTACTAAAGCCTTTAATAGATATTATTATACTATAATAGCTTAGTAGGCTATTAAGGGCCTTATTAGATAATAGATTAAAGTATTATTATAGCTATAAACCTAATTAGACTAACTGTATTAGTTCTATTTAGAACCGAATTTATAATTACTATATAACGCTAAACCTATACAGGTAATAAGCTAGCTGTAAGTAGTTTAGCGAGTCGGGTTAATACTAAAATCTAGTACTAAGTACTGAAAAACAGTTAGTCTAGACCTAATAAAGGTAGTAGAAGTCTTTAATAGGTTTTAAAGGAGATTAGATCTAGTATTATAAGGATAGTATTAGTCTATATTAGATAATTATATAGTATCTAAAGAGATATTAGCTACCTAAGCGTAAAATAAAGGTATTACTATTATTATTATAATAGCTAATAGACTTATTCTAATTATTATTGAAATAGGTAGAATAGTAATAGTTATTATATTACTAGCTATTTAGGTAGAGAGAGATAGAATATATAAGATACTAAGACGGGTACTAGCGCGTATCTAGTACGTGGCTAGTCTAACTAATTATATCCTATTTTAATATATTTTAATACTCCTACTTAAATTAAGTACCTTATTAGTATAGTAGTATAACTAACTTATAATATTCTATTTCTACTATCTTAACTAATCCCCCTTCTTAACTAAATACTAGGTAAGAGGTATAAAGGTAAGGTAGATAGTAGTAGAAGCCCTTATAAGATAGTAATTTAATAAAACCTATTTAAACGTAGATTAAATAGACCCTAATAAGATAGGTATAATTATAGAGTTACTAATTCTATTTATATAACTATTTCTAAGATATACTTATTTTATAAAGGTATACTATTAAGGTTTTTATATTATAATAATTTAATAGTATATTTTTTACCTTTAATATACTAAATAAGTTTATACTAGGTAGGGAGGAGGGCTTTATAAGGCCTAATTTTAGTATCTATATCTTTATAATTAAAAATAATAATATTAATACTAGGATAGAGGATTATAACTCCTTAGTAGTACTAGTTATCTACTTCCTATTCTTATCCTACCTAGGTATATATTTAGGTAGTAAAGATAGTAAGGCTATTATAACTTATAAGTATATTATACTAGAAGCTATTATAAGTATTATATTTATTAATATCTAGGAATATATTATATTAGTTCTATTTTATATTAGAGGTAGGGTAAGAGATAGGATTATAATAGATATTTATTATAATCTAGGCTTAATAGTTTTATAAGAAAGTAGTTAATTTATCTATTATAATATTAATTTATAAGCGGGAGTAGTCTAGTATTTAAATAATATTACTAGTAATATAACTTACTATTTAAGCTTAGAATATAGAAAGATAATAGAATTAAATAGGCTTATAAAGTCTATTATATATTCTAATATTATAGCGTAGAGTTATAAGGCTAGAAGGATAGGTAGTTAAGAATTAATTATCCCTTAATTAGTAATAGGAGTACTTATAAAGCTATTAGGAGAACTTATAAAGCCTTATTATATTAAAGACTCCTACTACTATAATACTTCTAAGCCTAAGGCCTTATAAAAGGGGATAAACTTATCTTTAAAGAGGGCTTTGATTAGGCTATTAGCTACCTACTTATTAATCCTAATATATTCTAGCTTAATATCGCCGGTAGTAACCTATTCTTATATATAGTAATATTAGATATTAATATACTTTATATATATATAAAATTAGGGGTTCTTAGCTAGGATAATAGCTCCCTAATTATTATAATAGAGTATTATAATAGTAGGTTAATAGGTATCTTTAGAGAGGTCTAGCTTAATAAGGAGTTATTAAAGCTAGATAGCTTCCTTTATAACTTATATTTAGCCTATATATTCTACCTTATAATTAGATAGGGTAATAGTAGGCTATTACTTTAATAACTAGCTTATTACTCTACTATTAATATTTAAAATATAGCTTATAATTAACTACTAACTATCTAAATTACTAGCCTAATTAGTATTATTATAACTAATAAGAGGAAAGATACTCTTATAAAAAGTAAGTTATAAGTTAGTTATACTTTAAAGGTAATAGGAAATCCTCTTAATAGCTATTTAATATAATTAATTTAAATTTAATTTATATCTATTAACTATTAAGATTATAAAGGTAATATCTAGCCTAGTCCCTAATATAATATATATTAGGGAGCTAATAGCTAATTAATACTCCTTTTAAAAAGTATTAAGGGTTATATAATCTTCCTTAAATACTTATAACTTATTTATATTTATTAGAGTTATTATAAGATATAACTCTTATATATTAGAGTCCCTTAATACCTTTTTAATATAAGTTTTTTAACCTAGTTATAATACCTAATTTAGTTAATCCCGCCTAATTAATATACTTAAATAAAAGGAATATAAGTTAAGGTTAATTATTTAAAAGTATTTATTAAATATAACCTTAACTTAATTAATTATAATTTAACTAGGTCTAATAATTAATAAATTATTTATATAAGTTATAATAATAACCTAATCTTTATAACTAATCAAAATACTTTTATTAATTATAAGTAATATAAAGCCCTAAGTCTTTAAAAATATAAATAGTATAAAAAATTAGACTTAAAGTAATTATTTTAAGTTATTTATATTTATATTTATATTTTATACTCTACTATCTAGCTACTTAGAGCTAATAAAGGCGTTCTAACTTTAAGAGGAAATTATAAATTATCAGAAAAAACCTCTCTTACCTACCCTATTTATTATAATACTTTTAGACCTCAAAATATTATATACTATCCTCTCCCTTATATTTTAAACTATCTTTATATTAGATTTTAATATTTATATACTCCTCTCTCTTATTAGGGCCGCGCCCCTTTCTCTACTCTTAATAAATTTATACTCCTTTAACTACCCTCTTACCCTTCTTTATATAATTTAATTAATATTAGTAAGTACCCTTAGCCCTCCTACTAGTAAACTACTACCCTAACTACTCCTCTCTTATACTATTTAATATTAAGGTATCCTTTTTTATTTTAACTTATAATACTAGGTTATTATAACTATTAGTCTAGTAGAGGGCTTATAATACTCTTATTAAGAATTATTATATATCTTTTTTATAATATATAAGAGGGAGCTATTAGAGTTATTAAGGGGAAGTATAAATATATTTTACTACTACTATTATATTACTATTTCCTAATACTAGACTATATAATAATCTACTTATAAGAGAAAGTAGATTATATTTAAATCCCGCTAGTTATATTTATAATTATAGGGTTACTACTCCTACTCTTACGCGTAGTTATAATCCTCTTAGTTAGAAGGGGTAGCCTTAACTTATTATTTTAACTTTTCTACTTAATATAATACCTTTTATCTCTTAACTTAGAGTCTCTTATATATAGAGCTAGTACTACTAGTAGGAACTAAGGTAGGTACTATTATATATATTAAGGGCGCGCTTACCACGCGTATAAAAGCTTTATATAAGGGGCTCTATTATTATATAATATCTTAGTTTTATTCTAATTATATTTAGACTAGAGACCTCTTAGCTCTATTAATAAGTAATAGGTTTATAGCTAGTATTACGTATAAGTAGATCTTATTACTAGCCTATTTTAAGTTATAAAATACCTTTTTTAAGATATAAATAAAGTATTCCTTACCTTTAATTATAAAGCCTTTAAGTTATTTAATATAGATATCTTCCTTAATATTCTTATAAAGGAAGGCTATCTTAATATTTATTTTATTTTATTTAATTCCTAGTTAAGGGATATAATTAGTAGAAAGATAGCTTTATAACTTATTAACTTTATTATTAAAGTAAAGGGCTTATTATAATTAATACCTTTATATTATTTAAAACCTTTAATTACCTAGTATACCTTATAATAGAGGACTTTTTTATAAGGCCCCCTTTTTAACTTAAATACCTACTTCCCCTAGAATACCTTCTAACCTAGAGGTAGCTATTTAAGCGCCTATATATTATTTTATATAAAGGAGTTAAATTTATTTTATAATACTACTTCTTAGTCCTTTTTAATATTATTTATTATAGCTTCTTTATATAATTTAAGTTTAAAGGGTTTTATACCTTTAGCTATTATTAGGAAAGTAAATATTACTAATAGATCTAGGGACTTATTATATAGTTTATTAAGAGGTATTTTAAATTCTAGATAACTAGATAGAATCCTAGTTAATAATAGGAGCTTATTAGTATCTTAATAAATAATTACTAGATAAGGTAGGCCTAATTTAGTTTAAGGCGGATATCTAATAGGGTCTTAAGGTAGGATTTATCTTTAGCTACTATATTTTTAATATAGATTAGTAGTATATCTTTAATCTAGATTAATAATACTTAGCTTTTAAAGGGAGATCACCCCCTTATATTACTAGCTACCTACTTAGAGTAGTAAGGGAGGTTTATAAATATATACCTTTTAACTTTTAATATAATATAACCTATAAGGACTTTCTTAATAAAGTAGATATTAGATAACTAAAGTAAGCTTCCTAGATTTATTATTAATAAGATAGTAGATAGCCTTACCTTTATAACTAATAAGTTAACCTAGATAGGAATAGGCCTTAAAGTAATTAATTTTAATAATAGTCCTATTAATATAATAAAAGGCCTAAGAGATAAGGACTTATAAATAGGAGAGGTTAAGTTAATAGCTATTAAACTCCTTATAAAGTATTATCTTAATATTAGACTTAGGGGATTTATTCTAGAAGTAGTTAGCTACTTAAATAAATTTAGGTTAGTACTTATAATCTATCCTATTATTTATAAGTATAATATATACCTTATTTATTAAGGTCTTACTAAGATACTTTATAAACCTATTAGTTTAGGGAGTATCTTATATTATACTCTCCTAGATAATACTATTAACCTAATAGTACTTTATAAAGGATAAAAAGTTAAACTCCCCTCTACTATTAATATAATAGTATTATATATATTATATAAGATACTCCTAATTTACCTTAAAGGCCTTAAAGGCTAGGAGGAATTTACTTTTAACCTTAAATAAAGTAATATCTAATTCTTTAATATAATTATATAATATTATATTAAAGAATTAGGAGTTATTATAAGTTATAATAATCCCTTTATAAATCTTATAAAGGCCTATTGAGTTACTATTAAGTTACTTATATAAGTACTTCCCTAGGGTAATAAGATAATTATATAAAGCCCTTATTATTTAAGTCTTTATATAGATATTATATATATAATCCTTAGAGATAATCTTATTAAGGTAAATTTTATTAGATATGTTTATTAGCTATTTTAGGTTCTATTAGCCTAAGTAACTTATATAGGTATATTAGAGGCTAATAAATAGGGAGACTTAAAAGGCTATAGATATATATACTTTTAACTTTAAAAGAAGTTAAGATATAATTATTAAGGCTATAAAGGTAAAAGTTAAATAGTCCTAGGTATTAAGGTAGAAGATACTATTATATTAGGTATATATAAAGATATAGCCTTAATAAGTAATAGTATACTCTTATAAGTTAAAGGAGACTTTATATTATAGACATTAGCGTATTAGCGCATACTACGGAAGGCTTCCGTAGTCACCCTATCATTTCCTTAATAGAATCCTTAATAGAAAATCAACTATTCTACCTATAATTATTCTACCTATATTAATTAGTAGTAATACTATAGGTATTTATCTTTAAGGTACTAAATAATTACCTAGAAGTATTAACCGCTATTTATAGTACTAACGCTGTCTTTATAGTACTAATAATCCTCCTCTAAGTCCTTTAACCCCTCTAAGTCTTATACCTTTAGTAACCGCTTCCGTAACTAAACTATCCCTCGTACTATCCCTTATACTCTATAATAAGGGCCTTCTTTATACTAATCTAAGATTAGAAGCCTATTATAAACACCCTTATACTACGGCCTTCCAAGTTATATAACTTATCTAATACTCCTTCTAGCCCTTCCTAGGGAATAAAGCTCCTTCCCTTTTAAATCTTCTAAATAAGTATATAAGTTATTTACCTATTTTACTTTTCTTTTATTTATATTCTTATAATAATTATAATAGCTATTAACGCTATTAACTTATAAGGTAGCTACTATTAAAGGCTCTAATAATATCTTATTTATCCCTAATACGGCCTCTTTAATCCTATTAGCTATCTTTATACTACTAGATATTATTACTTAAGCCTACTTAATATCTAATTTCTTTAATACTAGGTATTAATACGGCTAGATTATTTAGAAGGCTACTTATAGGGTTATCTATTTTATTACTTCTAAGTATAAAAGACTAGTACCTCTCTGTTAAAGACCTACTCTATTACGCGGTACTTAATTAGGATCCTAAGACTTAGATTAAGCTGAATATACCTAGCTAAGTAACTAGGCTATTAACCTACCCCTCTTTAAGATATTTATAAAAGCCTTTATTATTACTACTACCTAGTTATACGAGTTTACTAGGTCTTTATTAATAGGCACTATACCGGCTTTAACCTCTCCTAGATTTAGCCTATTAGGATAGTTAGGCCCGTTAGAGTAGTTAGGCCCGTTAGATTAGTCTAGCCTAGGCTCCTACTCGCTAATAACCTAAGGTATATTAGTTAAAGGAGAGATACCCTGTAATCTACTATAGCCTTCTATAAATATAGCTGCTCCGTTTTTATAGGTATAGGCCGATTAAATAGCCGCTATTATTACTTAAGGAATAACCTTACTATAGAATTAATAGTAAGCTAATAGTAATTAAGCGAATCCGGTAAATCCTAATTAAGGACCTTATTCTACTTAGTTTTATACTCGAGATATAGGCTACTTTAAACTAAAGCCTAATATACCCGCGGTTAAAGTTAAGGATAGGTATAATATCTATTATAATATCTATAGCTTTACTACTAGGTTATAAGTAAAGGCTACTATTATAAATATCGCTATTTTATAATAAAATCTTAATACTTATCTACTTAAAGAGGCTAATAACTAGTTTACTAGTTAATTAATATATAACTCTAGATAAGGATTAAGATATAATCCTAATAATATTAATAGCTAGTATAATATACTAGAGAAGAGATTTTAAGATTCCCTAGGTAAGTCTCTAGGTATACTTAAGTCTATTTATTATACTATTTAAGACGTTTATAATTAACGCGACCCTACTAAATATATAGCTAATATTATAATTAATAGTCTTAATACTAGTATTATAATTACTAAACTATTATAGGTACTCCTAGCTTATAAATATATAGATGGCGAACTACGTCACGACCTTAATAAGCCTAATACTATATTAACTATCTTAGGCTTAATTAAAGAATTATATTTATAAAAGGATATCTAGTTTAATATTTATGCGAATAGCACGTCCTTTATATTAAGAACCTTAATAGCTATAATAGGACGGCAGTTATAAGATAATAATAATAGGCCGACTAGCTAATCCAGTTAGTATTAATCCTAAGTAGTTAATTAGCTACGAAACTAATTAGCTAGTAATATTTACCCCTACTATTAGAATAATCTAGCTTATAATTCCGATTAGAATTAAAACCGTTAAGGCTAAGATACGCCTTAACTACCGTAGCTACTACAGCTACTATAAGCCCCTTAAAGGCTTTAAATTATGGTAGGCCCTATAAACGGGTTAGGTTTTTAACTATAGGGGTAGAATAGTACTCGTAATAGCGGTAGACCTTAAAGGGCCTATTAGGCTATAATAGAGGAGTCTATAGAAGACTTTAATAATAAATATAACTAATTAGCTGGTTAGTATAAGTATAATAATAAACCATCTACTAAAGGCTTTTATAATAATAATTATAATAAGACTTAAGATATTAACTTCCTTATATAACTAAGGGATACTAATTATCCTTATTCTAATTATAAATCCACCTTCTTATCTTAGAATAAGCTATTTAATTACTTAAGATTATAATATTAGCTAAGGCTTCCTAAGCTAACTAAGCTAATACTATAGCTATTAAAGCCTTTACTAGACGACCCTTAGATTAATTTAAAGGAAGTTATAAATAAGGACCTTAATAATATCCCTTAGACTAACTTTATCTATATTAACTCTAATATAATTCTAGATTAGAGTAAGCTACTAGGCTACGGCTTTTATAGATAGAAATACGCTATAATTAAAGTATCCTAGTCTAAATCGGGCTAGGAGTAGACTGACGTCTACCTTAATAGTGGTTATACTATTATACTTATTAACTATGCGTACCTTATAAAGTACCTCCCTAATATCTAACTTAAGAAGATACCTTCACTTATACTAGTCTATAGCGTAGGAAATAAGACTATTAAGACTTATAAGTATACTTCTATTAAAATATATATTTAAGGTAAGGTTAAAGACTCTCTAGGATAGGTATTAATAATTATAGAGGTTTATATTATTAATAATCTTAGAGCTAATATACTTATTAATAATAATATATTAGTTCCCTAGGGTATTATTATTAATTTTAGTAGGAAAGTAATCTCTATTAGATTATATAAAGGCTTAATAGCCCTAATTAAAGTTTATACTTATATATCTCTATATTTAAGGCGTATAATTAAGGCGAAATTAACTATTATAATCCCTCCTTACTTTATAATTAAAGTTCTAATAATATATAAGGGTAATATACCTAATAATTATAACTATCTTTTTAAACTGGATTATCCCTAAGATCTTAGTCCTAATAGAGGTATTTATATATATATTATTAATTCTAATATATTATTTATATAAGTTTATAATACTTTACTAGTTACTATATAGCTACCTTATAAGACTTAACTTAGATCCGTTACTAAATATAAATAGGATAGAGTATATCTAGTTACCCCTATAAATGCTTTATAAGCTATTAGAAACACCTAATTATAGAAGTTATAAGTTATTAAAGGCTTTATAGTTATAGCTATAGCTCTTACGCTATATATTACGGCTAATATAGTTACCCTACCTTAGACTAATATAAATAAGGGCCTTAATTTATATAGAAGTCTACTATAGTTATCTATTAACCTAGTATTAGAGTATATTATACTAAGTGGTATAACTATCTATAATACCCCTAATATAGCCTCTTAGATTACTAAGGTTATTAATACGTTTCCTAAGATATAAATAGATTAAGGTATTATAGTCCTAGTTCTTAAGGCTAAATAAATACTAATTATATTAAAGCCTAACGTAGCCCCTAAGCCGTTAAGGGTTACCCTAGTAAGTTATAGAGATAAGTAAATAATTAACGAGACTTTTAATAAGCTATATTCCTAAGGGAAAATATAGTAGTTAAATTAACCTATCCTATTTAGTTATCTAGTCTTTATAATATAGCGGGAAGTTAATAGTAAGAAGAAGGGCTATATTATTATTAATATATAAGGCCTTAACGTAATTATATAATTAGATAGTTACCCTATCCTACTATAAAGTAAAATTATATTAGCTATAATAGGGTTACCTTTTATCTCTATTATAGATAGTATAAGGTATTTCTATTAATTTAGCGTTAGAAAAGCCGATCGCTATAAGCTTACTATTATCTCTTACTAAGGCTAAGAATAATATAATATTATACTAATAGGCTATAAGGGATTACCCCTATATATATAATAATAGATAGATAAAATACTTTAACTATATAGAGACTTTACACGTACCTATATAGATAATATTATAAGCTTCTCCAAAAGCCTACTAGAATACCTAATTTATCTCTAAAAACTATTTATATTCGTCGGCAAGATCTCAACTCGCCCCTATGCCCTTAGCAAAGGCCTTCGGCCCGCAGGCCCGGGGCCGCTCCGGGCTCCAAGAAAAGCGTCACGTGACTGCTGACTAAGCAATTTTTCTGAAATCTACTAGTTAGTAAATTCTAAGAAATCACGTGACTGATTACTAAGCAGAACTTCAAAAGTTTTGATGTTCCATGATCGACGGGGGACTCGGGTAGCGTACCCCGGAGCCACCCCCAACGCCACCCTAAAAGCGACCCCGGAATCGATCGATTCAGCTAATTTCTACGCGGGGGTGATGCGCTGGGGTAGGCCTAGGTAGGGCCCGACGGCATGGTAGCCATGTTGACTGAGTATATTGGATGATGCGACAGCGTTGCTGTTACGGGTACCTTGACGCTATTCCCTAGCGCCCGGAAGCCTAATAATGGCGTACCGTAGCGCTATCGCCTGGCGCCTCAACGCTTAATCTTAGCGCGTCCCTTGGGGCCCCGGGCGCTAGGTAGGTTGCCCTTACGGCCCCTATAGCCCCGGGCGGACTCGTGTCTGCCCCTGCGGCCCTAGGGCAAGCTTTCTCAAACCACGGCCCTAGGGGCCCGGGGCGGCCCGGGGCCGGCCCCGGGTACCCCTCCAGGTTTTCAGAAATTGCCGACGTTATTCTATAAGTATTATTTAAGTCTTAGCCCTAAGAAAATATTCCTTAGTTACCTATCTATTAACCTTCTTAGCTAGTATATTAATACCCTTAGGCTCTCTATATTAGAAGAAAAGCTAAGAGCTATTATAGCCTTATACTTCCTAGAGACCCTTAAGGATCTTAAAATCTTCTTAGGCTTTATAAGGTGGCTTAGGTTATTTATATTAAAGTATACCTAACGAGTTAATCCCTTATAAAGATATAAGATTAACCTTATAACCCCTCTCGTTATATTAAATATTAAAGGCTATACTAGAAAGACTAAGGCTACTAAAGCCTTTTATTACCCTATTAAAGAAGAGCTCTAGGCTTTTTATAACTTAAAGGAAGCCTTTAGGAAAGCCCGCTTTCTAATATATTTTAATAAAATAAGGTTCTTATTTATTAACCTAGACGCCTTTAAAGCCTAGGGGTTTACTATAATAATATATTACGTAAAGGGTAATCTAGACGGCTTAAAGCCTTTTATAAGAACTAATATCTAGCTAATTATATTCCTTAATAAGATACTTAATCCCGCTAAATAGAACTACTAGCTTATAGAGCTTAAGGTAGCAGGTATTATATAGGTTATTTAAAAGACTAGGTATCTTATTAAATCCTCTTATAAGCCTCTAATAATTATTTATATAAACTACTCTATAGTAATACTAATATTAAAGTAAACTAGCCTAAGCTTATTATTAATAGATAAACTTAACCTCTGTCTTATTAGAGTATCTTAGTACCTATTATAGTTTAACCTCCTTATAAAGTATAAGCTAGGTAAAAGTAATATTATCCTAGATATACTATTACGCCTTAAGGGAGATATAACCTTACTAGTTATAGTAGCCGGTATATTAGATATATTATATATTAAAGCCTTTTATAATATAGACTACTACCTCTTAGATTAATCTAAGGTTCTATTATTCTATATTATACTAGTTAAAATGTTATATACCTTTAAGGTACGCTTATTATAAGCCTATTAGGATGACTAATAATAGAATAAGGTCTTTAATATACTTAAAATAACCGGCTAAACTCCTAAAGCCTCTTATATATCCCTAAGGTTTAAACTTTATAATAGTCTAATCTATTATACTAACTTTAATAATACATATAAGTGATTATATATTCTAAATATAATAGAAAAGGAAGTCTTTAACTTAGCTTATAATAAATAATACTACGGTGGTTTTTATAGAACCTATAAATATATTACTAGCTCCCTTTACCTTTAGTATCTTACTTCTTATCTCTAAGCGTATATTAAGTATTACCCTAGTTATTAGGTTAATTAAATAAGATATTATAAACCCTATAGTAATATATAGCCTATTAATAGGCCTAGTATCCTATTCTATATAATTATAATAGACTTTATCCTCGCTTTATTATTAATATAGGAAAATGGCTTTAATAGTCTATTAACTATTATAGATAAGTTCTTAAAGCGTGTCCTTCTAATTATAGGCTAAATAATATAGGACGCTACCTAATAGGCGACTTAGTACTAGTAGGCCTTATAAGTTATAATTAGAGAACCCCGTATACTATTATTAGTAATAGAGATCCGAAATTTATATCTAACTTCTAGAAAGCCCTCTTTTAGAGACTAGGCTACTAATTACTTACGTCTACTTCCTATTACGCTTAAACTAATAGATAATTGGAATAAATAAATTAAATAGTTAAAATCGCTCTATACTTCTATATCTTATAATACCCTTATATTAACGCTATTAACTAGTCTCCTATTATCCCGTATCTCTAGGGCTATCTAAATAATTTAACTAATGCCTTTATAGGCCTAGCCCTAAATAATATTACCTATAGTTTTAAAGTATAGGATACCCTTAGCCTACTATCTTTAAATATAGATATCTCTACTAAAGACTTTAGTAAGCTATAATAGCTCTAAAGAGAATAGGCTGAAGAATCTATTATATTTACTAATATCTTTACTAAAGCTAGATATAATAAAAAGTATTAGCCTCTTAATACCTCTAAGGGTAATAAGCTCTACCTACGCCTAAACTATAACTACTCTATTCTAGGCCTTACTAATCCCAAGCTCTATTAATAATAAGTAGGACCTTTTAAGGTCCTTAATTATATTAGCCCTCTAGCTTATAAACTTTAACTACCCCCTATTATATAAATACACCCCGTTATATCTATTACTTAGCTTAAAGTATACCCTAGTTTAGATCTATATAGATAACTATAATATAATAATCCGCCCCCTATTTATAATAATACGGCGGAGGATAAGTATAAGTTAGAAGCTATAGTTAGGAGGTATATTATAGGTAGGAATAAGGTTTAATACCTTATTAAATAGAAGGGTTATAGCCCTTAATATAATATATAATATAATGTTTTAGACCTTTATAATATAATACAGCTTATTAAAGACTTTAATAAATATACTTATAGTCGATTAAGATTATTAATAAAGTAATAATATATAGTAAGGGCGCTACTTTATTTTCTTTTAGTAGGCATTTATTATAGATATTAGTATATTAGCGTATACTATAGAAGGCTTCTACAGTTACCCTATTATTTCCTTAATAGAATCCTTAATAGAAAATCAACTATTCCACCTATAATTATTCTACCTATATCACTTTAACTTTAAAATAAAATAATTAAGATATTAAAATTCAATTTAATTAAATATCTAGGATATAAAAGATATTAGTAAGGTGTACTTTTACCTTAATTCCCTTATTAATCTTATAAGGGATAATTATAATATTATACCCTATTATATAAGGACTAGCCTCGCTAATCTTATAAATAGGGGACTTAAGAATTACTTTATATTCTTTAAAGATATCTTGATTAATAATAATATATTAGCTATACGCCGTATCTAGGAGGATAATAGTAGTAAGGCTAGTTATACCTAGTATAATTAAAGCTAATAACTAGGTCTTTAAACTTTATAAGTATATAAGTATACTTACCTCTAGTATTACTACCCCCTTAATTATAGCCCCCTTAATTTTAGCTCTTATCTACTTTAACTATCTTAAGGTAGGCCTTTATTAACTTAATATACTTAGTCTAGTAATTAGACTCTATATAGTTATAATAATTATCTTCTTACTATAATAGAATATAGCTAATTTAGGACCCTAAGCTTATCGCAGCTTATTAGTTAGTTAATAAGTCCCCTAGATTCCTTTCCTAGACTAGCGCGAATATTAAAAGTCTGATATTTCTTCGTATTCTACCTATATCTATACCTACGCTCTATAATATTTTCTACTTAAATAAAGTTATATAAGACATCTATAGCTATTTAAAGTTTTAAAAATTATAAAAATTAGTATAGTAGTGTAAAAGATATATCCTTATAAATGAATTTACCTACTAAATTCTATATGCTAACGGCTAGAATAATTAGATTAATAATAAAAATCCTGCTATTATTTATAAATTACCTATTCTACTACCTTACCTACTAACGTATCTGATATCAGCCTGAATAGGGGGAAATATCCGTCTTATTACTAGGTATATAATACTATTAGAATAACCTATATTACTATATAGGTCTATAGGCTAATACTATTATATATATAGGCTACCTACTAATATATCTAATATACTCCCTACTATTTATATTACCTACTAACGTGTCTGATATCAGTCTAAATAGGGGAAATAATCCATCTTATTACTAGGTATATAACGCTGTTAGAATGATCTATATCGGTTTATTACTATATTAGCTAATGCTGTCGCATTTATAGGCTAAAAACCCTACTATTCACGTTACCTACTAACGTGTCTAATATCCATCTACTAACGTGTCTGATATCCACCTACCAATATATCTAATATCTACCTATCAACGTAGCTAATATCGGCTTGAATAGGGGGAAATATCCGTCTTATTGCTAGGTAGGTAACGCTATTAGAATGATCCATATCAGTCCATTACTGCATTAGCTAATGCTGTTACATTCACAGGCCAAACCCCTACTATTCACGTCACCTACCAACGTGTCTAATATCCACCTACCAACGTGTCTGATATCGGCCTGAATAGGGGGAAATATCCGTCTTATTGCTAGGTAGGTAACGCTGTTAAGAATGATCCATATCGGTCTATTGCTATATTAGCTAATGCTGTCGCATTCACAGGCCAAAAACCCTACTATTCCCGTCACCTACCAACGTGTCTGATATCGGTCTGAATAGGGGGAAATATCCGTCTCATTGCCAGGTATACAACGCTGTCAGAATAATCCATATCGGTCTATTGGTACATGTACATGATATAGCTAATGCTGTCGCATGCACAGGCTACCTACCAACGTGTCTAATATGCTCCCTACTATTCACCTCGCCTACCAACGTGTCTGATATCGGTCTGAATAGGGGGAAATTTCCGTGTCACTGATAGCCTAGTATGTCTGATATGCTCCCTACTATTCACCCCACCTACCAACGTGTCTGATATGCTCCCCGCAATTCACGTCACCTACCAAACGCCAGGTAGTAGGGGTGATTTTCCGACGTAAAAATCTTGAATTTTTACAGGCATTTTCTAGTAGTAGTTATAATACTTTTTACTCTATTATATATTTAACCTTACCTAGTAGAGCGGGTAAGTAGTAGTTATAATAATAGTTATAATAAAAGATTTTATAAAGCTCTAGTAAGCTTCTTTATTTATTATAATTAATATAAATTTATTAAATAAGACTATTATAATACCTTTTTAATAGTAATAGTATATATTTAAATAAATATACTTTAAAAGGTATTAAACTTCACGCTAAGATATTAAAAGTAGGTATTAATAATAAAGATATAAGGGAGTTTATATCCTAGGTTAATTAAGTTAGAGTTAATAATTTTAAACTTATTTATATAATTACTAATATCTTTATAATTAGTATAAAAGAGGGTATTAAAATTATAAATAATCTTATTAAGAATATTAATACTTTAAAGCTTATAAAAGTCTTTAAAGATCTTTTAAATTATTAAGGGGATAGTCTTATCCTTAATTATATTATAAGTATTAATATTATAATATATTTTTAATACCTTATAAGCCTTATTATATTTATTATCTTAAATCTCTTAAAGGTTTTAAGTTATAAGGATAATATAGTTTATCTTAAATATAGCTTTAAGACTATTAAGGATAATATAAGAGTATATATTATAAGAGTATAATAGCTAGTTATAAATAAATTTTAATATAAGGATAAATATAAAAGGGTAGTTACTACCCCCTCTAATCTCTACTTTAATATTATTAGGAGGTATATCTTTAATCTTAATATCTAAATTATATAGATTTAGTATTAAAGATTAAGTTAATACTAGGATTAATAATTATAAATATATAAAGGGTAGTCTTAACCTTATAATAAGGTTAAAGATAATACTTTTACCTAATATTCTAAGGCCTTTTATTTAAAATAACAGTAATTAATTTTAAGGATAAAGTTTTAATATTAATAAAGGTGTAAAAGAGGTATTATTTAATAGTATTTCTTAATAATTAATAGTAGTAGCTACCTCTTAATTAATTTTATAACTAATATCTTAATAGAGATATAAGAAATTAAGGAAGTAGTAGTTTACTTAAAGGTTAGTTAAAAGACCTTTAAGGTAAGTATTAATTAACTATTAATAGATTTCTTATTTAAATTCTTTAAGTTCTAGTATAAAGTAATTAGAATAATAAGAAGGAGGGAGAGAAGAGTCTAAAGAAGAAGGGATAGATATAGCTAATTTATAAGGAGGTTAATAAGTATTCTTAGCCTTCTCTATCTTCTTAGCCCCCTTTTATAAGAATATTATATATTATTTATAATATTAGCTAGGTAATAGGTATAAATAACTATTATTAAGGTAGTTAATATATATAGAGAATAGATATTATTTATATAATTAGTAAACTACTATATACTACTACTAAGGGGTTATTATTATTTAAGTTAGAGAGGATCTTAGCTGGGTTTTAGCGTCTTAGTAGAAAACTCTACTAGTAGATTCCCTAGCCCCCCTTTTTATAGTAGTAGTAGTATTAATATAGAGGTAGTTTATAAGGGATAGTATTAATAGTAGTTATAAGGTAAATAAATAAATACCCTACGCCTAGGCTTATAACCTATTAAAATAGGTAGAATAGTAATAGTTATTATATTACTAGCTATATAGGTAGAGAGAGATAGAATATATAAGATACTAAGATAGGTACTAGCGCGCGTCTAATACGCGGCTAGTCTAACTAATTATATCCTATTTTAATATATTTTAATAATTATATATATATATATAATTAATTAATAGAGAAGGGAAGCTTCTCGTAGGTATAAAACCTACTTATAGAAGGCTTCTAGTCTCTAAGCTATCTAAGCTATCTAGCTACGTAATATATAATAGATACCCTTACTTTTATTTAATATACCCTCTAATCTATTAACTTATACGCCTAGGGGTTTAAATCCTATTATAACCGCCTTAAGGAGGATAAATTATAATATCCTATTAATATTATAAGCGTTTATATCTAATAGCTAAATCCTTATAATTACCCTACCTTTATAGAAGTTACTTATATTATAATAACTCCTAATAATACTATAAGAGGCTAGATTAAGTAGGATATATATATTAAACCTATTAAGGGGGGCCTTATATTAATTCCTAATTAAAATCCTTCTTATATAACCCTCTAATATCTACTCCTATTTCTATTTAGTAAATATAGATAGAATAACTACCTCCTATTAACTAGCTATTAGCTTCTAGATAACTATCTACTATATATATTATAATAGAACTATATTACTAGTACACTCACCTAGTATACCTTAATTAGTAGCGATAATATAGCGGAAATCACGTTGTAAAGGTAATATAAGGTAAAGGTACTATTAGGTAAATAGGTATATAAAGGCTTACCTTACTATTTAGTAAAGTACTAGCTATAAGTACTTACCTAACTAATAAGGAAGGTATAATAGTATATATAAGGTATATAATTTTTTAATAATTACTTATTAATAAAAAGAAAAGGCCTATCTTTAAGCTTATAATAGTTTAAACTTCCTTATATATATATCTACTATCTCCTTATTTATTATAAATATATACTATTTATAGGTATCTTTTATAGATTTATCCCTTTAAAAGGATATTTATATTTAAGGAGTAAAAAATCTAAAGTCTAAATTAACTAAGTTACTAATAAAATTATATCAAGCCCTTTTTTTAATCTAACTACCTTACTAATAAGTATCCTTAATAGATACCTATTTAGTAGGAAAGGTATTAGCCTTTAAGGTATATTAATATAAGGTAAAGTTTTATCTTTATTATAATTAATTAATTAATAGCTTATAATCTTTCTCTTCTTATCCTTATCTTTCTTAATAGGTAGTACTCTAAGAGCTTTCCTCTTAACCGCCTTATCTTTCTTTTTTGTAGTAGTCGCGTAAGTAGCTACTACTCTTAAAGTATATTCTAACTTATCTATCCTATACTTTAATAGTAAGTTACACCCTTACTTACCTACCTTAATACCGTTAGTTACCGCGTTACTATAGTTACCCGCCGCTAGTCCTCGATTTTAACGCTAAAATAGCTAAGAAGGTCTTATTTAGGCTCGTATAAGTATATTAATATTAGCCTAGGTAGCCCTAAATTTAATATTACTTTTTTAAAATATATTAATTGTAACTCTATAAATTATCTATATTAGAAGTATATTATAATATCTAGGGAATCTATATAGGAATAACGACTTTTTAATAGCTTTTTAATATATATTTTAATATATTTTCCTCTAATCCCCTAATAGTCTTATAACTTATATATATCTAAGAAATACTTCTTCTTCTATTAATAAAGAGGTTTTTAATACGCTATATATTATTAAATAGTCTATAAAATATATTATTTCTTATAAGTATTACCTAAAATTTCCTCTAATATAGAATACTTATTTTTTAGCCTACTATCCTTCCTATCCTTATATAGCTAGTAATATACTTTTCTACTATTTAGTATTTAGATAAAGTTATATTATTATAGGTCTACTATCTTATTAACTATCTAGATACCTAGAGTCCTTTATCTAGATCTATACTATTATTAGATTAGCTCTATAGCGATAAAACGTTAGAACTCTATATAAGTAAGTACTATTACTAAGTCGTTTATATATTATATATAGTAGAGTTAATATATATTAGCTATAGAAGATATTAGTATAAAGATAAGTAGAGTAACCTAATAGTAAAGGGACTATTATTTATCTATATACTCTATTGCTATTTAAGTATAATAGTTATATCTATTTATATTAGTATTATATTTATAAATAATATATAGCTCTAGTAGGCCTTAATTTTATTCTATTTTATATAATACTTCTTCTAATTATCTTAAGGTATTAATTTAATAGTATCCTTAGGAATATTATATCTTCTCTTAGAATTTATCTACTATATCTCCTCTAGCTCCTTAGGTATATATCCTAATATTATATATTATATAGTATTTATATTTATATTTATATTTATATTTTATACTCTACTATCTAGCTACTTAGAGCTAATAAAGGTATTCTAACTTTAGGAGGAAACTATAAATAATAGGAAAAAACCTCTTTTACTTACCCTATTTATTATAATACTTCTAGACCTTTAAATACTATATATTATCCTCTCCCTTATACTTTAAACTATCTTTATATTAGATCTTAATATTTATATACTTCTTTCTCTTATTAGGGCTACGCCCCTTTCTCTACTCTTAATAGGTTTATATTCCTTTAATTATCCTCTTACCTTTCCTTATATAGTTTAACTAATATTAATAAGTACCTTTAATCCTCCTACTAGTCTACTACTACCTTAGCTACTCCTCTCTTATACTATTTAGTATTAAGGTATCCTTTTCTATTTTAACTTATAATATTAGGTTATTATAATTATTAATCTAGTAGAGGGCTTATAATACTCCTATTAAGAATTATTATATATCTTTTTTATAATATATAAGAGGGAGCTATTAGAGTTATTAAGGGGAAGTATAAATATATTTTACTACTACTATTATATTACTATTTCCTAGTACTAGATTATATAGTAATCTACTTATAAGAGAAAGTAAGGTAGATTATATTAAAATCCTACTAATTATACCTATAATTATAGGGTTATTACTCCTACTCTTATATATAGTTATAGTCCTCCTAGTTAGGGAGGGTAGCCTTAACCTATTATTTTAACTTTTTTACTTAATATAATACCTTCTATCTCTTAACCTAGAGTCTCTTATATATAGAGCTAGTACTACTAGTAGGAACTAAGGTAGGTACTATTATATATACTAAGGGCGCGCTCGCCGCGCGTATAAAAACTTTATATAAGGGGCTCTATTATTATATAATATCTCAATTTTATTCTAATTATATTTAGACTAGAGACCTCTTAGCTCTATTAATAAGTAATAGGTTTATAACTAGTATTATATATAAGTAGATCTTATCGCTAGTTATATTATATAGTATTATTATTAACTTATATAATATATAAGCGCTTATTATCTATATATTACTAGGCCTTTAATTCCTATTATTCCTTTTTCTTAGCCTTACTCTAAATAGTAAGAAGTTCTATTAGAAATCTATCTTATACTTTATATATACCGCTCTAAGCTATACCTTTATACCGTAATTAATTAATAGAGTTATTAGATATAAAGAAGTTATTAATAAATAGGTAGTAGTTATATAGAAGATTTAATAAAGATATTATAAGTTAAATAATAACTTTATAGGACTATAAGAAAGTCTACCCTTTAATATATCTTATAACGAGCTAGCGTATAGTCTTTAGCTAGTATACCTTTTTAGTTTATTATAAACTTTTAGTATAGCTTTTTATTTCTTATTTAATATACTTAGTATATATTTTAGATAAAAGGTTATTATAGTAAATAGATAGGGGAAATCTAACTTTTTAGGAAGAAATTACTAATAAATATTAAAAAGTAGAGCGTATATAATAATTTTATTATAATAGCTATAAGCTAAATTTTACTTATAACTAATATAGTAATATTAAAATTAACGTATTTACTTTATAAAAGGTAAGGAATCTTAAGAATACTAACTTTTAACGTAAAAAGGATATTAATAAGGTAGTCCTAATTATATATCTTACAGATTTTAAAGCCTTTACTACCCGCTTTAGCTAATATACTTATAATATACCTAGATCTCCCCTTAAACTTAATAAGAAATTTATTAATTAATATATTACTCCCTAGTATAATATATTATAAATACTCCCTTTACTAGCCTTTAATAAACGGGCCTACTTTCTTCTAGAAGTCCTTCTTCTAGCTAATATTATTAAGTTCCTTTTATAGGTTATTAATCTTAAGGAACTATTTTATCTATTTAAATTACCTAACTATTATCGCCTCTTAGATTAAAAGAATAATAGGAGTAATAAAGCTTTAGTTCTAGTAGTAAGTTATCTAAGGTATATACTCTAACCTTATAAGTAAGTAGATTACTAGTTATGCCCTAATTTTAGGCCCTTTAATATCTTCCTAGTTCCTTATATATAGGTGTTCCTCTATAATATTTAGCCTATCCTTAAAACTACTATTCTACCTTAAGATTTATATAGATAGCTACCTCTTTAAGTATTACTAGAGTAATAAAGATACTAAGTAGATTATAGGGTATTAGCTATTCCTTAGGTAGATTAATAGCTAGTTTATAGTAGTTAATAGGGATTTAAGTATAGCTTATAACTCCTTTCCCCGTATTTTCTTTAAGAATCTAGTCTAGTATACGCTTCCTATAATAGGATTTAGTATTCTTAGTCTAAGGAATATTATCTAATAGTCTCTTAATATTAACCTTGTCTTAGCGTATTATACTAATATATATATAGCTAATAGTATTAATAATAATAGTAATTTATATTAAGTAAATAATTAGGTATCTAATTTTTATTACGCTAAGACGTAGGGCTAAGCTAGTAAGGGTATAACTTACTACCGAAGTATAAGATAATAGTAGTAGTAGTAGTAAGCTTTACTTCCTTAATCTTCTTTATAATAGTAGTAGGCTATAATAGGCGCTTAATTTTTACCTAGTTTATAACTACCTCTTAATTATCTCTAATACTAAGGTTTTTATAAAACTTCTAAGATAGAAAATAATTAATTTTATCCTTATATTTTTAGTTAAGCTTAGCTACCTTTATTATTAATCTATTATTACCTAAGTATATTTTAATATACTTTTAAAGTTCCTAGCTTATTAGTCTAAATAACTTAGTAGTTACTTAAGTAAAATCTACTATTATTTTTAAATTAAGTATTATTAATATTTTATTATCTATCTTTAAGAGCTCTTTTATTATAATCCCTATATAGGTAAGTTCTTACTATATTATAAAAGCTAATTCTAATAGTATTATAATATAGGTTATAAGGTAGTATATAATAGGGACTCTTTTAAGTTATATAGATTAATTTATTAGCAAGCTATTTAGGCTATTAAGGAATAATAAAGTATTAGGGAGGCGGAAGATATTCCGCTATTATACTATTACTAAGTGAAACGTATAAAAGTATAGCGAATTCTATATTAGTATACTAGGAAAAGAGAAAAAAGTAAACGACTACATTTACTAGTTAATTAATTATAGTTAGTAATAACGTTAGTAGCTATCTGTCTTTATATACCTTTACTAATTTACTAGCCTTAGATAAATCTATAAGGTTATACTATAAATTATTCTTATTACTATAACCTACCTATTTAATTAAGTACTAAGTCTTACCTCTTAAATACTATTTATCTAGTAATTTCTTAATCTCGTACTTATTATTATAAGTAGTACTATCCTTAGCTATAATAGAGAGGTAGCTTTTAGCTAAATATCCTCTTATATAGATCTACCTCTTCTATTTTTTAGCTTAAGCTATACTACTAATACTACCGGCTATATATATATTATAAGGGGTAGGTTAAGTTAATAGGCGAGTAATCTTACCTTTTATAAAATCTTAAATAGACTAGTATATTATTATAAAAGTTTCTTATTAGAGATACTAGGGATCTTATATCCCTTATATATATAGAGGAAGACTTTATTATTTTCTTTAAATTATAGACTCTTATATTTACTATTATACTAGGATTTTATTATAGTATTATTAAAGGCTATTATATCTTCTATATATTCCTTATAAGTAAGTTATAAACTATTAAAGGCTTCTATAAGGATATTACTAATTACTAATATATTTATACTATTATTTACCTTAAAACTATAGTAGAGTTTATTAAGAGTATATCTTATAATAGTAGGGGAGTTATTAAGGTTAGCCTAAATATATAAGAGTATATAATCCTATTAATTCTAAGTATCTAAATAGTATATAAGGTAGAATTATATAGTAATTTTTATAATCTAATTAATATACTTACTCTATCTATTAGTCTATAAATAGGCTATAAATATAAGAAATTTAACTCTAAGGTATTTAAAAATCTCTTACTAAAAGTCTAATATAAATTAAAGATCTTAATTACTAATAATACTATATAGAATTCCCTAGTTATAAGATAGTAAAGATAAGATTATAACCTAGGCCTACTAGGGGGCCTTCTAAGTATTAATACTAGGTATAAGAAGGACCTTCTTAGAGAACTTATAAATAATTATTAGTAGATAATTAATATCTAATAGTATAGTAGGTAAGGTAACTAGTTATAAAGTCTATTATAATTATATAAAATAGTATAAGTAGTATTAATATAGGGACTTATTCCCTATATAATAGATATCTTCTTATTTAATTAAGTTAATACTAAGGGTAGTAGCTAATATAAGCTTAGATGTTCTTAGCTAGATATCTAATATATACTATATAAAAAGGTTAGTTATAATATTTATAATAACCTTTATAATTAAAAAAGTTATAAGCTTACTTAATTAATTCCTTCTTTATAATAGGAGGAATATATAATTATTACCTCTTTTTACTATTATTATATAAAATAAGCCTATCCCTAAGAATAAATAATATTCCTAGCTTATTATATTTAAATTACTTTATAATTAAGATTTAAAATCCTCTATTTTCTTTATATCTATTATATAGTAGATTATAAGGCTATTAAAGCCTTTAGTATTATAAGAAAGGCTATTATAAGATATAAGAAGAATATTAAGAATCCTATCTAATAAATTAAATTTTTAATATTAATTATTTAAAGTCTTAATAATATATTAGGAATTATATTTAATTTCCTAGATTTATAATATTTTATATTTATATTTATACTCTACTCTCTAGCTACTTAGAGCTAATAAGGGCGTTCTAACTCTATTTTATTAAGAGGAAATTATAATATATAAAAGAAAACCTCTCTTACTTACCCTATCTATTATAATACTTTTAGGCCTTTAAATATTATATATTATCCTCTCCCTTATACTCTACTCCTCCCTAATATTAGATCCTAATACTTATATACTCCTTCCTCTTATTAGGGCCTTACTCCTTCCTTTATACTATTTCTTAATAGTATCTCTTATAAGGTCTATTCCCCTTAATTACTCTCTTACCCTTCTTTATATAATTTAATTAATCTAAGTAGTATCCCTAATCCTCTTACTAGTTATTACTACCCTAGCTACTCCTTTCTTATACTATCTAGTATTATAGTATCCTTATCTATTTAACTTATAATATATAGGCCTTAATTACTATTATACTCCTAGCTAGGTAGCTTAGTAGAAGGCTTATAATACTTTTATTAAGAATTATTATATATCCTTTCCTAATATATAGGAGGGAGCTATTATAGTTATTAGGGGGTATAAATATACTTTATTACTACTATTATACTACTATTTCCTAGTACTAAGCTATATAGTAATCTACTTATAAAGGAAAGTAGATTATATAATCCTATTAGCTATACCTTTATAATTATAAGGTTACTACTCCTACTCCTACGCGTAGCTATGGTTCTTCTAGCTAGGGGGGGTAGCCCTAGCCTATTATTCCGTCCCTTCTACTTAATATACCTTCTATCTCTTAACCTAGAGTCTCTTATACGTCGAGCTAATACTATTAACGGGAACTAAAGTAGGTATTATTATAGATACTAAAAAACTTTATACTATAAACTCTACTACTATGTAATATCCTAGTTTTATTCTAACTACGTTTAGATTAGAGACCTCTTAGCTCTATTAGTAAGTAATAGGTTCGTAGCTAGTACTATATATAAGTAGATCTTATCGCTAGCTAGGTTTATAATATAATTCTAAATTAAATAAATAAAGGTACTAAGAAGCTTATATAAGCTAGAGATTTAATTTATCTATACTTATAATCCTTAATATTAATTATTTTAATATTAGAATTATAGTAGAATAATTAGTATAAATAATTATAAGTAGTTATAGATTTAATTTAATTATATACTAAACCTTCCTAATAACTTATATAATACTAGTAATTTTTAATTTAATAAGTTAATAATTCTTCTCTACCTTATTAAGATAGTAATTAAAATATATAATAGGCTATATATTAATCCTTATAAAAGGCTTTAATAATTACATAAGATCTCCCTTAATATAGTATATAATAGCTATAAGTCCTACTACTTTTAAGGTATATAAATCTATATATAGAACCCTATTATAATTATAATAAATAAGAAACTAGGGAGTCTTAAAAGCTTCCTATAAATCCTAAAAAGTACTAAGCTCCTCTTATATAAGCTTATAAAAATTTACTTTAACTACCTTCCTCTTTTATATATAACCTTTTATACCTATATTAAAGCCCTTATTAAGGACTACCTTTCTCTTTTATAAGGGGTCTACCCTTTATATATATCTCTTAATAGATAAGCGGAGCTACCTACTTAATCTAAGAAATATTTCTAGTTAGCTTAGTTTTGAAAAAAATTATAGTAAGGTAATAGCTATAGTTTTCTCCTTTATTATATATATACTAAGGCTATTAATATACTATCTTAATAAAGTAATAGATAGATAGCTAATAAATAACTTTATAAGAGAAAGGCTTACTTATTTTTAATAAAAGAGATTAAAAACCTTATATAAGTAACTTAGATATTCTTATAAGGTATATAAATAGATATTATTAATATTAATATAAGCCTTTATAAACTCCTAATATTCTTAAAGTATAATATTAATTTATTATTATATATATAATAGGGAACCCTTATAACTTATAAGGGTTATAAATAAGTATTTTTAATTATAATAACTTATTATTATAAGCTTATACTAATCCTTTACTTATACTTAGAATTAATAGAACTATCTTATAATATTAATAACTATTATATATTAATAACCTTATATTAATACTATTATATTAGCTTATAAGGGGAGTAGATATATATTATTCTTAATAATTTTATTAAGCTCTTATATATTAATTATAATATAACCTTTTTACTTAATAAGAGTCTTATACTAAATTATAAAGTAGGGATAGTTAAATAGGGTTAGCTAATCTAATTATATAAATTTTCCCTAGGCTTAAAGCTTATTAAAGGTCTTATTAATAATACTTTTATCCTTTTACCTAAGAGGATATACTCGTACGGGCTTAGATAATATATTTAGCTTTAATAGAATTAATATTTATTATTCTTTTAAGATATTAATTATATCTCTATTATTTATAAAAAGATCCTAGTATAATTTAATAATTTTAGTAATATAATTTATAGTATATACTTCTTTATAGATTCTAACTCTATTCTTAAGTATATTCTTAAGACTAAGGTTAATAATAGTACTTAATTCTATAGAAAGAGCCTAATTAATAGATATAATAGATATTATAAATATTATAACAGCCTTCTTATTAATTATAATTAATAAGGATATAATTAATATAATTAATATAATAGTTATTATAATAGTTATTATAATAGTTTTAGCCTATTTACCCTTCTAACTATTATATTAACTACTAGTTATAAGGCTGGAGTAGTATACATTAATTATAAAATATATATTATAATTAAACTCTTTTATAATCTCTAATTTTACCTTCCTAGGAATAATAATATCCTTATTAATATTATTTTTAATAAGGACCTTCTTAATAGAAGTATTAGTAATATAAATAAATATACTATTAATATACCTAAAATTAAGATTATAAGAAGGCTTGAAGAGAAGGTCTTAATTATCTAATAGAGTCCTATTAAAAATAATAGCTACTAAGGTAGTAGTTTTTATAAGATATAAGAATTTTTTTCTTATACTTCATTTCTTATTTTACTAGTAAAGAGTAAATTTAAGTACTTATTAAGATTTTAATATTTTAATAGCTATTAATAGTAATTTATTATTTTATAAAGTCTAATACTATAGCTTTTAAAGTAAGAATATCTACTCTTATAAGTATTTTAACCTTTAGGTTATTAACTATATAAATTTCTCTAGTAATATATATAATAAAGGCTTTTTATTAATTAAGTCATAAAGAAAGAAAGGTATAATAGTAGATTTATTAAAATAATAAATTTTAAAATTAAGGCCTTTAATAGAGATATTAGACTAACTGTTTTTTAGTACTTAGTACTAGATTTTAGTATTAACCCGACTCGCTAAACTACTTACGGCTAGCTTATTACCTATATAGGTTTAGCGTTATATAATAATTACGAATTCGGTTCTAAATAGAACTGACGCGGTTAGTCTAAGAGATATTAGAGGGTATAGTTTTAATTTTTATATTAATTAGAATAAAAGTTACATTTATAATTAATATTATATATCCTAGATTAAAATAGACTTTAATATCTCTACTATTAATAGTCTACTTAATAATTATAGTAGTATAATAGTAGTTCTTAAAAGTATAGCCTATCCCTTATATATCTACTACTAAGTAACTAATAATAAAAAATAGCGGAGAATAGCTTAAATATATAAGTATTAAGTAGTAAAGCGTTTAAGAAACGCGTATAAGAGGGAAGCGGGGGAGTAGTAGAGCGCCCTAGCCCTAAATAGGAAGTTATTAGGGGTAGAGGTAGTAGAGCTAGAGAGGGAGGAGAGCGTAGAGAGCTACGCGTTAAGGTAGGGGTTATAAGGGCCTTTACTCTACTTATAAGCTTAGTAAATATAATAATATTTAGACTATAATATATATATATTATAAGAACTATAAATAAGCTAAGCGGCTAGGCCGTTATAATAATAGTAGCCTTTAAGGCTATTAAAAGTACGCGATTTAAGGACTTAAATATATTTAAATAGAGGATTTTAATAGTAGGTATTAGCCTAATATAAATATATATTAAGGAACTCTAATAAAAAAGGGGAGAATATAGGGAGAGAGTATAAGACCTTAATAGGCCTAGGACTACTAGTTAGGCTAGTACCCTAATAAGATAAGGCTCCTTATAAGGTTAATAGAAGTAAGGGAACCCCTTTATAAGGAATATACTACCGCCCCCCTTATAAGAGCTATATATATAGATATTAAAGGTGGCTAAGGCTAAGAGGGTCTAATAGATATTAATAGTATTAAAAGATGAAAAGGAAAGGGAAGTAGTAATAAGAGTAGTAGATAAGAGGTTAATTATAATATTCTAAGCCTCTAGTTGTAAATACGCGTTAGAAATTATAGTAGTAAATTAAATAAAGAGTAAAGATATACTATTATAAGTTACTTTAATAAAGATAAAGGAGGTATTAAAGAGGGAATAATTATAAGTAAATATAATATACTACTTTATAATAATAATTAAGAAATTATTTAATATAATAGTATATAGGGTATAAGTATCTATCTTTAATATAAAAAACTAATAAGTAATTAAAGAGAAGATTTAATAGGAAAATAAGGCCCCCTACCCTAATCTAGATATAATAGAAGGGAGGTAATTAATAGGTATATATATACCTAAAAAAGCCTACTCCTCCTTTATAATAAGTATTATATTATTAATAATAATAGATAATCTAATTAAAAAGGGTTTAATAAAAGTAGAAGAGATAAAACTTATAAAGTAATATAAATAAAGGGCTAGATTAATATAATACTTTAAATACTAGTTATATAAGTATATATATTATAATTACCCTAATAATATATAATATATTAATTATAATTAAGGCTATAATATAATAGAGTATAAGGTAAAGGTTATAAGTACCTTATAAGGGTACGCCGCGTATAAATAATAGGGCTACTCCTCCTAGTCTAATAAATACTTAATAAGGGCTAGGGAGAGATAACGCGTTAAATAATAGGTTATAAATAAAACCCTTTTTATAAGATTAAATAGGAGTATATAATAATAGTAATAGATATTAAAGGATTTATAATTATAAGAGTAAAGAAAAAGAGGAAGGTTATAATTAATTAAGTAATATATAATATACTAGGTAGTAGGGAGTAGTTAGGATTATAAAGACCTAGGTATAAGCTAGGGAGACTACCTATCTCTAGGAGGCTCCTAGTAAAGGAGCTAGGCTAGAAAATATTAGAGGTAATAATAAGTAGTAGTAAGGAGTTATTAGATAGTATTAATAAGCTACTTATAAAAGTAGTAGTAGGTAGCCTTATCTACTAAGCTAAGGAAGGTAAGTAGGCTACCCTAGGAGAAATAAATATATAAGAGGAAGGTAGTAGTAGTAATACCCTAGGCCTAGATATCTAGTATATTAACCCTAAAGATATTATAGTATAATATTAGGGGTAAAATAGGTATAATAATAGCCCTATTAAAAGATAGGATTATTTAAGATATAAATATCTTAGTAATCTAGGAACTATATTATAATACTAGGAACTACTTATTATATAACCTTAGTTCTAAGGCGTTCTTTCTAGTATATAAAGTAGAGTAAGGTATATAAATATATTTCTATATTAATAAAAGACTCTAAATAGATAGCTAGGATATAGAGTTCTTTATAAAAGATATTAGTACCTTTAAGCTTTAACTTTATACTTAAAGGGAAGGGGAATACCTAGTATACCTCTAAATATATAATATATATAACCTAAGCTTATTACTAATAATAAGTAAGAACTAATTAAGCCTTTAAATAATAGAGGAAAAGGTTAGCTACCTTAGGAAATATATTATTATAAGGGATTTTAACCTCTATTACTCTAATTAAAATAACCTAGGATATTTTTTATACTACTTTAAAGTAGATTAGCTAGTAGGAATTATATCTAATAATAAGATAGACCTAGCTCTATTATAAGAGATAGTTATCTAGAGGATAAAGGGGTTAAAAAGTATAATTAACCTAGTCTTTATTATACCTAGGCTCTTTAGCGCGGTATAGGCCTATTAGGTATACCCTAAGTTATAATTCAACTCTAATTATCTTCTTATATATATAGAGCTTAACTTAAAGGTAGAGGAATAGTAATATACGCCTAAGAGATTATAAAAAATAGTAGACCTAGGAGAGATTAAGAATAGGGCTTATATATTAAGTTAAAAGCTAGGCCTTAAGCTATTAAAGATTATAAACTAAATAAATAATTACCTCTTATAATTCTAATAAGGTTTAAAGGGGATAGTAAAGGAGATAATCCCTTAGGTAAAGCCTAGGGGTAGAGGGAGAACCTTCTAGAACTTAAAGTACTAGCTTATTATAAAAAATATTATAAAAAATATAAAGGTATTCTAATAGAGTAGGGATATTATTATAAAGGGAGCTAAGAATATAATTATTAAAGAGAGAGATAGGATATTATAAATAAAAAAGGTAATTAACTTTAAGAGGAAGGTTTATAATATTATTAAATTATAAAAGGATATATAAGGCCTTATTAAGTAGATAAGAAATAATAGCTTATTATTATAACCCCTCTTTAAGTTTCCCCCTTTAAGAAGGGATAATAGGGACGGGGTAGCTAAGACCTTTAAAGAGAAAGTAGAGGTCTTATAAGTAATATTCTTCCTACCCCCTTTATAAGTTAATTTAGATAATATTAAGAGGATAGAGTACCTACTACTACTAGTAGACCCTAATAATAGGGTAATATATAAGGAGGTCTAATAGGCTATTTATAAATTAAAGTAGGATAAAGTCTTAAGGATTAATAAGATCTTAAATTAATTTTTTAAGCTAATAATAGATAGGCTCTTTAAGGAGCTCGCCTATTTATTTAATATATACTTCTCTCTTAGCTATTACTTAAGGGAGTTTAAAAAGGCTAATATAATTATCTTAAAAAAATTAAAGAAGGAAGATTATATAATACTTAAAGTATATTATTTAATAATACTACTAAGTACCCTTAAAAAGGCCTTAAAATTAATAGTTATAAAGTAACTTAATAATTATATTAAGAGTTAAAGCCTCCTCCCCTAAAAATAAATAAGGGCGCGAAGGAAGAGGTTAATAAAGATAGTATTAAAAATTATTATAAAAGTAGTATATATAATATAAGATTATAATAGGGCTAATATAATTAACCTTCTCTTATTAGATATTATAAGAGCTTTTAATAATATCTCCTATTAGAGACTTATTTATAACCTTAAGGGAAAGGGGATCCCCTATTATATTATAAGCTAGATAGAAAGCTTCTTAGAGGGGAAGTCTTTATCTATTATTATTAGAAAGATAATAAATAGAATAGAGCTAATAGAGATAGGAATTCCCTAGGGGTTATTAATCTCTTTTATCCTCTTCCTATTCTTTAACGCGTTACTTATTAAGGAGTATATAACTATTAAGTTATAATTATAAGTTAAAGAGTTTATAAATAATTTTTATCTATTAATATATAAAAAAATTATAAAAAGAAATTATAAAACCTTAAAATTAATATATAAGATCTACTTTAAATAGGCTTTAATATATAAGGTAAGCTTTACCCCTTAAAAGTATAAGTTAATTTACTTTACCTACTACCCCTACTACTTTAATATAAGCGTAGTAGTTAGTCTAGGGTATATAATAATAAAACCCTAGGTAGAGATTTAAGTCCTAGGATTATATATTATTAATAAATTATAATAGGGCTTATACTTAAAGAGGATATAAGTAAAGCTTATTATTTAGAGCCTAGCCCTTTCTATAATATTAATATTAATATAGGGAGCTACCCTTAATAAGGCTAGGAGGGTATATAATATAATAATAAGGCTAGTAATAACCTACGCGTCTATTATATAATATATATTATAAGGCCTAAGGGAAATAAAGAAGGTATTATATATAAAGAAGCTTAAAGTTATCTAGAATAGCTACTTAAGACGCGTATTAGGGGTATATAAAGCTACCCTAATATAAGTATTAGAGGTAGAGGTAGGGATCGCCCTTATATAATTAATATTAGACTACTTAGTTCTCTACTAATATATATTAAAAGGAATTTACCTAGTAATAGTAATAGGGAATAAATATATCTAGAGGAAGCTTAGAGCTAGGAGAGGGAAGAGGAGAAAGGTAATAGAGTCCTTTATAAAGGAGAAGAATAAGTAGGCTTTATACTCCCTATACCTAGATAATTAAAATATAGTTATAACTAGGGAGGTAACTTAATACCCTTAGGGAATTAGGAAGAAGATATACTATTAATAAAAGTCCTCCTAAGAGGTAATATAAGGAGAATATTAAATAGGACTAAGGGCTAAAGATTATCCCCCTACCTAGTTTAGAGGCTTATAAACTAGTAGAAGGGCCCCTTATAAGGGCCTTTAAAAGGTAGAGAGCTCCGCCTTTATATAGATAAAGATAGGGAAGATAAGGCTAGCTACCTTTTTATATAATATAAAGTCCCTAGCTTTATATTTATAAGTTATAAGTATAATTAATATAAGTAGGATATAAGATATATCTTTATTAACTACCTTAGGTTTTATAACTACTACTAGGAGCTAAGGGATACCTTAGGGATATTAAATACTTATAAGATACTTATAAATATAAAGGGGGTAAAGTAGATAGTAAAATAAATAATCTAAATTAAGATATTAGGCTACTTCTTACTTATAATAATATAGTTATATTAGGACTAAGCTAAGGCGTAAGTCCTTATTATTAGAATAATACCCGCCGCTATAATATATAATCTAGCCCTAGAGAGCTAGGATAATAAGGTAATAAATATAAGTACTAGGTATAAAGAGTTAAATATAGTATAAAGAGAAATAAACTAGAAGTTATAAAGAGATAGGAATAATAAGGGTTTTTACCTAGGCCTTTATAAGGTATAAGTATATAGTTTCCCTTATAAGTTAGCTATTATAATAGGGACTATAATATACTTATAAGCCCCTATAATTATCTTTTAATAGTTTAGATAGACGCGAGTATAACTTATTAATTAATTAATTAATTAATTAAGTAACTAATAAAATAATTATAGTAGAATCCCCTATAAAATAACTTACTAAGTTAGTATTTACTAGAGTATCTACTACTAGTAGAGTAATTAATAATAAAAGGCTTTAGTAAGGTAGTCTTCTAATATTAATTATAAAGGTAATTAAAGAGTTTATTCTTTAATAAGAATCTTAGATAGTAATAAACTTATTATCTAGTTTAATATCTTTTATTATAAATACTTAATAATATTCTAAGGTTTCTTCCTAGGATAGTTCCTAAGAACCTTCCTAGTAGAAATTAGAGGGCTTATAAGTGAAATCCTAGTATAAACCTTCCTATTTATAACTCTAAGAGCTCTAAAAAGGCTATCCTTTAAATACTTCCTTAATAGCAGCCTAATAGACTTATAAAGGTCTTAGAAGCTATTACTATTATTCCCCTTATAATCTAAAGGGAAAGTAATTTCTTTAATTCTAGTTCTAGTTTTAATTTTAATTCCCCTAGTATTAAGGACCTTATTAGGGTATCCTATTAAAAGAATTAGACCTATTTAATAGGGCTAATACTATTATTTAAAGTCTTATAAGCTATATTAGGAGGGTATAAATATTTACGCCTTAACTACCTTAATTTTAATAGCCTTAGTAGGGTTAATAGCCTAGTAGAGGCTTCTAATATTAATAGTAAGTATTATTATTATTTTATAACTATAATTAAGGTAGTAGTAACTATTAAAAAGGCTATTAAGATTAAGATTAAAATTAAGATTAAAAAGGTTAAAATAGAGATTAATATCTATTATACTATTCTTACTAAGATAGCTAATAAGATTTTAAGTATTAAGATATATAATTCTACTATAATACTTTTTATAATTTAATAAGGTAAGGAACTTATTATAGTTATTATTATTTATAGGTTTAAAGATATTATACTAGAATTTTATATTAAGATTATTTTAGATAAGAAGAATATAATTTTTTATTACCTTAATCTTTAAATCCTTAGCTACTCTTATAATAGTTTAAGAGTACTCTTAAAGCTCTCTCTATTAAGAAGTATCTTATATAATATACTTTTTATAGATTAATATATTTATATTAATATAATATAAGGCCTTTTATTATTATATTAATAAATAATACTATTCTTTAATATTATAAGTAATAAGATATTTATTACCTTCTTTAAGCTTAATAATATACTATCCTTAAGTAGTTCCTTAAAGATATAATTAAAGGTTTATATAAATAACAATATTACCCCTTACTTAAATAATATTCTTAATATAATTTATAAATATATAAATATTATAAAAATAGGTAGTCCTACTAATATATTTAATATTAGAGGTAGTATTATATTATAAAAGGGATTAAAATATCTACTATTATTAAGATTAAAGTAGGGAATACTATTATTATTAAAAGGTACTCTAGGAGGTATATTAGGATTTATAAGTCCTAGCGCTAGTAGTAGGGCTAGTAGTATAATACTAATAATTATTTCTTATACCTTAGTATACTAAGCCTTAGTAAAGCTTATATTCTTATTTATAACTAGATATTATACTAGTTTAATAGGCTATTTATATATAACTTCTTTAGTAGAAGTCTTATAAGTTATAAGATTAGTATTAAAATTTAGTAATATAATACTTAATATTATTAAGGGTATTCTTATAAATAATTCTATATTAGATAGAGTAAGAGTAGAAGATGTAATAGGTATTTTAATTAATAGGAATCTCTTAGGGCTATTCCTAGTTAATAGTAGCTAATACTTTATAAAATAAAATAAGAGTTATAAGAGACTTTAATAATACTTAATACTCTTAATAAAATATTTAACTACTTTTTAAAAGGTAGGGCTATTAGTAGCCTAATTAAATAGATAGAAGGGTAGTTTTATTAAGGTAGTATATTAATTACTTAACTTAAAGATCCCTAGTTATAAGGGATACTTATAACGGGTAATAATATAGTTAATATAATAGCTAATAGTCTCTAGTACCTTATATATATATATATATATATTACTAGTATCTTAAATAAATTAATAAATTTAATTTATTAATATAATAAGATATTAATTAAGGGGTAGTAGTTAAGCTACTTTAATAGCTTCCTTTTAAAGAAAGGCTTCTTAGATCTTAGGGAATAAATATAAAAAAGTAATAAACTTATATAAAGTTTAATAAAAGAGGCTATTAAAGTCTTTAATAGTAAGTTAAAGTAGTATAAGGTTATACCTAAGTATAATAGTAGAGTATACTATTAGGGCTTATTACTATTATAATAGATAGTAATAAATAGAGATAGATTAGTTATAAAGAAATAGGCTTCTTTATACTATTAGAGGAATTTAGGGATTATTAGTACTATAAGAGTAGCTTTAATATTTTTAGTAGTTTAAGATAATTAATTAATATTATAAAGCCTTTTATATAGTATTACTATTATATTAATAGGGACTCTTTTAATTTATATAAATTAATTAATTAGTAAGCTATTTAGGCTATTATTATTAAGGAATAATAAAGTATTAGGAAGGCGGGAGATATTCCGCTAGTATACTATTACTAAGCGAAACATATAAAAGTATAGTGAAATCTATATTAGTATATCTTAAAGGTTATAATAAACTTACTATTCCTCTTCTCTATCTTTCTTACTTTAATAACTTATAATAGGCGTAAGGATTTTTATACTTTAGGTAAGTTACTACTTATCTAAGGTAAATATACTCTAGGTTATAGAGTAGAGAAATTAGATTAATTACTATCTTCCTAAGATAATATAGACTTATTACCTTCCTAAGAAGATACAAATTTATTATTAGATTACTTTAATTAAGTAGTAGTAGAAAGCTTATCTTTAATCTTTACTAATTTTATAGTAGCTATAAAATCTATTAATAGTAATAAAGAGATAAAGTTTTTATTAATATAAAGATAAAGTATTAATATCTTAACTTTTAACTTTAACTTATTATACTACTAACTCCTAATTTATTTATTAGGTATAAGCTTAGCTATACTAACATTACTTTATAAGGTATAAGATTTTTAAAATATAATATTATATATTACCCTATTATTATCTAGAATATTAGCTACCTACCCTTTATTCTCCTATCTCTTTAAGAGATCTCTATTATAGCTAAAATTAAGAGGCTATTAAGTATTTCTTATTTAAGATATAAGACTTATATAAACTACCTATTATACTATTTAATTAGATAATACTATCTTAGCTAGTAGCTAGGTATCCTTATTAGATATATTTATTATAAGGCGCTATTTTATAATAATTAGCTATTTACCCCTTAGTAGTTAATAAAGCTTTCCTAGCTTAGATAGAAGAGCTATTAATTACTATAATTAATATTAATAGACTTTAAAAATATTTTAATTAAATAATTAAATAATTCCTAAATAAGTCTATATTAATACTCTTTAATTTTATCTTTTATATAGCTAGAAAGGCTGTCTTTAGTTAATACTATTTCTTATAATCTAGATTAAACTATAAAATAAAATATTAGATTTTAATTTATCCTATAAATATCCTATAATAATAAAATATAAGTAAGACTCTATTTAATATAAGCTTTATAAAATTATATAATAGGTAAGAATTATTAAAATAAAAGTAAGTTAAATATAAATATTAAGACTCTATTAAGCTTATATTAAGCTCTTATTATTATAAATTATAGACTTAAAAGTTCCTATTATATTTAAGATAGTAGTTTACACCTTAAATTCTATAAACGAGGTATAGTTAGGGTTTATACCTAATTAAAGTAAGGTGCCCTATACTATTATATACCTATATATACCTAATTATATAATATCTATATTTTAACTACCTTTTAGAGGAGGTCTTCTTTATATTATATATTATATTTAGGACTATATCCCTATTAGTAGACTAACTATTTTATTATTAACTTATTTTAATTATATTTCCTTTATTATCTTCTTATAAGTTTTTTAATCTTATAAGAGTATTAATCTTTATTTATATCCTTTATTAATAGAGAGTAATTAGGTTTTTACCCTCTATTAAATAGATTATTACCTTATAACGACTTCTTAAGCTATATAATAGAAATTACTAGATAGATCTTTTAATTAAATAGGATATCTAATTTATATATTAATTTGCCTATCTTTTATATAATTTTAATTAGGCTTACCTATTAGTTAAATATTTTTACTTGAATTAAGCTAGGTAACTTATATTTAGTATATAACTTTATAAATACTTCCTTACCTTTATTAAATTATATTAGGTAATAGTATAAATTATATTCTATCTTAGATTTAATATATACTTATATAATTAAGTCTTCTACCTCCTTTTAAATAGTAATTCTATCTTCTAGGAATAAGCTTATTTAGTTATCTAGGTATAATAAGGTAAGGGTATTATATAGTTAATACTTATAAATAACTTTATTTAGGCTTTTAAAGGTCGCTAAGATAGGTAAGTTATTAAGGATACCTTTAAGTTAAGGTAGGAGTAATATCTAATTACTCCTAGGGTTTATAGTTAGCTAGTATTTTGAGGTAATTTTAAGTATTTAATTAGTTCTTTCTAATTAACTATCTATTTATAGGTAATATATAATACTTATTAAAAACTTAACTCCTAACCTTATAAATACTCCTTATTAAAACTTAGATATAATTATTTTATCTTAGTCTAAGATAATTACCTGGGGTAGACCCTAATTAACTATTCCCTCTAGAAAGACCTTCGCCTAAATGTAGTAGAAATCACGTTATAAAAGTAATGTAAGGCAAAGGTACTATTAGGTAAATAGGTATAGAAAGGCTTAATTTACTATCTAGTAAGGTACTAGCTATAAGTACTTACCTAACTAATAAGGAAGATATAATAATATCTATAAGGCATATAATTTTCTAATAGTTATATAGGATAGTTACTCTCTTAGAGAACTTATATATAATAAATAGTATAGTATTTATCCCTAAAGTAGTTTTAGGTAAGGTAAGAATAAAATCTGTAGCTACTATATAATATAGTATTAGAGGCGTGATTATAGGTACTAGTATACTATAAGCTAGGTATTACTTAATTTAATTAAGATTATATTTATAATAGTAGCTAATATATAAATATAACTATCTTATTAATTTTCTAAAGTAGTAGTTACTTATAATTACCTTATATATAGAGTTAAATCCTAGGTAAGACTTTTAATTATAAGCCTAGTAGAATATCTCCTTCTTAAACTCTTTAGGAAGGTGTAATTATACCCTTCCTTTATAGTTTATAAAGTAGAGTAACCCTTTTATAAAATAAAATTGAATATCTAATAAGGTAGGTTCTTTATCCTTTAAGTTATTATAAATCTTAGTCTATTTCTTACTTACTATATAGCTAGCCTCTACTTAGTCTTTAAAAGGAGGTAATATTTTAATAAGAAAACTATTAAATATAAAAATATTATTAAATATACCTCCTTTAATTATCTATAAGTTATATTTAATAGCTAAGTTATTTATTAGCCTTAATAGTATATCTAGTATAATATATTACTTACTTAGTTAGTACTAAATATCTAGCTTAAATTATAATAAGTACTAAAATATATAAACTAGTCTAAGATTAAGTTTATTAATTAAGGAAGAGGTAAGTAAAACCTACCTTATAATATTTACTATTACTAAATAGTTTATAAGTATAATAGTTATAAAAGGTAAATTATTAATAAAGTACTTAATTTTATAAATAGTCTAAACTAGGTATATAACTTTAAGTTCTATTAGCTAATAGTAGGTTTTAGCCCTATTTCGTTATTAAAATAGGTAGAATAGTAATAGTTATTACATTACTAGCTATATAGGTAGAGAGAGATAGAATATATAGGATACTAAGACGGGTACTAGCGCGCGTTAAGTACGCGGCTAGTCTAACTAATTATACCCTATTTTAATATATTTTAATACTCCTACTTAATTAAAGTACCTTATTAGTATAATAGTATAATTAACTTATATTTTATTCCTACTATCTAAAATCCCCCTTCTTAATTAAATGCCGGGTAAGAGGCGTAAAGGTAAGGTAGATAGTAGTAGAAGCCCTTATAAGGTAGTAATTTAGTAAAACCCTTCTAAATATAAATTAGATAGACCCTAATAAGGTAGGTATAATTATAGGGTTATTAATTCTATTTATATAACTATCTCTAAGATATACTTATTTTATAAGGGTACGCTATTAAAGTTTCTATATTATAGTAACTTAATAGTATATTTCTTACCTTTAATATACTAGATAAGCTTATATTAGGTAGGGAGGAGGGCTTTATAAGCCCTAATTTTAATATTTATATTTTTAATAGTATTATAATTAAAAATAAAAATATTAATATTAGGATAGAGGATTATAACTCCCTAGTAGTATTAGTTATCCGCTTTCTTATCCTACCTAGATATATATCTAGGTAGCGAAGACGGTAAAGCTATTATAGCTTATAAGGATATTATACTAAAAGCTATTATAAGTATTATATTTACCGGTATCTAGGAATATATTATACTAGTTCTATTTTATATTAAAGGTAGGGTAAGAGATAGGATTATAATAGATATATATTATAATTTAAGCTTAATAGTTTTATAAGAAAGTAGTTAATTTATCTACTATAATATTAATTTATAAGTAGGAGTAATCTAGTATCTAGATAATATTACTAATAGTATAACTTACTATTTAAGCTTAAAATATAAAAGGATAATAGAGTTAAATAGGCCTATAAAGTTTATTTTATATTCTAATATTCTAATATAGAGTTATAAGGTTAAAAGGGTAGGTAGTTAAGAGCTAGTTATCCCTTAGTTAGTAATAGGAGTATTTATAAAGCTACTAGAAGTACCCGTAAAGCCTTATTATATTAAAGACTCCTACTACTATAGTACCTCTAGGCTTAAGGCCTTCTAGAAGAGGATAAATTTATCCTTAGGGAGGGTTTTAATAAGGCTATTAGCTACCTACTTATTAATCCTAATATATTTTAGCTTAATATTACTAGTAGTAACCTATTTTTATATATAATAATATTAGATATTAATATACTTTATATATATATATAGAACTAGGGGTTTATAGCTAGGGCAATAGCTCCCTAGTTATTATAGTAGAGTATTATAGTAGTAGGCTAATAGGTATCCTTAGAGAGGTCTAGCTTAGTAAGGAGCTATTAGAGCTAGATAGCTTCCTTTATAACCTATATCTAGCCTATATATTCTACCTTATAACTAGATAAGATAATAATAGGCTATTACTTTAACAACTAGCTTATTACTCTACTATTAATATTAAAAATATAGCTTATAATTAACTACTAAGTATCTTAGTTACTAGCCTAATTAATATTATTATAACTAATAAGAGGAAAGATACTCTTATAAAAAGTAAGTTATAAGTTTATTATACCTTAAAGGTAATAGAAAATCCTCTTAATAGCTATTTAATATAGTCAATTTAAGTTTAATTTATATCTATTAATTATTAAGATTATAAAGGTAATATCTAGCCTAGTCCCTAATATAGTATATATTAGAGAGTTAATAGCTAACTAATACTCCTTTTAGAAAGTATTAGGGGTTATATAATCTTCTTTAAATACTTATAACTTATTTATATCTATTAGAGTTATTATAGGATATAACTCTTATATATTAAAGTCCCTTAATACCTTTTTAATATAAGTTTTTTAACCTAGTTATAATATTTAATTTACTTGATCCTACTTAATTAATATACTTAAATAGAAGGAATATAGGCTAAGGTTAATTATCTAGAAGTATTTATTAAGTATATCCTTAACTTAATTAATAGTAGTTTAACTAGGTCTAATAATTAGTAAATTTTTATATAAGTTATAATAATGCCCTAATCTTTATAATTAATTAAGACGCTTTTATTAGTTATAAGTAGTATAAAGCCCTAAGTCTTTAAGAATATAAATAATATAAAAAACTAGACTTAAGGTAATTATTTTAGGTTATAAAGTACCTTTTTAAGATATAAATAAAGTATTCCTTACCCTTAATTATAAAGCCTTTAAGCTATTTAATATAAATATCTTCCTTAATATTCTTATAAAGGAAGGCCGTCTTAATATCTATTTAATCTAGTTCTTAATTAAGGAATATAATTAGGGTAAAGATAGCTTTATAACTTATTAGCTTTACTACTAAAGTAAAGGTCTTATTATAATTAATCCCTTCCTATTATTTAAAACCCTTAACTACCTAGTATACTTTATAATAGAGGACTTTATTATAAGGCCCCCTTTTTAACTTAAATACCTACTTCCCTTAAAGTACCTTTTAACCTATAATATCTCTAAGGTTTATTAATAAATTAATAGATATAATATAAGTAGGTAATATAATCTTCTTTAAGTATTTAATATATCTTATACTATTACTTTTATAAGATTTAACCCTCTTATTAATAGTATTAAGTTCTAGCTTAGAAAGAGCTACTTACTTAGAAGGTATTAATAGGGAGGTAGAGGAGCTAAATTTAATATAAGAGGGGTAATATTATATTATTTAAAGGTAGTTAATATAATTTATATATTATAAATTATAAGGGGAGGTATTACTATTTATAATATATTATAAAATATAAAGAAGAGGTAGGATAAAAAAAACTATTAATATAGTAGGGAGGCGCTAAGATATAATATAGTTAGATAAATTTAATAGGTAAATCTATTTATTATAATATATCTTTTAAAGTACTAAATTAATTTAAATTATTTTTAAATTATTAAGTAGGTAGAAATAAGCTAAGTAATGTTATTTATATAGAAAATATAATAGAGTATTAATATAAACGTAGGTAGAATATAAAGAAAAATAGACTTTTAATATTTATACTAGTCTTAAAGGGGTAATTAGGGGACTTATTAACTAACTAATAAGCTACGATAAGCTTAGGGTCCTAAATCATAGATATTCTATTATAGTAGAGAAGATTAGTAGATTACCTAGCTAAACTTATACCCTAGATATTTATTAGGGTGTATTTTTTTAATAATTATTATAAGTAAAATTTATACTAGAAACTTATAATTAATAAGTATTATTATATATCTTATATTTAAGTAAATTACTTTAGTATTACCTATAATCTAAAATCTAGTATAAACTATAATAAAATATTATAATTAGAATAATAAGCTAGTATTAGGATATAATATAGTATTTAAATCTACTACTAGCTCTAGTAGGTCTTCCTATCTAAAGTTTACCTTAATAAAAATATACTTATTATCTTAGCTACTCTTACTACCTTAATATAGTACTAGATACGCGTATAATAGGTTTCCTAAACTAAAATCTTCCTTATACTAGTAGTAGATTCTTAATTATAATAGAAGTATCTTAATAAGGTATGAATTTATATAAGGAATTTTAATATAAAAATAATAGGTATTAACTATAAGACTATATACCTTTTTTATTTATTTAGCGAGGACACTTCTTCCTAATAAGTAGGAGTATTTATTAAGGCTACTACTAAGAAACTATATTCCTTTAAATAAGTAATATACCTAAACTTATTAGTACTATATTCTACCTTAAGGAAGAAATTACTTATTAATTTGATTATTATAATTATTTCTACTTATTTATAATAAGTATTTAATTTATTTAATTTTAATATCTATAATTATAAGTTTATCTAATAGGCTATAAGGTATATTAATATTAATTACTACCCCTCCCTTTATAAGGTTATATTTACCTTAGAAGTTATTATAACTATTATAATTAATATTATATCTACCCTAATTAGATTAATATCTACCTTAATTAAATTAGCCTTATACTTCTTAGCTAGGGGAGGTATAATTACTTACCTCTACTATTAATATAGTAATTATAAGTTATTTACCTAGCGCTAGTTAAAGTATAGAGATTTATACCTAATTAACTATTATATCCTATAATAGGTTTTATTATAAATACCCTATTAATAGGTATAATAGATAGCTATTATAGCTAGCTTAAAAGCTACCTTAATAGCCCTAATAGCCCTATAACTAATAATTATTATAAAAGTACCTAAGTGTTATATTTAGTAGTAGTTAGTAACTAGGCTTTAACTACCTTTTATTATTATTATTATTTTAAGTAATAGTAGTTATTTATAACTTTTTATAAATTATACTTAACTTTTAGCTCTTTTATAAACTCTTAGAATATAATAGTCTTAATAGGTATGTATATATATGTATATATTAATCCTACGCGGAGGAGAATACCCTCTAGCCTCTATAAGCTAGAGTAGTCTAGATCCTACTCGGCCTTACAGCTATATCTAGTTAAGTACTTTATAACTAACTAATCAACGCTGGAATAAACCCCGTAAGTAACTAAGTAAATAAAATCTAAAATCTAAAAATCTAAAATAACCTCTTATCATCCTAATATCCCCCTAAAATATAGTTGCTTAGTAGTATTATACTATTATATAATACCCTAGAGTACTAATATATCCCTTAAATAAGAACTCCCTCCTACTATTATTATTATTAGTTTATAATCTAGTTAGATGAATAGTACCTCCGCTTATTAGTATAATAGCTAGATATTATCCCTATATAGAAAATCTTAATACTATTACCCTTAGGTAATTATTATTATTTTAATAATAGTCTTATTAAAGACCTTCAAGGACCCTATCTTAATTATAAATTTCGTGGCCTATTTTACTAGTTTTATTATAGTAAGAATTATCTTAATATTAATTAGTTAGCCGCCTTAAGTAGCCTACCTCTTATCCTTAAATAAGGGATATAATCTAATAATATACTCCTAAGTCTAATAGCCCTCTTTATAGGGATATTTAAGTAACTCTACTACTTAATATATATATAGGAGGTCCTTAAGGGCTATCTTTATTTATAATTAGGTAACTACTAAACTTATAACTTTTTATACCCTAGTATAAAAGGCTATAATCTAGTAGTCTAGTATAAGTACCTATTATTTTAGCTTAGTACCTTACTTATATTCCTCCTAGGTATTAGCCTAAATTTTATTAATTAATACTCTAATATATTACTTACTAGCTAAGAGTAAATAGATCTAGTCCTTATAAGTACCTTATTATAATACCTATTAGCTAGTTTATTAGCTTTTTTATTACCTAGAACTCCCTAATATACTATTATCTATTAGAATATTACTAGAATACCTATTTCCTCAAGGCTTAATAGGCTATTAATAATCCTCTTTAAGATATATTATCCTAACTATCCTTATAAGTTTATTATAGACTTAATTAAGGCCTAGTTATCTATCTATATTATTAGTACTAGTAGAGCTATATTAATAGCGAGTTTATAAGTTATATAAATCCCTTCTAATTTACTAGTATCTTCTTTATTATAATAGAATATCTATAATTTAAGACCCTAAGCTTATTATAACTTATTAATTAGTTAATAAGTCCCCTAATTACCCTTCTAGGACTAGTATAAATATTAAAAGTCTACTTTTCTTTATATTCTACCTATGTCTATACTAATACTCTATTATATTTTTTATATAAATAATATTACTTAGCTTATTTCTACCTACCTAATATTTTAAAAATAATTCAAATTAATCTAGTACTTTAAAAGATATATTATAATAAATAGATTTACCTATTAAATTTATCTAATTATATTATATCTTAGCGCCTCTCTATTATATTAATAGTTTTTTTTATTCTACCTCTTCTTTATATTTTATAATATATTATAAATAGTAATACCTCCCCTTATAATTTATAATATATAAATTATATTAACTACCTTTAAATAATATAATATTACCCCTCTTATATTAAATTTAGCTCCTCTACCTCCCTATTAATACCTTCTAAGTAAGTAGCTCTTTCTAAGCTAGAACTTAATACTATTAATAAGAGGGTTAAATCTTATAAGAGTAATAATATAAAGTATATTAAATACTTAAAGAAGATTATATTACCTATTTATATTATATCTATTAATTTATTAATAAACCTTAGAGATATTATATTAATAGAACCTTACCTTAAAGAAATACTATTAAGTACTTATTCTTATAACTACCTCTATTATAATATTACTCCTCCTTAGTAGTATATAACCCTTATTAATATAAGTATTTAAGTAGTTATTTTACCTAGGAATACTTAATAACCTACTCCCTCTATCTTTAAAGAGACCCTTTAAGAAATTACTCCTCTACTACCTCTTAAATATTATCTAGATACGCGTTAAGATAATTAAGGCTTATACTAGTATTTAAATAATATATATTAGGGGCGGATACTAGGTTAGAGATATTAAATATATAAGAATCCTTAAATAGTAGGAGATATAATATTCTACTTAATTAATAAATTATTTAACCTCTTTATAAATATATACCCCTATTATAATATACTATTATAGAAAAATAAATATAGTAACTTAAGGGATTTATATTTATTTTATATTTATATTTTATACTCTACTATCTAGCTACTTAGAGCTAATAAGGGCGGTTTATATCTAGCTTATTAGAGGAAACTATAATTTATAAAAGAAAACCTTATCTCTTATCCTACTTATTATTATATTTTTAAATCTTTAAATATTATATACTATTTTATCTTAAATTTTTTATATTATTTTATTCCCTTCTTTTATTAGGGTTACCTACCCCTTTACCCTTTAATTAGAGCCTTCCTACTCTTATATAATCTTAAAGAGTTATTCCCTTATTAATATAAACTAGCTAAGTATACCTTATTAAATAACCTACTTAATTATTACTTTTAACCCCTTTAAGGTTAATATTATCTAGTAGAAGTTACTTAACCTTACTCTTTAAAGTATCTACCTCCTCCCTTTTATATAATTAGGGTAGAATATAAGTATATACTTAATATCTTAATACCTCTATTTATATTTATAATTAATACTATTAACCCTTAGTACTCTCCTCTTATATAAGAAGGCGCGTAGTCCTATTTTCTTTATATATAACTAGATACCTATAAAGCTCTTAACCTTAAAAAGCCTTATATAAAGATTAACTCTTATCTCTTAGATTCCTCCCCTTTATACTACTATCTTTATATAATTAAAGATATTCCTTTAATATCTCTACTACCTCTCTTTTTACTTCTCCTTTACCTACCTCTTAATCTCTTTAAGGGTAAGGCTATCTCCCCTTATAATTCCCTTACCTTTAAGGCCCTAGGCTACTATCCCTATATCCCCTCCCCTTACTACTACCTAGAGGGTTCCCCTTACCTAGGACTATTTCTCCTCTATTAAAGTCTTTATAACCCTCTTCTCCCTTCCTCTTTTTCCTCTTAACTTATAATAGATCCTCGCGTTCCCTTCCTTAATTAATAGATAGATCCCCTATTTTATTAATATATATAATATTAACTAATTAAAGCCTATCCTTATTAATAAGACCCCTAATTCCGCCTTTAATACTTATATACTTATTACCTTAAAGGCTTTAAGTACTATCTTTAAATACCTATTTTATATAATTTCTAGTATTATAATATTTACCTTCTTTACCTTTAATATCCCTATTAAGTTATATTATATCTCTATTATATAAATTATTATTAATTAAATTATTATATTATAAATCTATCTTATTTTATTAAATATAATACCTTATATTAAGTTAATAATAATTAATAAGGTTAGCTTTTATATCTTTATCTTTAATTTTATCCTATTAATATATAGGCTCTACCTTAGTTTACTATTAATATAAAGTCTAAGGACTCTTATTAATACTTCTAAGTATATTATTATTATTTTAAGGTTTATTATTACTTTTATATTAAACCTTTTTAAAGCTCCTTAATAGGTAGATTAACTTATACTTATAAGGGGTAAAGGTTATCCTATATATATCTACCTAGTAAAGGTATATCTTATATACCTTTACTAGGATCTTATAATTCTCCTTAATACTTAGGTAGATATTATTAATAAAGCCTTTAGTTTATATCTAGAGTTTTATCTTTATATATTCCTCTATTAGTGGGGAGTTAAAATATAGAAATAAAATAGGTAATATCAAGGACCCTTAAGGGATCCTAGTTTTTATTATCTTTATTCTATTTATCTCCTAGCTTAATATAATTATTATAGCCCTTTTTATTAAAAAGCTTTATACCTACCTTATAATAAGGGTTAAGACCCCTTTCTTCTTTAGGTTATATAATAACCTCTTATAAGAGATATTATTAAAAGCCTTTATAATATTTAATAATAATATATTTATTATATTAGACTTATTATAATTTTATATTATATATATTACCTCTACTATTATTTTAAAAGATATTATTATTAACCTTCCCTTTTTTACTCCTATTTATTATAAAAGTAGTAATTTGTATTCCTTTATAAGGTTACCTAGCTTTTTTATAATAACTACCTCTAGTACCTTCTTTAAGGTATTAAGTAGGGTAATTAGATAATATAACTTTAGTTTAAAATAGTCCTCCTTCTTTAACTTTTTTAAAATAATTATATTAGCCTTTTTAAATTTTATTAAATAGTACCTAACCTTTAAATAAGTTTAAAATAAGTATATAAAGCTAAGTAGTAACTCTCTCTCTACTATCTTTAAGAATTTATTTAGGATCCTATCTACCCTTAATACCTTATTCTATTTTAGCCTATTAATTACCTTATAAACTTCCTCCTTAATAACTTTTATATCTATTATTAAGGGTATATTATATTAGAACCCCTAGATATTACTTAAATCTACCTTTAAGGGTAAGGGGAAGAAGGTCTTTTAAAAGACCTCTACCTTCTTTTAAAATAACTCTACCTTAAGGCCTTTCCCTTCCTTCTTAAGGGTAGGGAACCTTAAGAGTTCTTAAGGTAGTATATTTCTTTCTTAGCTTTATTTAACTAGCTTCTAGAGTTTATTAGGTAACTAAGATACCTTATATACTCCCTTTTTAAAATAGAGTACCTTTACCTTTTTTAATATCCTCCCCTTAATCTTCTAGGCCTCTTATTATATTACTAGACTCCCTTAACTTCTTTTATAATTATACTTTACCCTAAGCTTTAATACCACTTTTATAACCTTTATATAATTAGAGTTCTAAAAGGACTTTACTTTTAAGGAGGATTTTACTTATAATACTACCTTCTTTATAATTTTTATAAGGCCTTAAAGTATCTTAGTTAAGTAGCTATCTATTTACTCCCTAGTTATTAGCTCCCCTTTTAGTAGTAAGTATTAAAAGGCGCTTATTTACCTCTCTACTTCCTTTAAATTTACTATCTTTTATATCCTTTATAAGTATAAGACTACTACTTTTATTTTAAGGTTAACCTTAATATATATTAAGATATAATTAAATTTATAATAGAGGTTTAACTTAATATAATATCTTAATAATATTTATTTAATAACCTTTATTATAAATATTAGATTAATAATACTTTCTACCTTCTTTACCCTCTAGGTTATTATACCCTTTAATAAGGTAAGTTTTATTCCCCTTTCCCTTATAATATCTATTAATATATCTACTACTTTATAATATATATACCTACCCCTATTATTCTAGTTTAGGTAATAGAGGTTAAAGTCCCCTATTAGTATATACTCCCTAGGTTAATTTAACTACTCTTTTACCCCTAATAATATAAAGGGGCTATCTATTAAAGTCTTAGATTTTAGGCTAGGGTTATATATTATATATTTAAAGATATATTAATATTTCTCCTTCCTTCCTTATAACTTATATCTTTAGGAAGTATAAGTCCCTTAATATAAATTTAACTCCCTATTTATTAATGTTTTAATATTTATTTATAAAAATATATTTTTATATCTCTTTTAACCTTATATATTAAGTAGAATACTCCTCTACTTAAGTTATATATTAAACCTATCCTCTTTATATATAATAGTTTTTAGATAGCTAGGATATCTATCTATTATATCTCTTTATCTTTTAATAGTACTATTATTATTATAATCTACTCCCTTTATATATTATATTATAATAGTTTTATTATCTTTTATACCTTTATAAGGACCCCTATTAGATATCTCTTATAACCTCTACCCTTATATTAATTAGGGCCTCTTATACTAGTATATCCTTTAATATCTATTAGCCTATCTCCTTTACTTAGAGAGTAATTAATCTTCCTAGCCTATTCTATAATATTACTATTAGAGGTAGTATAATTCCCCTTTCCCTTATATCCCCTTAAGGACCTATTTATATTATAACCTTACTAAAGTCTTTAAACCCTAATATAAGCTTCCTCTTCTTCTTTACTACTATTATTATCTACTCCCCTTAGGGCTTTAAGGTATCTTATTACCTATTTCCTCTTATAAAGCTTTTATATAACTTCTTCTTATTTTTTATAATCCTTTAATAGAGTTTATTAAGTTCCCTTACCTTAATTATATACCTTTACTCCTAGGTTATATAACTATTCTTCTTATAATTATTATACCTCTTAACCTCTCCTTCCTTTACCTTATAATCCCTTAAGTTATACCTACTAGTATAAATTCTATATTATACTAGGCTCTTATAATATCTTATTATATACTTATATTATTAGTAGTTAAAGTATTATATTACTACCCTATTCCTCTCTTATCTCTTATATTCTAAGAGGTTATATCCCTTTATTAGGCCCTTTTTAATTACCTTATCTACTATCTCTAATATAAGTAGCTCTAATAGTAGTAAGGCCCTCTCTTTTACTACCTCTCCCTCTCTCTTCTCTTATATAACTACTTATAACTAAGCTACCCTTATAATCTTTAATCCTAGGAGGTTCTTTTTATTCTATTAAATAATTACCTCTTTTACCTCCTTTTATTTTAATATATCTACTATCTTCTTTAATACCTTATATATTATAATTAAGAAGGTCTACATTAATACCCTTATTAACTTATATACTTTCTTTACTTAATTATTATTCTCCTTTAACTCCTCCCTTACCTCTATCTTTATTATAAGTAGTATTAGGTTACCTTTAATTAAGTACTTTAATATTATAATCTCTTATATCTTTAAAAATATAATTATTTTAAATCTCTTAATTAGCTACTTATTATTATTATTTTCTTTTTAATCTAATTATTAATTTAGATTATTAAGGTCCTAGCCTTCCTATTATTTACTACTTTTAATCCCTTCCTAGTAGTACTACCTATTAGTATTATAATAAATATCCCCCTAGGGCTTATATTACCTACTCTTATACCTATTAGGCTCTAGCTAGCCATTTATACCTAGCTCCTTCTACCCCCTTATATTTTCCCTCCCTAAGAATACTCTTCTACTATCTTCTTAAATTTATATACTATCTGGTCCACCTAGAGTAATTTCGGTCTAGGCCGAAATAGTTAATAAACGATGAATCCTACCGCTATCAGTTAGATATATAGCTAGCGTATAGCGGTTATATAACTCTTTTAACTACTATACTCTAGTTAGAAACTAGTAGGATAACCGTTATATAACCGCTATAAATTAGCTATATAATAGGTTTAGGATAGTTATAATCGAGATAGGTAATAGTAGTTTAACTATTATATTCCTAGATTAGAACTATTAAAAATCCTTATACCTTTACTAAAACTAATAATAGTTAAAAAACCTTAATAACGGTAGTAGTTATATAACTACTAGATAACTAATCTAGTTATCTAACTATCACATAATAAGTATAATATAAGGGTAATCGCTATTTTAATTTCTATCCTACGCGCCTCTACCTATATAACCTAACTAACTATACTCTCTATTAGTACTACGGTACTATAAAAGGTATTTACTAGTAGTTAATATACCTCTACTACCTATTAGATAACTATCCTTTAAAGGCTTTTATAGGTATACTACTCCCTACGTATACTCTAATAGATATAACTTATCTAGCTAGTCTAGTTTATTTAGTATATCTACTAAATAGATCATCTTATAATAGAGAGCTAGTAATTTAAAAATATACTACTTTTCCTTCTAATAATATACTAGTAGGTTAAGTATTATATTAAGTATAGGAACCCTAGCTTTATTATATAATATAGTTAAAGGCTTTATAATTAAGAATATATACTTCTTATAATAATATATATATAAAAAAACCTAGAGTAGTCAACCCTTTTCCCTCCTAATCTATAGGTAATTACTAATATTATATATATATCGCCGCTTAACCCTACAGAAGGCTTTATTAGACTTAACGCGTAAGCTACTACCTTATACTTATAAATCTGTATAAGCAATTCTACGGTACTATTATAACGCACTTATACTAAAGTCTATAACTTATAACTTATACTTGTCCTTATAAGCGGCTATAAAATACTAAATAAATTTTTATTATAAGTTAAGCTTTATTAAGTTTATTATAGCCTAGATTTAATAGTATCTATCTAGTATAAAACCTCTTAGAGAAAGCTAGCTAGAATAGTATTTACTATTATTAAGTATATTATAGAAGCCTTTAGTTATATTATTATCTATATTCTACTCGCTAATAGGGAGGAAACTCTATACTAGCGTAGTATACTATATATTAAGTATCTCTAGGGTATCTATTATATTAGGGTAGTCGTAATCTTATACTCCTACTAGGCCTAACTATAATAACTACTATATTACGTCTCTTACGAAGAGATACCCTATTAAATTAGGCGGTATAGCTATATCTATTATACCTTTAAAAACCCTATAAAGACTATTAGTAGCTATAGGAGGGTTAGAGTAAGGGTAGATAACTTATATTTTAATTCCCCTACTAAGATATTTAAATTTATAACTATTATATATTCCTTTATATTATTAGTAAGATAAAGACCTATATATATATTTAGGAGTCTTAAAAGCTTCTTAAACTTATTACTAGCTAGTCGCCACTATACCTTTCCCTTACCCTTCCTATTATCTAGACGCTTTTTAGCTATAGCCTTTATAATAGCCTTTAGATTTCGCTATAATAGGTTTATATTAGATTTAGAGCTTCCTACTTCTAATAGAACCTCTTATAGTACGGCCTTATTATTAGAATTATTATTATTATTATTATTATTACTACTAAAGCCTTTTATAGGAGGGATAGTATATAATATTAATTCTTAATAGGCCTTATACGCCTCTACGACGCGTTAATATGAGATATTTAGATTAATATATTATTAACTCCTAATAAGGGTATTTAATTAGGTAATAAGTCTAAACGCCCGTATAATAGCCTATATAGAGGTTAACTAGATAGTTATAACCTATTCTATAACCTAGAGAAATAGTAGTTAGAACTAGCTAATTATTACTTTATTATAAAGGATTAGTAGGGTAAGTATAGTTACTCTACCTACCTCTAATAGTAACTAGGACTATATATAGAATATAGGACTCTAGATACGCTTCTATCCTAGTAGGAAGCGGAACTCCTAAAAGGCCTAGAGGAACGCTATAAAGCCTTATTTACTAAGGATAGATATTATTAGAAAGCCTTATAAAATCCTACCTAAACCTCTCTACTCTAAATATAGTATATTATAGGCTCTAGTCTAAATAAGATTTAACGCTAGTATAAGACTTATAATTAGTAGAGCTTTAACCTAGATACTTATATTTTAGATAAATATCCTAAGCTACTAGCTATCTAGATTCTTAGTAGCCTAGCGCTATTTAAGTATTTCCTAGTAATATCTACTATTTATTATAGTATTATAGCTAAGATCTACTTAATTATCTTTTAGGTAGAAGTATATATAATAGCCCCTTATTATTATATATTTTATAAACCCGCTATTATTAGCTTATTAAGGTATATTACTAAGAAATATTATTATAAAAGCCTAAATAATACGGGTCTTACTATTAACTTTAAGCTTTATAACTTAGTCTAACTCTTATATAGGTTTATAGAAGCCTTTTATAATATCTTTTAAATTTATATTATAAGGTCTTAATAATAGAGTAAAAATATTAGTAAGAATTCTACGCTTATTATAGCTAAGATAGGTAGGAATAAGATAGAAGGCTTTAAGTATATAGTATATATTATAATAGATACTAAAATTATTAATAAATAGGAGATAAGGAAATAAAATAGGAGACTTTATAACTATAACTTTAAGAGTAATATAACTAAAGTATTCTACGTTAAGCTTACTACGTACTTAATATAATTACTAAAGAGGCCGAATTATAGTAGACTAAAGATTTAGTACTTTATAAATAAATAGTTAATTATCTAGGAAGAGAACTTCGTCTTTATTAGTATTAAAATTATAGTTAAGATAGATATTAATATATTATATAAATAAATAAATGAATTATATACGCGTCTATCTAAACTATTAAAAGATAATTACGGGGGCCTACAGGTATTTTATAATCGCTACGACGGTAGCCGACTCGTAGGGGAAACCGTATACCTATGCCAAGCATAGGCGCAGGTGAAAACCCTTACCTTTCCTACCTTCTTTATAACTTCTATTCCGTTTTCTCTTTATACTATATTCGGTCCTTTATAATAATAGGCGGTCGTGTTTACTACTATATTAGTCTAGCTCCCTAGGGCCGGCTTATATACTATAAAAGCGAAATTCGCTCCGGTAGTAAAGATTTACGTCTAAGGTCGGCTCTAGTATAACTACTTCGCTGCGAGCGAGAACTAGCCTAGTAGCCTAGTCTAGATCATCTATCTTACTACTCGTTTTACCCCCCCCGCGTTCGCGAGTATCTTATAGGCGTCTACCGCGCCTAAGGTATCCTTTAGCTCCTAGCGGCGGTCCTAGAGCCTAGGGTAATAGATAAGGATATACTTTATATCCTACCTACGCCAGCCGTACCCGCAGCTTGCGGATATAAAGCCGGGGACTTTATACTAGTATAAGAAGGCGGCTAGCCCGATCTTTCCCGTTCTTATCTACGTAAAGACGGAGCTCTCAGCCTTCTAGAGGCCCTTATAGAGGGACCTCCTGCCGGCCTACAGGCCCCCGAGCTAGCCGGGGGGGCGATCCCTAGCTCCTAGTCCCGACTAGTATTCATCTTATATAGTATCCTAGGAGGACCTCCACTAATAGTATATTATCTTCTCGATCCTCTAAGGGGGGCGGGTTACCTCCCTAGTTACGATCGCGCCCTAGTCGTCTAGGCGTAGGGAGCGTAGAGCCCACTTATTCTTCTCTTCCGCGGGGGACTTCGCTACCTCTCTCCTCCTCCCCCTCTTAGCGTTTAGCTTCCTTCGGATACGCCTATTCCCTATTACTATTACCGGGTAGATAATATATTATATAATAAACTATAAGTCTTACTTAAGTAGAATATCCTCTAGGAGGAAGAGTTTACCTTTTATATCTAAGTCTAGGTTAAAAGCGTCTAGGATAGATATTATAGAGTTAATAACTACTTATAACCTTAGAAGAATATTCCCTATAATACCTTATTAATAATCGCGACTAATAAATATAATACGTCTAATCTAATAAGGATAGGATATTAACTAGATTTATATTAAATTACCTAGGATAATAAGTATTCCTCCTTATATATAGTAGACTTTACCTAATATAGACTAGATTAAGGAACCTTATATATATAACTACTATAGTTCTATTAGCTCGTCTATATAATAGGTTATACTAAAGAATATCTTCTTATATAAATAGGTCGCTAATAATATTATATATCCTAGATCTAAAGGGTTATACTAGTATTACTAAGCCTATTACTTAATCCTCTATTATTATATATCCTTCTATTATTATAGTAGTAATAGTTATTTCTTAACGGCGACTATTAAAGGCTTCCGCGAAAGCTATAATAGAGGAATATACTAGCGAATCTATTACTTAAGTATATCTAATTTTAATAGAAGGCTCTATATATCTAATTACTTAGGCGAATCTATAGTCTTATTATCTCCTTTAATAGAAGGCTTTAATAATCATATAACCTCTTATAATTAAATATAGTCTATCCGCGAGTCCCCTAACTTTTTAAACTATAAACCTAGTATTAAATATAGAGTAGAGGGTATAATATCTTTACTACCTTATTAAATAATTATCTTATAAGATAGAGTTAGTAAGGGAGGAGATAAGTATACTTAGATTAAACTATTTAGTAAAGGTATTTATATAGGAATATTATATATAGAGGCTTAAAGTTTATCTTTATTACTAGAAGGATTAAGGTCTTTAAGAAGCTCGAGAATTATAAGTAGTCGTAATTCCTAGGGAATTCTCGTAACTTTATTATAAGGCTACTAAATAATTAGTAAGGGAAGGATATAGAAAAGAAGCGTAGATATAATAAATAAATCCTTATTATCTTTACTAATTATATTATTATTACTTAAAGAGGCTAAGTATATTAGATCTAATACTTATTTATTAGAGAATAAATCTAGAGACTTTATTCATATATTATTATCTATACTATCTATCTATATATTATATATCTTATTAGGCTCCTTAGTATAAAAGCCTATAGAGCTACTCTTATTATAAGAGGTATAATTAATAGAATATATAAGAGCTGGTCTATTATAATAACCTAAAGAAGTATTCTTATTATAAGAGCCTTCGTTATTAGACTATATAGAAGGGGGTTTATAATAGAAGCTTATAGAAGTAGTCTTATTTTAGAAGGCTTTATTATTAGACTATATAGGAGGAAACCTATAATAGAAGCCTAGAGAAGTAGTCCCGTTATATAAGCCTTTATTATTAGACTATATAGGAGTTTTATAATAGAGACCTAGAGAAGTAATCTTATTCTAGAAGGCTTTATTATTAGACTATATAAGAGGTTTATAATAGAAGCCTAGAGAAGTAGTCCCGTTATATAAGCCTTTATTATTAGACTATATAGGAGGTTTATAATAGAGACCTAGAGAAGTAATCTTATTCTAGAAGGCTTCGTTATTAGACTATATAAGAGGTTTATAATAGAAGCCTAGAGAAGTAGTCCTATTATATAAGCCTTTATTATTAGACTATATAAGAGGTTTATAATAGAGACTTAGAGAAGTAACCTTATTATATAAGCCTCTATTATTAGAATTATAGGAACCTTTAATAAGAGGTATAAATAGAGCCTTAGTAAGGCTATTATCCCTAAAGCTATTAGTATAAGTAGTTACTAGATAAGATAGAGATAAGGATCTATTATTATTCATATTCTAGCTAACTATTCGTAGGTAGTTAATTTTATAAGGCTAAGACGTTATCCTAATAAGTTATTAATCTAATTCCCTAAGAGCTAGAATAAGGAGATTCGTATATAGCTTCCTAAAAAGGAATAGTTAATCTTATTATAGAGCCTTATTCTTATTTAAGCCGCATAAACTCTATTTATAAGAGCTAAAAGGTTCTTTATTAGTATTAAATTAATAGTTATTATAATAGGATACCTTATAAGGTACTTATATCCCCTAAATAAGGTATTATAGTAAAGGCTATTATAAGCGACTATTAAGTTAAACGTATCTTTATTCTACTATAGTATTACCTTTATTCTCAGTAGGAGATTATAGACTTTATAAGTTAAGATATATTAAGACCTATTATTTAGTATTAGATATTTATAAGTTAGTTATTAAATATATATAATTAATAAATAGTATATATAGCCCTTACTATATTATTAAATATAATTCTAGTAGTTCTATAAGTATTATAAGTCTTATAGTTAGATTATTTACGCTTTTTATAGTTTTACTTCACTTATAAAGAAATATATCCCTTAGATTCTAGACTCTTCCTTCTTATATTACCTTACCTACCTTTTTATATTAGACTTTTAAGACACCTATAATTACGCTTATATTACTTAAATTACTAAAGAAATACTTTCCTTAGCGTTCTTCTTAAATAGATATATAAATACCCTAATTTATAAGATTTCTAGACTTATACTAAAGGCTTTTATAATTAGGATAAGAGAATTACTAATATAGTATTCTTACTTATTAGAATTTAAGAGGATAAGATAGATTTATAAGACTTAGGAAAGCTTTATAAGGTATATAGCTTTACTAATATAATAAAAATAAGAGGATTCCTTAATAAAAGTTAATTTAAGCCATATTTTAATATCTATATAAAGGAGTAGCTTCTACCTAAATAGAAGCGAATTTATATTAAAGGGGGTATTTATAAGCGAGGCTTAATATTAAAAACTATTAAAGAGCGAGTAATTTATAGCGAGTTATTTAATAGAGATATATATTCTACTTTTATCCCCGATAAGGTAAGCTAGGATTAGATAGATTACCTTATATAGATATTATATAATATATCCTAAGCTAATATAAAGAGTATTACTAGTCTATTCTTTAATAAGGAACTATTATAAGCTTAGATATATCTACGGGTTTAGCTATTAATAAAGTAAGTTAAGTATAGCTATACTCTATCCCGCTATTATACCTAGGAAAGTAATTTAGGCGCTACTAGTAATATTAGCTTACTACTAGCTATAAGTACCTTATTATAAGCTTCTACTAGCTTATTACCTTCCTCTTAAACTCTATTATAGCCTCTAGTTAACTAGCTAGCTAGCTCTAGCTCTTAGTAGATTCTACCTCCTAGTTTATTACTAATTATTATATTACTAATAGTAAGGACTCTATTAAAGCCTTTAGTAAGCTCTCTTCCTAGAGTCTTTTATAATAGCTAATATAATCCTAGGGAAATATTAATCTACTACTACTAGGTAGCTCTCTTATAAATCCTATTTCCCCGCTATCTAATAATATTATAAAGCGAGATAAATAGGTAGAAGTTATAATATTAAATAGAGTAGACTATTAATTTAAATAGGATATTAAGTAGAAGAGAGGGGATAAAGATATTATAGGTAGTAAAGTCTTAAGTAATATATAGATTATAGCTATTAAGAATAATTCTAGGCTATTTAATATATCTAAATAATTCTAGAAAGCCTAGCTAATTATAGAACTTATTTATAAGGCTAATAATATTAAAGTATCACGGGCGAGTATATAATATATAAGATAGATTAACCTAATTAATTTAAAAGAGTAAAAGGCTTAGTTTACTTAGACTACTTATAATCTTATTAATAATATAATCTAATATAGGCCTTAGACTAATACGGCTATAATAGAGTTTAATTAGTAGTAAGTATATTTTAACTCTAAGTAATATTAGTAAGAAGATATAGAGGACTTGTATTAGCTACTAGGTATTTTATAGAGGGGAGCTAAAGATATAATATTCTATATACTTAGAATAAATCTTTCTTAGTCTCTAAAATTCTTTTAGCTACTAGCTATTAAAGTAATAATTAATTTCTATAATAATTAATATCTTAGAGCCGGCTTCCTTTTAGATTATACTAGGTTAGGTAAGATATAGATTATAATATATATATTACTATATATAAGTTAATAAGACTTATTATAAAAGACTTCCTATAAAAGACTTCTTATAAAAGACTTCCTATAAAAGCGTTCCTATTACTATAGTCTTTTATAAATATATATCTCTTTCTATACCCTTTTATAATAATATTTATATATAGTCCTTCTACTAATATAGCTTAGTTACAGCGTCGCTAGGAAATTTCCCTAGGAGAATATAAAGAAACTCTAAGACTAGTCTTAATTATTATCCTTAAAGGCCTTATATTATAATAGATTATAGCCTTTAATATTATTACCCTAAATATATTTAATATCTATAGATATTATAATAACTCTCGTTACTTAAAGGCTTCTACTAATAAGTATATAATATAAGGCTACCTAATATATATATATAAGTTATTTAATAAAAAAAATAGCGTATAAAGGCTATTATTATTACTAGTTATAATATATTTAGTACTTATTATAATCTAACTAAACTATATACTTATTAAGTTAAATCTAGGATTATAAAAATATAAGTAGATAAAATTTAATCTATTTATAATCTAGATTAGGAGTATTAATTAGACTCTTATTTTTATATAATTATTATAAATAAATGCTATCTTATTAAATATAAGTATTTTAATATATTAGTTACCTTATAATAGCTTTAAGTACTATTTTACTTAATAGTATCCGCGACTTTAATTCTTAATAGTATCCCTAACTAGGAAGGTTATATACCTTACCTAGAGCCTTATAATATAGATACCTAGTTCTCTAAGAAAAGCCTTTAAAAAATAGGCTTTAATAAATCTAATAATCTATTCCTAGTACCGGAGGATTACCTAGTAGTAAAGCTATAGTTAGCTTATTATTTTATAAAAGACTTTATTCTTAATTTAAAGATTAATACTATTAATAAAGGCTTTTATATAGCTAAGATCTAGCGTAAATATATTATTTAATATATACTATAAAGTTAGATCCCTTTTTAGATAGGTTAGAAAATCTCTAAATTCTTACCTTATATAAAGGCTGCGATCCTTAATTATATATTTACTATATAAGAGAAGATATTATATAAAATTAAGGAGGAGGTACTAATAAGAAAGCTTATTATTACTAGAGATATAATATTATAACTAAAATAGTTACTCTCTATATAATGGAAGCTCTTATTACTTACTATATAGATTTACCTTCTATAATTAGATACCAATAAAAATCTAAAAGTAACTAACCTTAAAAAGCTATTTAGGATTAATTACTTTTAGTTATAATAGTTTTATAAATCGCCGTTAATAGAGGACGCCGTAAAGAACCCTAGGGTATTACTTTAATAGCTACTAGAAGGAGCTCCTAAGCTTTATACTCTACTCTAAAATATCTATAACTAGGTATATACCTTAATAATAGCCTCCCTATTAAAGGATTCCTATTATAGCCTTTTATAGGTATATAGCTTTTATTAAACGTCTCCTATAATAGCTTCTTATATATACTAATTCTACTATAAGTTATCTAAGATTAGGAGAAGGTTCTAATCTTTTATTAGCTTCTAGTTATAACTATTCCTATTATTATAATCTTTTAATAGATTAAATATATTACTCTTAGCGCCTTCTAAGGTAATACTAAGCGTAGCGAGGTTATTAGCGTATTTATAAAGGTAGATAATTATATAAAAGTATTAATAATAACCTATATAATAGGTTCTATAGGATTAAATCTTTAATAGAAATACTAAAGGATCTATATAATTAAGAGTACTTATAATCTAGGTATATAAGCCTAAGCTCTTAGTTACCTTATATAAGTTAATAACCTAAGCCCTCTAATATAGCTCTATAAATACTTTATTAATAATATATTTAATAGTAAAGTAATCTAGTATAATATTAAGAAAGCGGTTCCGCAGGCTATAATAGAGCTTAATAGAAGGATTTTTAATAGTAGTAATAATATAAAGGAATTTAAGGTAGATATTAGTAATTAGATATATAAGAATAGGGAATTAGTACGCTATATTAAGATAGATTAGGCGGAGGGTAATAAACTAAGGATTCTCTCGCCGTATAAAGTCCTAAAGTATATTATACTATTAAGAAAGGGTAAAGAAATTAGGGTTTAAGTATATAAGTAATATTCTACTATTATAGAAGACCTTAATATACTAATATCTTAATAGTTATTCCGCAGAAGGCTATAATAATATTCCCTTAATTAAAGTATATAGTAATACCTATATTCCTAAGTAGTATTTAGAGATTACTTTCTTTAGGTAATCTTTATAAGGAGTTTTAACAGCTCTTATATAATAGGAAGGCTTCTATATACCCCTAATCTATAGTATCCTTAAGATATATAATAGCAGCAACTATTATATCTATAAAGGGCGATTTCTATAAAATAAAATTTAAACCTATCCTAGCCTAGTAGGATAGAAACACTCCCACGCTTTCTACGCCTAAATCCTACCCCCTATTACCTTATTATATTTTAGGAACTAGCGGGTATATCATATTAAGATAAAGGACTTAAAATTAGTAGTATTATATAAGATTAGAATAGTAATAAGATACTAGACTAATAGGAGTAAGGTTATTAGACTTCCCGTTTATAAACTAGAATAGAGAAAAATTTAAGCACCTATAAAAGTACTAAAAGTCTCCCTACTATTATACGGCATTAAGGTCTTTATAATAGACTAGTAATAAGCCTTATTAGTCGCTAAGATATATTATAATTAATTATTCCTATTATATACGTATAATAGGGGTAGATATAATAAATCTTAAGTAGGTATTATAAAAGCCTATATAAGGAAACGCTAATAGACTATTAAAGACCCTTAGATCTACTAGTACTTAAAATATTACTCTAGAGAGGCCTCTTATAAGTAATAGTAATTCTAGGGACGAGCTTATAAATTTAAAGACTAACTATAAAGGGAATTAATAAAAATAATAATATAAGAATAATAAAGTTATAGATAATAAGGAGCTAGTATCCCCTCTTAGACCTAAGGTTTATAGTCTATTATTATTACTATTCTAGGTCTAATATCTTCTAGGCTAAAAGACTTAATACCTAACCCCCGCTAAAGGCTTCTAGCTCTTAGGCTCTATATATAAAGCCTGCTACGGCCTCTATATAAGCTCCTTACCTCTCTAAGCCTCCTACCTATAAGCCTATTACCCTAAAGGCTACTAGCCTAGAGGCTACTAGTCTAAAGGCTACTAGTCTAAAGGCTGCTAGTCTAAGGTCTACTAGTCTAAAGGCTTTTAGTCTAAAGGCTACTAGTCTAAAGGCTGCTAGTCTAAAGGCTACTAGTCTAAGGTCTACTAGGCTAAAGGCTATAGTTTAGAGATCTACCGTACTAAAGCCTCTTATAGCCCTAACTTATACTATTAAAGCTATAAATAGTAGGTTAAAGTCTTTAGTAGCTAATAGAAATATAGGATATACTATAAGCCCTAATAAGAACTATACTATTAAAGAAAGGAGTTAGAGTAATTTAATAATAACTTTAATACTAGTAAGTACTTAGCTAAGTTAAAGCTAATAGTAATCCTAATAGTATAAAAATAAAGCTAATAGTAAGAGGGTATACTTATTATAGCCTTTTATAAACTAGGTATTAATATAGCCTACCTTAAAGTATACCCTAAAGTTAGAAGTAGTAGCGTTCTTAAAGCTAAATATTCTTAGTAGATAATATTTCCTAGCCTATTTATTAAATATATTTATAGATAAACCTATTTATACTATCTTCCTAGGTATAAAGGAGGGATATAGAGTATATAAAGAAGCGAAGTACTATATATAGTAGTTATATAAGATATAGAAAGGTAAAGTACTTAAGTATATACTTTAGTAGATATAATATTAAATAAGGAGTACTCTAGTATAGTTAGAGACCCTTATAATATATATAATAATAAGGGCTATAGTCTATATAGACTATAATCTAATATAGGTAGAAAGTATATTTAAATTTAGTATTAATGTAGTTAACTTTAATAAAATAACTCCTTAAGGCTTACTATTCCTAAAATATAAGTCTATTACTATATATTTATAGAAGCCTTCTACTTTTATAATACTAATCTACTCTACTAGATACTTTCTTATAGCTTGTAATATAATCCCGTCTAATAGAATTATATACTAAATATCTATTAAATCCTATATATATTAAATATACCTATTAATATCTTTTATATATCTTTAATACTTTATATCTAAGAGAAGGTTTTAAATAGTAATTAATTAATAACTATCCTAAATATTTAGTGCCTTATAGCTTATAATATAAAAAGCGCTTAAAGGTTAATATTAATAAGGACTCTAATAGTAATATTAGTGACTTTAAAGTCGATACTTATAGCGATGCTTATAATAATGCTTATAGCGATGCTTATAGCGATGCTTATAGCGATGCTTATAGCGATGCTTATAGCGATACTTATAGCGATAGGCTTAACAATAGGCTAGATAATAATAATGATGCTGCTGCTAATGGCGATGGTAATAGTAATAAAGGTTAAGGCGGCGTTATTTATATTAAAGATAAGGAGGAAGAAAACCTGATTTAGATAGATTATAATAAAGAAACTAGGGATAATAATAAAACTAGGGATAATTAGATAGGGTATTGCTGGTGCTATTTTCGCCTATAGCTTCCTTAGTACGTTATACCTTTATAATATCATATTAATATACTAACGTAGGCTACTAAAGGCTTTAATAGTAGCTGGTATATTAGTATATTAAGGCTAGATCTACTATATCTTATTAGTTAATAGCTATACTATATTTAGCTCTATTAGTAAGGTATCTAGATCGCACGTCATAAATCCCCTAAGCTAATAGGTCCTTAGTAGGCTCCTAGAGTACTAATATCTATATTTACGACACGACGTCTATCTATATAAGGCTTTACGAGAGTATATATAATATAGCACTTAGTAGATATTATAATAAGCTTTATAATATAGGAATATCTAATAGACGTTAGTATATAGGTAGCCTATAATAATTACTCCTTATACTATATTCACTCTATCTACGTCATAATTCACCTAGGTACCTTACCTACCCTATATAATTTAGAAATTAATAGGCTTTTAGCGACGAGTTATATAGTTATATAACGGTCATGTAGCTATTAAATATCTAGCATAATAACTATTAATATTAAAGGTTTTTAGCCTATAAAATAGCCGTTTTTAGTCCGTACTATAACGGCTAGATACCTGATTCCGTTGATAACTAGTTGTACAACGGATTTATCACGGACTTAGGCCGTACTAGAAGGCCCGGAAGGTATCTCTTTAAGCTATTAGTCTACCTTTATAATAAGCTCCTTTATATATTTAAGTCCTACCCCTATTATCCTTCCTATTTTATATATTATTTTACCCTTTAATATATCTTATATAATTATAATAGCTTTTAAGGCCTTTATTAATATTCTCCTAATATATATTCCCTTATCTTTAAGTTCCTTTCCCCCTATTAAGCTCCCTAGCCCTTATATAGGTATCTCTCCTCTACCCCCTAGCCTACTTCTTCTACCTCTACTATTACTACCCTCCCTTAAGGCTCCTCCCCTTATACTATATCCTAATATTAGGACTCGTCTCACCGTATTAAAGTAAGTTAATTAAGGCTTTTAAAGATTCCCGTCCTTAAATCTTTAATATTAACTTATAAGTTCTCTTTATAAGCTCTTAAGCTCTACTTATATTATAATAATAAGCTATTATATCTACCTCTTCCCTTATATTATAATAGTAGATATAATTATAATACTTAAAGGTTTTTTAAATTTAAGCCTTTTTTAGCTAGCTTATTACTAGATATCTTATTAGTTATAGCCTTATTAATTATAATATTTATAATTATTAATTTTATACTCTAGTAATCCTTAATTATATATCCCTTCTTTTAATAATCATAATATTTAATAGTAGAAAGGTTAGGCTTAAGCCTTTAAAGAAGGTATAATAATATATTAATAGTACCCTATCCTTCTTACTTTATATATAAATTATTATCTCTTTACCCTTAGAAATTTCCTCTTCCTCTTTAAGGATATTAACCCTTAATAGGAGTATTATCCCTTTAATCTTTATATATAAATAGTATTATATAAGGCTCTAGTTAGGTTATTAATATAATAAGAGTATCTTTTATCTTTTATCTTTAAGATATTAGGTTATATTATAAGTTAATTATAAAGATCTTTATATAACTTATTTAAAAGGTTATTATAAAGTATATATTTTATTAAAAACTTAAGTTATCTTTTTAACTTAATAAGGTAATTTATAAAGTTTATAATCTTTTAATATTCCTTTTACTTAATTTCTAAGTAGTACTTACTAGTTATAAGGTATTAATTTTAAAGATCTTTTATTTAATTTATTAAAAAACTATTAAAGTATTCCTAGGACTATTTATCCTTTAATATATCCTTTATATACTTATATTAATAATAGGTAATAATAATAATCTACTTAAGTAGTATTATTAATATTTATTTCCTACTTTAACTCTTATAAATATTATTATAGATCTTATATTTATTACCTCTTAGAGACTTCTTCTTTAAGTTTTTATATCCTTTATAATAGTACTTCTTAGGTTTTTAGTAGTAGGGACTAGGTTTATACGCCTAATAGTTACCCCTAGATAGTTAATTATAATTATAATATATCTATTATTAATTTATTAACTAATTCTTAAGACTTACTTTCTTTATAAGCTTAGTCGCTTATATTTAAGTAGGTTATTTATATTAATTAGCTAACCTTTTTACCTTATACTTATAATAACCCTTCTCTACTTATCTTATTAATAGTTAGGCTACTACCCCTAAATAGGGTAGAGTAATTAAAATATAAGGATACTATATAATAATATAGCTATTAAGTACTATAAATAGTATATATATATATATATATATATATAAAACTCTCTATTCTTATTAATAGTAAGACTAATACTACCCTTTCCTCTAGGGGGAATTCCCTCCTTTATATATTATAGGTAAAGGGGTAGTATAGCGCTATTATATATTATAAGTACTATATTCCTAACTAGTCTTTATACTAAGATAATTTTAAATATTAAGAGGTATAATTCTACTATTAATACTTCTTATAATCTAATAAGGTAAGAAACTTATTATAATTAATATTATTACTAGGTTTAGAAATATTACGCTAAAATTCTATATTAAGATTATATTAGATAAGAAAAATATATTCCTTTATTACCTTAATCTTTAAATCCTTAGCTACTCTTATAATAGTTTAAGAGTACTCTTAAGGCTCTTTTTATTAAGAAGTATCTTATATAATATACTTCTTATAAATTAGTATACCTATATTAATATAATATAAGGCCTTCTACTATTATATTAATAGATAATACTATTTATTAATATTATAAGTAATAAGATATTTATTACCTTCTTTAAGCTTAATAGTATACTATCCTTAGGTAGTTCTTTAAAGATATAATTAAAGGTTTATATAGATAATAATATTACCCCTTACTTAAATAATATCCTTAATATAATCTATAAATATATAAATATTATAGAAATAGGTAGTCTTACTAGTATATTTAATATTAGAGGTAGTATTTATAAATTTATTATTATAAAAGGGATTAAAATATCTAATATTATTAGGATTAAAGCGGGGAGTACTATTATTATAAGGTATTCTAGGAGGTATACTAGGATCTACTAGTCCCAGTACTAGTAGTAGGGCTAGTAGTATAATACTAATAATTACTTTTTATAACTTAGTATACTAAGCCTTAGTAAAACTTATATTCTTATTTATAACTAGATATTATACTAGTCTAATAGGCTATTTATATATAACTTCTTTAATAGAAGTCCTATAAGTTATAAGATTAGTACTAAAATTTAGTAGTATAATATTTAAGGGTAACTTAATATTAAATAGAGTAAGAGTAGAAGATATAATAATAGGAATTTTAACTAATAAGAATCTCTTAAGATTATTCCTAGTTAATAGTAGCTAATATTTCATAAAATATAATAAGAGTTATAAGAGACTTTAGTAATACTTAATACTCTTAATAAAATATTTAACTACCTTTTAAAAGGCGGGGCTATTAGTAGCCTAATTAAATAGATAGAATAGTAGTTCTATTAAAGTAGTATATTAATTACTTAACTTAAAGATCCCTAGTTATAAGGGACGCTTATAATAAGTAATAATATACTTAATATAATACTTAATAGTCTCTAGTACCTTATAAATATATATATTACTAGTATCTTAAATAAATTTATAAATTTAATTTATTAATATAATAAGATATTAATTAAGGGGTAGTAGTTAAGCTACCTTAATAGCTTCCTTTTAAAGAAAGGCTTCTTAGATCTTAGAGAAGAAATATAAAAAAGTAATAAACTATTAAAATATAGGGTCCTACTAAGACGCTAGTATACTTAGTAATATATAACTAAGTAGTCTCTTAGTATCTATACTTAGTTCTTATATATCTAGACTTAGTAATCTAATTAACTATTCTACTATATATTTTAATAGGTTATAAGCCTAGAAGTATAGGTATTTATTCTAATTATAACTATTACTTATCCTATCTTAGCTAATATAGTATTAAAGCCTTAATAGCCTCTAGTACCCTTTTATAAGTTAATAATTACTATTACTACGTATATTACCTAAAATTCTTTAACTTCTTACTAAAGTACTTAGCTTTTACTATTATAAGTAACTTTAAATAAATAAGTAAACTTAATTAATCTATAATTATAGGGTCTAGAGACTAGTTATAAGGGCTATTATAATAATATTATTAGTATAAGCGCTACTAAGTAATTATACTTAGCCCCCTAAGTAAATACCCGCTTCTAACTTTATTATTATAATAAATATTAATTCTATAAGTAGAAATCCTATTAAAACTCCCTCTATTAAGCCTTCTTAAGTAGACTACTACTACCTTATACTTAGGGAAAGAAAGATACTTCCTCCTCCTAAATAATTATAATAGATACTATTTTTTATAGTAATCTCCGCCTTATTATATTATACTTTTTAGTATTATTTAGCTATTAGGCCCCCTAGAAAAATCTTTATAAAAGGAGGTTAAGCTCTAGCTATCTTAATTCTTCTAGATCTAATTAGGTAACTATTAACTACCTAACTAGGCCTAGAGCTAGCTTTTCCTAATATTATAAATACTAGCCTAGCTATTTTTATTAAGTTAGCCCCCTAAAGTTTATATCCTTAGGAATATAAGGATAGCTTATTATAATAAATAACTTATTAATCCTCCTCTTATTTTTAAGCTAAACTAATTTAAGTTAATACTCCTTAAATCCTATTTTTATTCTAATATCTTAGTAGCTATCTATTAATATTCTAGGTCTAAGTTTTTCCCTTACTTATTAAAAGCTATTATAAAGGAAGTTAAAAAGCCTATTATTAAAGAAGATAATAATAATTATAAACTATTATAATTACCTTTAAGCTATTATAATTCTAAGTTAGAAGCTAGTAAGTTATTATTAAATACTCCTAGTAAAACTATTCTCTTTAGCTTATAAGTTAAAGGTAATAGACCTACGCCTCCTCCCTTAGTATCCTTATCCTTAGCGTCCTTATTAATAAAATCTTCCTAAGACTTTATAGAAAATACGCTAAGCTTAACTAATTAGTTATTATCTAAAGCTAAATCTTTAAAGGTAGACTCCTAGTAAAATAGTTAATAGTTAAAGTAATAGTAGGAGCTTTCCCCTTACCTCTATTATAATCCTTAAGTCTAACTTAGGTTATAGCTATTAAGCTAAAGAAATTAATAATTAATTAATTTTAAATAACCTTAAGCCCTTTTTAAAGGCTATATAAACTAAGGTATATATTATAATCTATAATTATCTTAGATTTAATACTTATAAACTTATTAAAGACCCCGCTTATTTTAACTTATAAACTTAGGCTATCTTTAATAAGATTAAGATTAATTTTAAGTTAATAGGCTCTAATATTTATATTAGACTAGTTTATTACCTTTATATAATCTACCTTAACGGGTCTACTATTAAGGATATAGATAATTATACCCACTAGTTTTAGGAGGTTAATATTAAACTTAAGCAGTTAGATAAAGAGGTAGTTATATTAGGGGCCTATATAATCTAACTCTACTTTATAAGATTAAGTAGTACCTTTAATACCTTTTAACTTACTTATACCTAGAGCTATACTTTCTTTAACCTAAGAAAGGTCCCCCTTAATTAAGTTATACTTACTACTTATAATAAAGAGTAATATTAATAAGCCTTAGAAAGTTATACTATTACTATATTTAAAACTTATTATATCTAAGGAAAGGATAAGGGGGATAATAAGCTATAATAGAATTATAGCTATTATAAGGATATCCTATATAAGTCTTACTACGCTTATATTATAGATTAATATTAGGAGTAGTTCCCTTACTTAAAGCTTAATAAGTTTAAGAAAGCTTTAATAAAGGCCGCTACTACCTAAGCTAGTAGTAACTTAAAGAAGTAAAAGCTTAATAATACTCCTACTAAATCTAACTTTATAGGTTATACTAATAAGTTTAATATTTATAAAATAGCTAGTAATAAAGTTATTATCTTAATAATGGCTCTTAGGAAATTACTTTTAGACTTAAATAATATAGTTTTTATAGACTCTAGTTATAACTAGTACGCCTTCTAGGATTAGAGTATATTTATTAACTTATAGCTAATTAAAACCTCCTATACTATTAGGGGTATTAGCGGCGTCTATTATACCTTATAAGATAGTAGGACTATTAAGATTAACTATAATATTAATAGTAAACTTAGGTTAATACTTATACCTAATATTATATAAGTACCTAACCTAGGCGTTAATAGTCTCCTATTTATAAGTTAGCTCCTTAATACTAATATAGACGTAGCTTATACTAAAATATACTATATTATCTTAAAGGATCTAGTAGTCTTTAATACTAGCTAATTTATAGGAGTCTTTATACTAGACTTATAGAAGCCCTTAGCCCTTAATACTTATAGTATTCCCTTAAATAAAGTTTAATAGCTATAATATACCCGATTAGGGTACCTTAGATAGTAAAGTATTAATAAGTTACTAGCTATATTAACTAGAATTAATTTCTTAAAGCCTATCTCTAATAAGCTTATATATAAATATTATATCTAAGGCCGCTAGAAGGTAGTACCTTATAAGGATACTATTTAGTATTGAAATAGGTAGAATAGTAATAGTTGTTTTTATTACTAGCTATGTAGGTGGAGAGAGATAGAATATATAGGATGCTAAGACGGGTACTAGCGCGCGTCTAATACGCGGCTAGTCTAACTAATTATATCCTATTTTAACATGTTTTAATAGTTTTAACACTCCTACTTGAATGAAGCACCTTATTAGTATAGTAGTATAACTAACTTATATTCTATTCCTACTATCTAAAATCCCCCTTCTTAAATAAATGCTAGGTAATAGGCGTAAAGGTAAGTAGACGGTAGTAGAAGTCTATTTAAAGGGTAGTAATTTAGTAGAACCCTTCTAGATATAGATTAGATAGACCCTAATAAGGTAGGTATAATTATAGGGTTACTAATTCTATTTATATAACTATTTCTAAGATATACTTATTTTATAAAGGTACGCTATTAAGGTTTTTATATTATAGTAACTTAATAGCATGTTTCTTACCTTTTATATACTAGATAAGCTTATACTAGGTAGGGAGGAGGGCGTTATAAGGCCTAATTTTTATATCTATATCTTTAGTAGTATTATAGTTAAAAATAATAATATTAATACTAGGATAAAGGATTATAACTCCCTAATAGTACTAATTATCTATTTCCTATTCTTATCCTACCTAGGTACGTATCTAGGTAGCGAAGATAGTAAGGCTATTATAGCCTAGAGGTATATTACGCTAGAAGCTATTATAAGTATTATAATCGCTGGCGTCTAGGAATATATTACGCTAGTTCCATTTTATATTAATAGTAGAGTAAGAGATAGGATTATAGTAGATACATATTATAGTCTAGGCCTAATAGTTCTATAAGAAAGTAGTTAATTTATCTACTATAATATTAATCTATAAGCGGGAATAGTCTAGTATCTAGATAATATTATTAGTAGTATAACTCGCTATTTAAGCTTAGAATATAGAAGGATAATAGAGCTAAATAGGCTTATAAAGTCTATTTTATATTCTAATATTATAGCGTAGAGTTATAGGGCTAGAAGGGTAGGTAGTTAGGAGCTAGCTATCCCTTAATTAGTAATAGGAGCGCCCGTAGAGCCGCTAGGAGTACTTATAAAGCCTTATTATATTAAAGACTCCTACTACTATAATACTTCTAGGCTTAAGGCTTTATAGAAGGGGATAAATTTATCTTTAAGGAGGGCTTTAATAAGGCTATTAGCTACCTATTTATTAGTCCTAATATATTCTAGCTTAATATCGCCGGTAGTAACCTATTCTTATATATAGTAATATTAGATATTAATATACTTTATATATATATAAAACTAGGGGTTCTTAGCTAGGGCGATAGCTCCCTAATTATTATAGTAGAGTATTATAGTAGTAGGCTAATAGGTATCTTTAAAGAGGTCTAGCTTAGTAAAGAGCTATTAAAGCTAGATAGCTTCCTTTATAACTTATATCTAGCCTATATATTCTACCTTATAACTAGATAGGGTAATAGTAGGCTATTACTTTAATAACTAGCTTATTACTCTACTATTAATATTAAAAATATAGCTTATAATTAACTATTAAATATCTTATTTACTAGCCTAATTAGTATTACTATAATTAATAAGAGGAAAGATACTCTTATAAAAAGTAAGTTATAAGTTAATTATATTTTAAAGGTAATAAAAAATCCTCTTAATAGCTATCTAATATAACTAATTTAGGTTTAATTTATATCTATTAACTACTAAGACTATAAAGGTAATATCTAGCCTAGTCCCTAGTATAATATATATTAGGGAGCTAATAGCTAACTAATATTCCTTTTAAAAAGTATTAGTGGTTATATAATCTTCCTTAGATACTTATAACTTATTTATATCTATTAGAGTTATTATAAGGTATAACTCCTATATATTAAAGTCCCTTAATACCTTTTTAGTATAAGCTTCTTAACCTAGTTATAGAACCTAATTTACTTAACCCTATCTAATTAATATACCTAGATAGAAGGAATATAGGCTAAGGTTAATTATTTAGAAGTATTTATTAAGTATAGCCTTAACCTAATTAATAGTAGTTTAACTAGGTCTAGTAATTAGTAAATTATTTATATAGGTTATAATAATAACTTAATCTTTATAATTAATTAGGACGCTTTTATTAGTTATAAGTAATATAAAGCTCTAAGTCTTTAAGAATATAAATAGTATAAAAAACTAGACTTAAAGTAATTATTTTAGGTTATAAAGTACCTTCTTTAAGATATAAATAAGGTATTCCTTACCCTTAATTATAAAGCCTTTAAGCTATTTAATATAAATATCTTCCTTAATATTCCTATAAAGGAAGGCCGTCTTAATATCTATTTAATCTAGTTCCTAGTTAAGGGATATAGCTAGGGTAAAGATAGCTTTATAACTTATTAACTTTACTACTAAAATAAAGGTTTTATTATAATTAATCCCTTCCTACTATTTAAAACCCCTAACTACCTAGTATACTTTATAATAGAGGACTTTATTATAAGGCCCCCTTTTTAACTTAAATACCTACTTCCCCTAAAGTACCTTTTAACTTAGAGGTAGCTATCTAAGCGTTTATATATTATTTTATATAAGGGAGTTAAATTTATCTTATAATACTACTTCCTAGTCCTTTTTAGTATTATTTATTATAACTTCCTTATATAATTTAGGTTTAAATAGCTCTATACTTTTAGTTATTATTAAGAAGGTAAATATTACTAGTAGATCTAGGGAGTTATTACGCGGTTTATTAGGAGGTATTTTAAATTTAAGGTAATTAGATAGGACCCTAGCTAATAATAGGAGCTTATTAGCGTCCTAATAAAATATTACTAGATAGGCCTAATTTAGGTTAGGCTAGATATCTAATAGAGTCTTAGGGTAGGATTTATCCTTAACCGCTATATCTTTAATCTAGATTAATAGTATATCCTTAATCTAGATTAATAATACTTTACTTCTAGAGGGAGATTACCCCCTTATATTACTAGCTACCTGCTTAAAGTAGTAGGAGAGGTTTATAAATATATACCTTTTAGCTTTTAGTTCTTTAATATAACTTATAGGGACTTTCTTAATAAAGTAGATATTAGATAACTAAGTAAGCTTCCTAGATTTATTATTAATAAGATAGTAGATAGCCTTACCTTTATAGTTAATAAGTTAACTTAGATAGGAATAGGCCTTAAAGTAACTAATTTTAATAGTAGTCCTACTAGTATAATTGAAGGCCTAAGAGCTAAGGACTTATAAATAAGAGAGGTTAGGCTAGTAGCTATTAAACTTCTTATAAGGTATTATCTTAATACTAGCTTTAGGGGACCTATAAAAAAGGGAGCTAGCCGTTTAAATAAATTTAGGCTAGTACTTATAATCTATCCTATTATTTATAAGTATAATATAGGCCTTATCTATTAAGGTCTTACTAAGACGCTTTATAGACTTATTAGCCTAGGGAGTATCTTATATTATACTCTCCTAGATAATACTATTAGCCTAATAGTACTTTATAAAGGTTATAAAGTTAAACTCCCCTCTACTATTAATATAATAGCGTCGTATATATTATATAAGATACTCCTAGTTTACCTTAAAGGCTTTAAAGGCTAGGAGGAACTTACTTTTAGCCTTAAATAGGGTAATATCTAATTCCTTAATATAGTTATATAATATTATATTAAAGAATTAGGAGCTATTATAAGCTATAATAATCCCCTTATAGACCTTATAAGGGCCTACTAAGTCGCTATTAATATACTTATATAAGTACTTCCCTAGGGTAATAGGATAGTTATATAGAGCCCTTATTATTTAGGTCTCTATATAGATATTATATATATAATCCTTAGAGATAATCTTATTAAAGTTAATTCTACTAGATATATTTATTAGCTATTTTAAGTTCTATTAGCCTAAATAACTTATATAGGTATACTAGAGGCTAATAAATAAGGAGATTTAAAAGGCTATAAATATATATACTTTTAACTTTAAAAGAAGCTAACATATAATTACTAAGGCTATAAAGGCTAGGATTAGATAGTCTTAAGTATTAAGGTAGAAGATATTATTATATTAAGTATATATAAAGACGTGGCCTTTATAAGTAATAATATACTCTTATAAGTTAAAGGAGACTTTAGCCCTAAGATAGAGTAGCTAAGATACTAAAATTAAATTAAATTAGGTATCTAGGATATAAAGGATATTAGTAAGGTATACTTTTACCCTAATTCCCTTACTAATCTTATAAGGGATAACCGCGGTACTACGCCCTACTATATAAGGGCTAGCCTAGCTAATCTTATAAATAGGGGACTTAAGAATTACCTTATATTCTTTAAGGATATCTTAATTATTAATAATATATTAGTTATACGCCGTATCTAGGAGGATAGTAGTAGTAAGGCTAGTTATACCTAGCGTAGTTATAAAGCTAATAATTAGGTCTTTAAACTTTATAGGTATATAGGGACGCTTACCTCTAATATTACTACCCCCTTAGCTACGGCCCCCTTAATTTTAACTCTTATCCGCCTTAACTATCTTAAGGAAGGCCTTTATTAACTTAGGGTATTTAATCTAGTAGTTAGACTTTATATAACCTAAATAGATATAGTAGTTATAATACTTATTATTATAATATATATTTAACCTAGCCTAGTAGAGTAGGTAAGTAGTAGCTATAGTAGTAGTTATAATAGAAGACTTTATAAAGTTCTAGTGAGCTACTTTATTTATTATAACTAGTATAAGTTTATTAAATAAAACTATTATAATACCTTCCTTAATAGTAATAGTATATATTTAAATAAATATACTTTAAAAGGTATTAAACTTCGCGCTAAGATACTAGAGGTAGGTATTAATAATAAAGATATAAGGGAGCTTATATCCTAGGTTAATTAAGTTAGAATTAATAGTTTTAAACTTACTTATATAATTATTAATATCTTTATAATTAGTATAAAAGAGAGTATTAAAATTATAGATAGTTTTATTAAAGATACTAATACCTTAAGGTTTATAGAAGTCCTTAAGGATCTTCTAGGCTATTAAGGGGATAGTCTTATCTTTAATTATATTATAAGTATTAATATTGTAATATACCTTTATTACCTTATAAGGCTTATTATACTTATTATCCTAAATCTCTTAAAGGTTTTAAGTTATAGGGATAATATAGTCTATTTTAAAGATAGCTCTAAGGCTATTAAGGATAATATAGGACTATATATTATAGGAGTATAATAGCTAGTTATAACTAGATTCTAGTATAGGAATAAGTATAAGGGGGTAGTTACCGCCCCCTTTAATCTCTACTTTAATACTAGTAGGAGGTATATCTTTAGTCTTAATATCTAGATTATATAGATTTAGTATTAGAGACTAAGTTAGTACTAGCGTTAGTAATTATAAATATATAGAGGATAGTTTTAACCTTATAATAAGGCTAAAGATAATACTTTTACCTAGTATTCTAGGGCCTTTTATTAAAAATAATAGTAATTAGTTTTAGGGATAAAGTTCTAGTATTAGTAAAGGTATAAAGAAGGTATTATCTAATAGTATTCCCTAATAATTAATAATAGTAGCTACCTCTTAGTTAATCTTATAGCTAATATCTTAGTAGAGATATAAGAAATTAAGGAAGTAGTAGTTTACTTAAAGGTTAGTTAGAAGACCTTTAAGGTAAATATTAATTAACTATTAATAGATTTCTTCTTTAGATTCTTTAAGTTCTAATATAAAGTAATTAGAATAATAAGAAGGAGGGAGAGAAGAGTCTAGGAAAGAAGGGATAGATATAGCTAATTTATAAGGAGGTTAGTAAGTATTCCTAGCCTTCTCTATCTTCCTAGCCCCCTTTTATAAGAATACTATATATTATCTATAGTATTAACTAGGTAATAGGTATAAATAACTATTACTAAGGTACTTAGCGTATATAAGGAATAGATATTATTTATATAATTAGTAAACTATTATATACCGCCGCTAAGGGGTTATTATTATTTAAGTTAGAGAGGATTTTAACTAGGTTTTAGCGTCTTAGTAGAAAACTCTACTAGTAGATTCCCTAGCCCCCTTTTTACGGTAGTAGTAGTATTAATATAGAGGTAATCTATAAGGGATAGTATTAATAGTAGTCGTAGGGTGAATAAATAAATACCCTACGCCCGGGCTTATAACCTATTAAAATAGGTAGAATAGTAATAGTTATTTTTATTACTAGCTATATAGGTAGAGAGAGATAGAATATATAGGATGCTAAGACGGGTACTAGCGCGCGTCTAGTACGTGGCTAGTCTAATTAATTATATCCTGTTTTAATATATTTTAATAGTTTTAATATTTAGCTAGGGGAGTATCTAATAGAATTTATTTATAGTAATATTATTAGCCCCTTTAATCTAATAAGCTTTAAAGGGAGTTAGTACTTTATAATATTTAAGGATAATTTTATAAGTATCTTAATTATTATTTACCTTAAGTATAAGAGTAATACTTTCTAATTATTCTAGTAGTTTAAGGTAGCTTATAAGTATCTAGATTACTAGATCTATTACCTCTATATTAATAATAGGGGTAAATATATAAGTAACGCCTTTACTAACTACCTTAGGGACTAGGGTATCTACTATAAATTTATAATACCTAGGAACCCTTAAATAAATAGGGCCGTAGAGCGTTTTAGGTAGATATTATTATATAAGATATAACTAATACTCCTTAGCTCTAGGCTTAATAAGTCTTTCTAGCTTAAGATTATCTTTACGGCTAACTACCTTACTATCTAATCCCCTAATACTAAATTAGGGAAGACTCCTTATAAAGTATAGTATAAACGCCTATTAAAGCTCTTATACCTTTAAATAATAGGCTTAGTAGCCTACGCCTTATATTATATTTAAAAGAAGTTAGAAGATAAGAGTAATAAGTACTACCTTCTTAGCTATAAAGGGGACTATATCTTTTAGCTATAAAACCCCGCGAGATAATAGGTTATAAGTTAATAATATCTATTTTTAAGAAAAACGCCCTTAATATGTTAATATTAATAAGTAGTAGTAGCTAAACTTTAGGCTAAGTAAGCGCCTATAAATATCCACTCTAGGGGAGAATAATAAGAAGCGGGATATCTAGAATAATATTAACCCCGTTTAATAAGCCGTAGCTCCTACTTAGTAATAAGTCTATACTTATAAGGTAGAATATATTAGTAGGGAAGAATAGGCTATCTAGCGGGTAATATAAGATTATCCTAAGCTAAGATCTATTACTAGACCCTCTAGTTATAATAGCCCTTATACTCCTCGCTAATATTAATAGGATTAAACCGTTTAAGTTAAAGACCTATTAATAGGTAATAGAAGATAGCTATAATATCTAATAGAACCTTAAGATAGATAATAAAGTTAAATCCCTTTAAGAAAATAATACTTAGAAGGTAGTTAATCTACTTATAGGTAAGTATACCTTAGGAGGTAAATAGGTCTATACCTTAAAGCGTAGCCCTTAGGGATAGGTTATATATTATAAGGTACGCTAGGTTATTTATAGGTTTAAATAATATAAAGGTATTAATTATAATAAGACTTTTACCTTAATAGTAAAACTTATAAGTTATAAGGCTATTTTTACTCTAGCGGCTATTATAAACTAGGACTTAAAGTAAATAGATATTAAGATAGCCTTCCTTTATAATAATATTAATAAGGAGATTTATATTAATTAACTTATAAGTTATAAGTAAGGAAATAGGGTCTATTAGCTTTATAAGGCTCTTTATAAACTTAAGTAGTTATTATAAGTTTAGTACTATACCTTTATTAACTTTATAAAGGAACTAGGCCTTATACTACTATTTACTAACTTAAGTATCTTTATTAACCTTAAGGAAGGGACCTTAATAGCTCTCTATATAGATAATATCTTAATTATAAGTCTAAATAAATAAGCTATTTAATAGATTAAGGATACCTTAAATAGCTAGTTTAAGATAATAGATTTAGGTCTATATACCTATTACCTTAGTATAATAATTACTTAAGACCGCTAATAGTAAATACTATAATTAGGTTAGGTAGCTTATATTAAAAAGGTACTACGGGACTTTAATATATAAGAGTATAAGTACGTTACTACGCTAATAGAAACTAGTACTTACCTAGAAAAGGCTAATAAAAAGTATAAAGCTAATCCTATATTTAAGAAGAACTACTAGAAGGTAGTAGGGTCCTTTATATATACTATACTTAGAACTTAGCCTAATATTACCTACGCGGTATTAGCTATTAGCCGTTATACTACTAATCCTAATAAGTTATATTAGGTAGCTATTAAGCGTATCTTTTAATATTTATAAGTTATAATTAAGTTCTAACTTATATTCTAAGGCTCTTTATAGGACTTTCTTAGGTATATTAACTCTAACTAAGTAGGTAATTATAATACTTATAAGTTGACCTTAGGCTATATCTTTAATATTAGAAGTATAGCCCTTAGCTAGTTATCTAAGTAATAGGCTATAACAGCCCTTTCCTTATATAAAGCGGAATATATTAGCTAGATATAGGCCTCTAAAGAAGCTATTTAGCTAAGGAACCTCCTTAATTAACTCCGTTCTAGGGAAGTACTTAAGACGGTAATTATCTATAATAATAACTAAGGTATAATTACCCTTATAAAGAACCCTAAGTATATTAAGCTCTAATATTATTAGATAAGGGAGTAAATTATTACTAAAATTATTAACCTTAAGTATATTCCTATAGACTAATAGTTAGCTAATAGCCTTATTAAACCCCTTTATAAGGAGAAGTTTATTACTTTTTATAAGGGACTTAGTCTAGAAGAGGTCCTTTGATATAGTAGGAATATTATTACTAGCAGGAGTAAGCTTAAGGATACCCTAAACTATTACTAAGTTATAGGGATAAACTACCCTAAAGACTAGCGACGGCGACCCTATAATAATATTAAGCCTTATAGCTACTTATCTAGCTACTATAAATACTATTAAGCCTAGATAATAATAGTAATAACTAATAATATATTAATAATTAATAATATTTACCTTCTTATAATATATCTAATTATATTTTAGTATAATTTTACTATATATAGCTTTATCCTAAAATAAAAATATTAAATAACCGTATTTTTATAAAAAGTAGAATTTATAGTTTAATATAGTTATTTTTAGTATTTAGTAGTTTAATATAGTTATTTTTAGACTATTTTCGAAATATTCTTTAATTTTAGGGGTATAGATAGTTTAAGTAGGAGTATTAAAATATAGGGTCCTACTAAGACGCTAGTATACTTAGTAATATATAACTAAGTAGTCTCTTAGTATCTATACTTAGTTCTTACGCATCTAGACTTAGTAACCTAATTAACTATTCTACTATACATTTTAATATAAACTTATATAAAATTTAATAAAAGAGGCTATTAAAGTCTTTAATAATAAGTTAAAGTAGTATAAGGTTATACCTAAGTATAATAGTAGAGTATACTATTAGGGCTTATTACTATTATAATAGATAGTAATAAATAGAGATAGATTAATTATAAAGAAATAGGCTTCTCTATACTATTAAGGGACCTTAGGGATTATTAGTATTATAAGGGTAATTTTAGTATTCTTAATAGTTTAAGATAATTAATTAGTATTATAAAGCCTTTTATATAATATTACTATTATATTAACAGGGACTCTTTTAATTTATATAGATTAATTAATTAAGAAAGCTATTAAGGCTATTAAGAATAATAAAGTATTAGGGAGGCGGAAGCTATTCCGCCTATATATTCTATATTAGTATTAGTTAGTATTTAACCTATTTTATAAGACCTTAGCCTTATTAGGGGTAATTTAGTAAGATATTTCTTCCTATAAAAGTCTATTTAAAATATTATTAAAATTATTAAATAGGATAGTTAGAATAGGTAGGCTATATTAGGTTAGATCCTTAATATATTTAAGGGTTAATTAATATTCTAATTAGCTATTAATTAAGGTAAAGGGCGTACTATTTTATAAATAACTATTACTTATAATAATTATCTAGTATTTAAAGTATTAAAATCCCGTTATAAGAGGTATAAGTAGTTATTTAAGATGTACTCCTTATATTTATTTTATAAGGTAAAGGCGTTAATAGGTTAGAGTTTAATTAATATTAATATAAAAAGATTATATAGCTTATAACCTCCTTAAAAATCCTTTCCCTTATTAAGGATCTTATTAGTATATCTATTATTTTTAATTAACCTAAGCTCTATATAAGCCTCCTTCTATCCTATTAACTAGCTGTCTACTATCTAGAGGTTATTAAATAATATAGCCCCCTTAATATAATAGAGGAGTAGTTAGTAATAGTAGAGATCCTTAATTTTAGGACTAATAAAATTAATACGCCTAAGAGTCTCCCCCCTTTTATATATTTTCTAATATTTATTTCTTTTATTTTATATAAAGAACTTAGGAAAATTAGTATATAAATAGTTAAGTAGAACCCTTATAATAGTAGGATATTTCCCATTCTATTTTATAAAAGGTAATAGTTAACTATTATTATAAGCTTCCTTAATAAGATAGTTTATATTAAAAAACTTTATTAATATAATCTTATAAAACTTACTACTATCTATTAGCTTTTATTTAATAGCCTTATTAATAGCCTAGTTATTAGCTAGCTTAAAAAGGGTATACTATTAATCTAGGAAGTAGATTTATAAATACTTTATATAAGGCTTTATAATATTTATACTAAATAAGAGTATCTTTTAGATAGCTTTAATAGACTTAATTTAGTAAGTAGACTAAAACTTAATAATCTTATCTACTAACTCCCCTTATTATTACGGCTAGCTATTAGGAGCGGGATTATTATTATTATAAGTATAATTCCTTATAAGGGAGATATTAGCCTAATTAGGTCCCTTATAAATATATTTATATAAATAGAAAATAGACTTAATAGAGTTATAAATCTTAATATTAATATAAGTACTTTATTTCTTTAATAAGTATAAGTTATAAGGGATAACCTACCTATTATTAATAAAGGAATTAGGTTTAAGGGGGCTAACTAGATACTTATAAAAAGGATAACTCCTATTAAATATAAAAGATATCCCTTAATAAAAATCCTTTAAAAAAGCCTTATTATAATAATTTTTCTCCTAATTAAAATATCTATCATTAAAGACGCTAGTATAATAATTATAAATTATAAGTTATAAAAAGGGGGATAAATATTTAAATATTACTATTAATATTAGTAACTATCTAGATCTAATCCTCTTCCTATATAATAAGGAGAATATAAGTATATAAGAGACCTTACTTCTAAAACTTAATAATATAATAGTAGCCTATATAAATATTAAAGATATATTCCTAAAGAGGTCTTTTATTAGCTCCTAGAGCTTTTAATTAAAGATATAAGTAATTAGGTTATAATAGTACTCTAATATCTAACTAGATACTAGTAAGCTCTAAATATTAGGCTACTTAAAATTATATATAAAGGTAATAAGAAAATTAGGTTTACCCCTTTTTTAAACTATTATTATAGCGTCTTATATTCTTACTTTTATAGTATATAGGCTTCCTAGTATTATTAATAGGAGGATAGTTACCTTACTACTAATATCTTTAAGTAAGATATCTAGATTAGTACTAAGCCTATCTATTAGGCCGGAGTAGTAGTCTATTTAAATAGTCTATTAATTCTAATAATATTAATTAAGGTTATTAAGCTCTATTAATATCTAGATATTAATAGCCTAATAGCTAAATATTAATAGCCTAATAGCTAAATAGATATCTACTATTAATAGTATAATTAAAGAAATCGGGCTAGATCTAGATATTAATTAGCTAATTATTTAAATTATATAAATTATCCCCTAGCTATTATCTAAATTATTTAGAAATATCTATAATTAAGTAGATTTAAGTCTAGAAAATAATTAGGGAAATATATTAAATAGTCTTACTTATATCTATTTTATATAAAATTATTATCTTATTAGTTATTAAGACCTATTATAACTCTAAGGTATATACTTACTAATAATATACTAGTCTAGTTTCTACTTAGGGTTACTATCCTCTTCCTACTCTAGTTTATTATTACTATTAATTAAGGTATACTAGGTAAGTATACTAATAATATAGTTCTATTATAAAATATATAATAGATAGTCGCCTAGAAGCTAATAGCTAGCTAATAGGAGGTATTTATACTATAACTATTTATTAAATAAAAATAGGAGTAGATATTAGAGGGTTATATAAATAGGATACTAATTAAGAATTAATATAAAGCCCCCTTTAATAGTTTTTAATATAAATATCTACTTAATCTAGCCTCTTATAATATTATTAAGAGTTATTATAATATAAGTAACTTCTATAAAGGTAGGGTAATTATAAGTACCCTTATCCTATTATTTAGGATTTAGCTATTAGATATAAATACTTATAATATTAATAAGATATTATAATTTATCCTCCTTAAAGTAGTTATAATAGGATTTAAACCCCTAGATATATAAGTTAATAGACTAGAAGGTATATTAAGTAGAAGTAAGGATATCTTAATTTAAATTATTAAAACATTAATAGTAAATATCTAGTTACTCTTATATACTATCTAGTATATAAATCTAGGTAAATATTAGCTTAAGTCTATTATTAATAATAAGAGGACTTATTAGATAATAAATAGACCCTTAGATCTAAAAAGTAGTTTAATTAATATAGGTATTAATATTAGTTATACCCTTATTAGTAAAGGATAGATAGTTATTATAATTAATAATATTATCTAAAAATTCCTTATTATATATAGTCCTCCTTCTTATTAACTATCTATTAATAATAATAATATTTATATTACTAAGTAAATTATTAATAAATTATACCTTAAGCTTAACCTCCTTTTATAGCCTTTTAAGTAATAAGTCTATATTAGCTAGCTTATAAGACTAGTTAGGGGATAGCTAATTATTCTTCCTACTATTATAATATAACTATTAACTATCCTCTAAGTTACTATATTTATTTTTCTATAATAGCGCGTTATAATAGGGGTATTTATTACTAGTAATATTAAATAATTTATTAACCTTATAAAGCTCTATATCTCTTATTATATAAAAATCCTTATATACTTAATATCCCTAACCTAGTATCTACCCCTAATATATATTATTTTACCGCTAATATAGGCCTTATTAAATAGAGGGCTAGTACTTAATATTATTATCTATATTAGCCTACTAGTTAGTATATTAGTAATATATTTCTAGATAATATTTAAGAGCTAGCGGAGGAGTAATTTCTTAGGGCGTCTCTTTAAAGATAGGGGGAGTAGGTTATTAAAGGTTCCTAGGCGAAATGACTACTTAAATAGTTATATTAGTAAGGGCTATATACTATTAGAGGGTAATACCCTTATTAAGGTAGTTATAAGGGTAGGTACCTAATAGTATTTCTTTAAGGTAAGGTTCTATTAATATAATATCTCTAGGGTTTACTAGTAAGTTATTAGACCTAATTTAAATACTTAAATTAATCTTCTTCAAGTATTTAATATACCTTGTATTATTAGTCTTATAAGATCTAACCCTCTTATTAATAGTATTAAGGTATAGGTTAGAAAGAGCTAGGCGCTTAAAAGGTATTAATAGGGAATTAGAGGAGCTAAATTTAATATAAGAAGGGTAATACTATATTATTTAAAGGCGGCTAGTATAATTTATATATTATAGATTATAAGGATAGATATTAATATCTATATAATAGTATTAAAAATATAAAGAAGGTAGGAAGAAAAATTTATTAATATAGTAGGGAGGTACTAAGATATAAGATAGTTAAACTAGATTAGTAGATAAGTCTATAAATTAAGATATATCTTCCTAACTAATAGATAGATTTTAATAATTTTCAAAGTATTAAATACCTTAGAGTAAGCTAAGTAATATTATTTATATAGAAAATATTATAAAGTATTAATATAAATATAGGTAGAATATAAAGAAATATTAGAGTTTTAATATTTACGCTAGTCTTAGAGGGGTAATTAGGGTACTTATTAACTAACTAATAAGCCGTGATAAGCTTAGGGTCCTAAATTAGGGATATTCTATTATAATAAGAAGATAATACTATTTCCTAGAAAAGGGATATTATTATATTAAGGGACTTACTAATATTATATTAAAGAATTTTAAGTCTTAATTATAACTTTAATATAAGACTAATTAAGTATACCTTTATTAAGTTTCTTTATCAATAGTAGTACTTTATATATTATTTATATTAATATCTTTCCTACTTAAACTTCTAGTAGCCTTAATATCCTTTTTATTAAAGCTTTTAATAATTTTTATATAAACTAGTTTCTATTTTAAGTTAAATAGGTATTAGAGTTTATTCTTATTAGAGGTATTAATCTCTACGCTTAAGTTAGATCCTTATAAAGATTTTATATAACTTTTATATACTACCTTTTAAGTAGCTACCTATTTAGCCTTAAAGATTAAGATAAGTCTCTTTTTTAATACTTCTAAAGGGTACTTTTAAGTAGATTAGAGTTAATTCTCTTTATTTACCTTATTAATATAATAGAAGAGGGTATTAAATTAGTATTAATATTAACTTTAATTTATAAATTAATATTAAAGTCCTTAAGTATATTAATTTTATTAAGGGTAGTACTTATAATTTTTATTTATTAGGTAGTTTATATTTATATTTATATTTATATTTATATTTATATTTATATTTATATTTATATTTATATTTATATTTATATTTTATACTCTCCTATCTAGCTACTTAGAGCTAATAAGGGTATTTTAACTCTAGTTTATTAAGAGGAAATTATAAATTATAAAAGAAGACCTCTCCTACCTACCCTATTTATTATAATACTTCTAAGCCTTTAAATATTATATACTATCCTCTCCCTTATACTTTATACTACCTTAATATTAAATCTTAATATTTATATACTCCTCTCTCTTATTAGAGCTACGCCCCTTTCTCTACTCTTAAAAGGTTTATACTCTTTTAATTACTTTTTTATCCTTTTTTATATAATGTAATTAATATTAATAAGTACCTTTAACCCTTATATTAATTTATTACTACCTTAGCTACTCCTCTCTTATATTATTTAATATTAAAGTATCCTTTTCTATTTAATTTATAATATTAAGTTACTACTATTATTAGCCTAATAGAAAGCTTATAATAATCTTATTAAAAATTATTATATATCTTTTTTATAATATATAAGAGGGAGTTATTAGAGTTATTAAGGGGGGAGGTATAAATATATTTTATTATTATTATTATATTATTATTTCTTAGTACTAAGTTATATAATAATCTACTTATAAGAGAAAGTAGATTATATTAAAATCCCGCTAATTATATTTATAATTATAAGGTTATAACTCCTACTTTTATATATAATTATAATCCTCCTAGCTAGGGGGGGTAGCCTTAGCCTATTATTCTAACTCTTTAACTTAGTATAAAACCTTCTATCTCTTAATTTAGAGTTTCTTATATATAGAGTTAATACTACTAGTAGGAATTAAGGTAGCTATTATTATATATATTAAGGGCGCGCTTACCGCGTATATAAAAACTTTATATAAGGAGCTCTATTATTATATAATATATTGTTTTTATTCTAACTATATTTAGATTAAAGACCTCTTAGCTCTATTAATAAGTAATAGGTTCGTAGCTTAAGTACTTAAGGTATACCTCCTTTATATAATTTTAATATTATTCTTTTAATTATAATATCTTTATTTTTTATTAATTATATTAAGTCCTTTTTAATTTATATTTATATTATTACCCCCTTTATACCTTATTATACCTCCTTATAATCCTAGTAGTTACTTTATAAGTAATCTTTAATAATTAACTTATCCTTTATTAATTAAAGAAGGCTCCTATTATCCCTTTTTATAATAATACTTAACCTCCTTTATTAAGTTACTTATAACCTATTTTTATATTATCTTATATAATATACTTCTAATATATTATATTTTAAAATAAAGAGTTATAAGTTTAATACTTTTAATTAAGGCTTTACTTATCCCTTTAATAGTATACTTTATATATACGCTTCCCCTAGCTCTATTAAATATAATTATTATAAGTATCTTAATATTAAATATAAATAAGAAATCTTTATACTTATTTACTAATCCTATACTTACCTCTTATAAGCCTTAGATATTATAACTACTTTAAATACTAGCTTTAACCTCCCTTAGCTTACTAGATTTTAATAAACTTTTAATAAGCTTATTTACTAGTACTATTACTACCTCTACTACGCCTCCTTTACCCCTTCTATTATTACTACTTCTATTAGGGTAGACTCTACTATTACTATTTATATTATAAATACCCTTAAAGGTATTCTTAATATCCTTTATTAATATATATATATATTACTCTATCTCCCCCTTTAAAGCCTTATTAAAGCCTTATTAATATATTTTAAGAGTACCTCCCTCCTATTATAAAGGATAAAGATAAGGATAAAGAGGAGGATTCTATTAATAGTAGTAATAAGGATAATAAGCCTAGTACTACTATTAATATAATATAATAGCCCTCTAATATAATATCCTTAATAGCTTTAAATATCTTTTATCTTTTATTAATAATAATTAAAATCTCTTTCCCTCTTATATAATATAAACTTTATATTCTAAGGTAATCTTACTTAAATCTTTTTAATATATTAAGTATATTAATTAAGTCCTACTTATATAACTATTAATTATAATTATAAGACTAAGCCTTCTACTTTACTAAGTATTAAAGTTTATTATATAAGATTTTATAATTAAAAATAGCTTTAACCTCTTATTTATCTTTATTATTTATAAGCTTTATTTATATAATTTTTATAATACTCTTATTATTACTTTTATATAACTTTATAAGTAAGATATAAAAGATATTATATATATAAAAGGTATTAAGTAGTTATAACTTATATACCTAACTACTAATATAATTAAAGACCTTAAAAGGCCTTAAATAATATTATAATAAT
>JAABUR0100000168.1_pt1 | contig 152497 bp, 145 predicted proteins | sample 5560091 | NCBI WGS metagenome assembly JAABUR01 (sample SAMN10711879, study PRJNA513375) | rock metagenome | isolation source: Antarctica rocks | place: Antarctica: Victoria Land, University Valley sud | reverse complement strand
CACCGTCGAGTTCACCACCACCGTCGAGTTCACCACCACCGTCGAGTTCACCACCACCGTCGAGTTCACCACCACCGTCGAGTTCACCACCACCGTCGAGTTCACCACCACCCACCATCACCTCGCCGCCACCCACCATCACCTCGCCGCCACCCACCATCACCTCGCCGCCACCCACCATCACCTCGCCGCCACCCACCATCACCTCGCCGCCACCCACCACGACTTCGCCGTCACCCACCACGACATCCACGCCCACGACATCGTCGCCCACGACGACCACAGGGTCGAGCACAGTCGGGCCTACTACAGCGTCGAGCACAGTCGGGCCCACCACAGCGTCGAGCACGACGTCGTCGAGCACGACCGTCACGGTTACCTCCACTAGTTCCAGTAACGGCCCCGTCGTCCCCGCGGGTCACCCGCAGACCGGCGCAGGCGGAGCGGCCAACTCCGCCAGCGGTGTTCTGATCGGAATCGGCGTCCTGGCCTGGCTCGGGGCCGGGGCCGCGATGACCCTGGCCATCCTGCGGCGGAGAGCTGAACGGATCTGATGACCGGGGCCGCTCGGCCCAAACACCGCAGACGCCGGTCGAAGCCGAAACACCGGAGACAGCGGTCGATGCCGTGGGCAACCATTGCCGCGGTGTTGCTGCTGCTCGGCGGGGTCTTGCTGACGATGGGTGTGCGGGGCCATCAGGTAGTGCTGGCAGGGCCGGCGGTCCTGCAGGCCACCCGCGCGCCGGCACCCGGTCCGGGTACCACGACGTCGCAGCGTGGTGTGGTCGATGCTGCGGTGTCATCCGCGTTCACAGCCTCGGCCGGCCATCCCGCGGCCGCACCGTCACCACCGGTCGCGCCGGGTGACGCCGCTCCGCCAGCCTCGGCCGGCCATCCCGCGGCCGCACCGTCACCACCGGTCCCGCGGGGTCACCCCGCTCCCCCGGCATCGCCCAGTCCTTCCGCGGCAGCACCGTCGCCACCGGTCCCGCGCGATGCCGCGTCCACGGCCCCGCCGCGCCAAGTCGCGTCCCCATCCACCGGCTCGTTGAGTCCGGTGGTGGCGCGCTCCACCCCGGTTGCGCTGCGAATCCCGGCCATCGGTGTGTCTGTGTCACTGTCCCAGCTCGGACTCAACCTCGACGGAACCGTCCAAGTGCCTACGGACTTCGCCCAGCCCGGCTGGTTCCGCCTTGGCCCATCACCCGGACAGCTGGGCTCGGCGGTCATCCTGGGACACGTCGACTCCTATCGAGGCCCGGCAGTGTTCTTCCGGCTGCGGGAGTTGCAAGCCGGCGATCTGGTCGAGGTGAGCTTGGCCGATGGCACGGTCGCCCACTTCGTGGTCAGCACCGTCACCCAGTACCTCAAGAATGAGTTCCCTGCGCAGCAGGTGTACGGCTCGCACGGCGTCAGCGGACTGCAACTGGTCACCTGCGGGGGTGCGTTCGACACCCAGGCCCGCAGCTACCTGTCCAACGTGGTTGCGTACACCACCCTGGTTTCCATCACCCGCGGCGCCCTGCATCCCTGAAAATGACACTCCCCGGTACAGGGCAGGACCGTGGGTGGGTGGTCGTGCGGCCGCGGGCGGGGTTTGCGCTCAGTGTGGTCGGGCATCGCGGTGCGCGCCGAACCGGTGCCCCGGCTGCGACTCCGGTGGCGGAGCCTGGTCGCCGGTCCAGGTCAGGCGGATCCCGCTGCGACTGAAACGCTGCAGGTCGGCGCTGACGATGGTCTCGATCGTGCCGAGTTGGTCGAGCGTGGACGCGTCGGCGGTCAATGAGAGTGATGTGCCGTCGGCGGTGATCTGGCAGGTACCGCCTTGGGGGAACTCGATGACGCCGACGGGAGGGGTCCAGTTCGCCGCGGCACCCATGCGGCTGGCGTGATGGCAGAGTTGTTCGGCGTAGCGCTCGGCGGCATCCACGTCCACGTTGGCTTCGGCCTGGGGCACGGCAGGCTCCTCATCCGGTTCGGAAATGGCGGGGCGCGCGGTCAGGTGTCCCTTCGGGTGATGAGCGCCAGCGCGACCGCAAGGGCTACGGCGGCGTACAGGCTGAACACGCCGAGGCCGGCCCACGGGCCCAGCGTGTTGGGTTCGTGGTGCACGGCAATGTAGATCTGCTCGCCGGAGTTCATCGGTAGATAGGGCTTGACGAGGGTCTGCCACGAACCCGGCAGGATCGAGATCAGAATGGATGGCACGAACAGCAGCCCGAACAGGGTGGCGATCGCGGCGGCGCTGCTGCGCAGGATTGCTCCCAGACCGAGTCCGAGCAGCCCGAGCACAGTGAGGTAGAGGCCGCCGCCGATGACCGCGCGAAGCACGCCGGGGTCGCCCAGCGATGACCGCACCCCGCTGTCGGCGGCCGCAACAACGTCGAACAGCGCATACGCCGCAACACACGACGCGATGCCCACGACGAGGGCGACGGCGGCGAACACTGCGACCTTGACGGCAAGCACGAGCCGCCGCTGCGGCACTGCGGCGAAAGTAGCGCGAATCATGCCGGTGCCGTACTCGCTGGTGATGACGAGTGCCCCCAGCACCCCGAACGCGATCTGAGAGAGGTGAATGCCGGCAAGGGAGAGCCGGACAGCGTCGGTGCTCGCCTTGTCCTGCGCGCTGAGGTGCCCGGGGATGAAGATCGCGGCCAAGACGCCGATCACGACATTGGAGACCACCGCCGCGACCAGGGTCCAGAACGTGGACGGAACCGATCGGAACTTGCACAGCTCCGAACGCAGAACCTCAGCGGTGTGCGAGCGGCGGCCGTGTGCCGCGGCGGAAGGCATCGGCGACGTTGTCGTGGCCATCAGGGCCTCCTCGATGCGGGGACGAGCACATTCTGGGTCGTGTGGAAGTCGACCGACTCGCCGGTCAGCTCCAAGTAGCGCTGCTCGAGCGTCGCTCGCTGGGTCGACAGCTCCTGCAGGCTCAGCCCGTGCGCGCGGGCCAGATCACCGACCGTGTTCGCGGTGGTCCCGGTGACGTGCAGGGCGCCGTCACCCTGGCGGGACACGGCCGCGCCGCTGCGCTCCAGGAGCGTGGCGAGCTGCTCGGCTTCGGCCGCGCGGACCCTCACCAGGCTGCCCGATCCGGCCAGTAGCTCCTCGACGGTCGTGTCGGCGATCAGCCTGCCGCGGCCGATCACGATGAGCCGGTCGGCGGTGATGGCCATCTCGCTCATCAGGTGACTGGACAGAAACACCGTCCGGCCCTGCGCGGCCAAGGACTTCACCAAGGTGCGAATCCACAGCACCCCTTCCGGGTCCAGCCCGTTCACTGGCTCGTCCAGGAGCAACACCCGCGGGTTGCCGAGCAGCGCGGCAGCGATGCCGAGCCGCTGCCCCATTCCGAGGGAGAAACCACCGACCCGCTTGCGGGCCACCCCGCTCAGGCCCACCACGTCCAGGACTTCGGCGACCCTGGACCCGGAGATGCCATTGCTCAGCGCCAAGCACAGCAGGTGGTTGTAGGCGCTGCGACCACCGTGCATCGCCCTGGCCTCCAAGAGCGCCCCGACCTCGAACAGCGGACGGCGGAACCCCGTGTATGAACGACCGTTGACCGTCACCCGCCCGGTCGTCGGTGAGTCCAGGCCGAGGATCAACCGCATCGTCGTCGACTTCCCGGCCCCGTTGGGTCCGAGAAAGCCGGTCACTGCGCCCGCCGGCACGGTGAAAGACAAGTCCTCGATCGCGAATGTCGCGCCGTAACGCTTGGTCAACCCCACCGCCTCGATCACGCCAAACCCCCTCGGTCGGCTCGCATCAGTGCTGGCCCGGGCCGAGCACACCGGTCAGGTGCAACACCACGAACGCAACGAGAACGAGCACCACCAGCACCGCCACAAGGAAGGTGCGCAGCCGGTGACGCGGAATCACGCGAGCGCGACCCTCCCGCGCGAATTGCTCCTCGGGTCCGCCGGAACGGTGCGGTAGATCAGGCACGATCATGACTCCTCGCCCATCGCGAGCGGCAGGACGTCGCTGCGCACAGCCAGCTTAAGCGAGACACTTTGTCATAGTCAATACAGGAAGTCGGCCACGGAGCGATGCGTCATACTGATGTGGTGCCGCAGCTGTGGACCGACACGATCGACGCTCACCGCCACGCGGTGCGCGACGCGATCCTGCGCACCACCGCTGGCCTGGTCCACGCACATGGGGCGAGCGGGGTGAGTATGTCGCGCATCGCCGAGCAGGCCGGGATCGGCCGCGCGACCCTCTACAAGTACTTCCCGGACGTGGAAGCGATCCTGACGGCGTGGCATGAACGCCTCGTCGGCGAACATCTTCAGCAGCTCATCGCCGTGCGTGACCAAGCGTCGACCCCGACGGCACGACTGGCCAGCGTCCTGACGCACTACGCCGAGATCTCTCACCAGCAGCGGGACACCGAACTCGCTGCCCTGCTGCATCGTGGCGATCACGTCGTCCGCGCCGAACACCATCTACGTGCGCTGATCCGCGACCTGATTGCCGAAGGCGCAGACAACGGCGAGCTGCGCGCCGACATCGCCCCGGACGAACTCGCCAACTACTGTCTGCATGCGCTCACGGCAGCCAGCAACGTTCCATCCGCGGCCGCCGTCAAACGCCTCGTGGATGTCACCCTCGCCGGTCTGCGCAGCTAGGCCGGGGCGAGCCGCTCAGCCAGCGGGCATCCAAATCACTGCAGCCTGCCGACCGGTGCGGGCGGATCGACGGTGGCTGAACAGTTCCGGATCCTCGCGGGTGCAGCGGGGATCGACGGCCACCGCCGCCACGCCGGCCCGGGCGAGCTGCCCGGCGATGCCCGCGCGCAGGTCCAGACCCGTTGTGCCGTCGGAGGTTTCACAGGCGGAACCGGGAAGCAGCTGCTCCACGTCGGACTGCATGCCGGCCGGGACCTGGTAGCAGCGCCCGCAGATGGCCGGCCCGAGCAACACCTCGACCCGTCCGGGTTGGGCGCCCGCTGCCTTCATCGCGGTGAGCAGCTCGGTGACGATGCCATCGGCGGCGCCCCGGCGGCCGGCGTGAGCCGCTCCGATCACACCGGCGACGGGGTCGGCGGCGAGTACCGGAACGCAGTCCGCGGCCAGCACTGCCAGTGCGAGGTCGGGCATGGTGGTGACCACTCCGTCGGCGCCGGGCAGCCGGCCCGGCTGGTCGACGGTGACGACCGTGGTGCCGTGCACCTGCTGCATCCACACGAAGCGGGACGCCGGCAAGCCGGCCGCGGCGGCGAGCCGGCATCGGTTGGCAGCGATGGCCGACGGATCGTCGAGCGTGCCGCCGAGATTGAAGCTGTCGAATGGCGGCTCTGACACACCGCCGGAACGGGAGGTGACGATCCGCCGCACCCGGAGCGGCAGCGCTGACGGGCGGACTGGCACCGCGCCCTCTGCCACCGCTCCATCATCTACCGCTTCACCTGCTACCGCTTCACCTGCTACCGCTTCACCTGCTACCGCTTCGTCTGCTACCGCTTCGTCTGCTACCGCTTCACCTGCTACCGCTTCATCTCCTACCGCTTCATCTCCTACCGCTTCATCTCCTACCGCTTCATCTCCTACCGCTTCATCTCCTACCGCTTCATCTCCTACCGCTTCATCTCCTACCGCTTCATCTCCTACCGCTTCATCTCCTACCGCTTCATGAAGGGCGGAACGTCCACGTCGTCGTCGTCCTCCATCGACACGGCCGTGCGGTGCGGTGGGGCAGCCGGCGGGGTCGGCGGCACATACGGCTGGCCGGTGGGGCGGCCGTAGCGCTGGTCCGGTTGCGCGGCTCGCTGCTGACCCTGCTCGTGCGGAGTGTTGCCCTGTTGTCCCTGTCCCTGCTGGACCGGCCCGGCGCCTTCGCCGTTACCGGCATAGCAGTTCGCCCCGTTGGGGTATCGATTGTTCCCGCCGCCGGCTGACCCGCCGGTGGCGGCGCCGACCGGCTCGCGCCGTACCTGGCCGGCCGCAGCCCCGGCGATCGCCCGACGCCCCGCGGCGGTGCCGCGGTCCAGTGGCGGCAACGTCGACGGGGTGGAGTCGAACCCGGCGGCGATCACCGTCACCCGCACCTCGTCGCCGAGCGAATCGTCGATGACGGTACCGAAGATGATGTTGGCGTCCTCATGCGCGGCCTCCTGCACCAGGGACGCCGCCTCGTTGATCTCGAACAGGCCAAGGTCGCTCCCGCCGGCGATCGAGAGCAGCACGCCGTGGGCGCCGTCCATCGACGCCTCCAGCAGCGGCGAGTTGATCGCCTTCTGGGCCGCTTCCACCGCCCGCCCCTCGCCGCGCGAACTGCCGATCCCCATCAACGCGGTGCCGGCGCCGGACATCACGCTCTTGACGTCCGCGAAGTCAACGTTGATCAGACCCGGGGTGGTGATCAGGTCGGTGATTCCCTGGACGCCGTTGAGCAGTACCTCGTCGGCCGACCGGAAGGCGTCCATCAGGGAGACACCCTGATCTCCCAGCTGCAGCAGCCGATCGTTGGGGATGACGATCAGGGTGTCGCACTCGTTGCGCAGTTCTTTGATGCCGTCCTCGGCCTGACCTCCGCGGCGCCGCCCCTCGAAGGTGAACGGGCGGGTGACCACACCGATGGTCAGCGCTCCCAGGCTGCGGGCCATGGAGGCGACCACCGGTGCGCCGCCGGTGCCGGTACCGCCTCCCTCGCCGGCGGTCACGAACACCATGTCGGCGCCCTTGAGCACATCCTCGATTTCGGCCCTGTGGTCCTCGGCCGCCTGCCTGCCGACCCCGGGGTCCGCACCTGCGCCGAGTCCACGGGTGAGTTCCCGCCCGACGTCGAGCTTGACGTCGGCGTCGCTCATCAGCAGCGCCTGGGCATCGGTGTTGATCGCGATGAACTCGACCCCGCGCAGGCCGACCTCGATCATCCGATTGACCGCGTTCACGCCGCCGCCGCCGATTCCGACGACCTTGATGACGGCCAGGTAGTTGTGCGGAGGCGTCATGGTGCAGACCTTTCCTCGATGCCGGACGGACTGTTCGGTGGGGTGCCCGGCTGTAGCAGGAGAGTTCCGGTCTGCGCTTCCCCGCGCCTCCGAAGGTCCACTCTCAACCTCAACCAGACCCTTATAGTTATGTCGGGTGCCGTTGGAAGAAAGGTAAGCGGGACACCGTCTTTCGCCGGGACGACGCGCCGCGTGTCGGCACCGAATCCTTGCTCGAACTTGGCCACATCAGCGCCAGCTCCCCACCCGCCACGAGCAGCAACCGCCCAACTTGGGCACATCAGCGCCAGCTCCCCACCCGTCACCAGCAGCAACCGCCCAACTCGGGCACATCAGCGCCAGCTCCCCACCCGTCACCAGCAGCAACCGCCCAACCTGGGCACATCAGCGCCAGCTCCCCACCCGTCACCAGCAGCAACCGCCCAACTCGGGCACATCAGCGCCAGCTCCCGACCGGTTACCCGGCCTATGCATGCCGGTGGATCACCGTGGAACATCGGCGTGCGACGATCCGTTGGTGACGAGCATGCCCGATCGTCATCCCCGTTCCGACCCGGCAGCCCCCGTCGCCGTCGGGGCCCCCGCTCCCGTCCCTGCCGCAGGAACCGCTGCCACCGCTGCCGCCGAGCAGACGGCGGCAGCGGGCGTTCCGTACGCCTCCGCCACCGGGCGCTGGATCGTGGTGGCAGCGGTGCTGGGATCCGGGATGGCCATGCTCGACGGGACGGTGGTGAACGTCGCGCTCAAGGTCATCGGCACCGACCTCGGCGCCACTCTGCCGGAGTTGCAGTGGGTGACGAACGCCTACCTGCTGGCGCTTGCCTCGCTGATCCTGCTCGGCGGCTCGCTGGGCGACCGGTTCGGCCGCCGCCGGGTCTTCGTCATCGGAGTCGCCTGGTTCGCCGCCGCATCGCTGCTGTGCGGCCTCGCCCAGACACCCACCCAGCTCATCGCAGCCAGGGCCCTGCAGGGCATCGGCGGCGCGCTGCTCACCCCCGGCAGCCTGTCGATGATCCAGGGCGGCATCGCGGGCGCCGACCGCGGGAAGGCCATCGGCGCCTGGTCAGGACTCGGGGGGGTGGCTGCCGCGATCGGCCCCTTCGTCGGCGGCGGCCTGGTGCAGTTCGTGAGCTGGCGGTATGTGTTCCTGATCAACGTCCCGCTGGCCGTGCTGACCATCGTGATCGCCGTCAAGAAGGTGCCAGAGACGGCGGATCCGGGCGCCTCCCGCCACTTCGACGTGACCGGGGCGGTGCTGGCCACCGGCGGTCTGGCCGCGGTCACCCTGGCGCTGGTCCAGGCCTCGACCTTGCCCGCAGGGTGGCTGATCGGCACCTGGGCCGTCGGGCTCGCGGCGCTGGTCGCCTTCGTGGTGGTGGAAAGCCGCCGCAGGTCGCCGATGATGCCGACGCAGCTGTTCTCCTCGCTGCAGTTCAGCGCGGCGAATGCGATGACGCTGGTGACCTACGCGGCACTGAGCGCCATGACCTTCTTCCTGGTCCTGCAACTGCAAATCGGCGCCGGATACCTGCCGTTGCTGGCCGGCGTGGCCACCCTGCCGATCACCGTGCTGATGTTGCTGTTCGCGGCCAAGGGTGGCGAACTGGGCGCCAGGATCGGACCGCGGTTGCCGATGACCATCGGGCCGCTGTTCTGCGCGGCCGGGGTGGCACTGCTGATCGGCATCGACGCCGGGACCTCGTACTGGACCGGCGTGCTGCCCGGCCTGGTGCTGTTCGGGATCGGGCTGGTGTTCCTGGTCGCCCCGCTGACGGCGACCGTGCTGGCGGCGGCGCCGGACCACAACGCGGGTATCGCCAGCGGCATCAACAACGCGGTGGCCAGAGCTGGTTCGCTGCTGGCGGTGGCCGCGCTGCCGGCGGTTGTCGGGCTGAACGGCGAGGACTACCTGGACGCCGCGGTGTTCGGCGCCGGCTACCGCGGCGCGATGCTGATCTGCGTCGTCCTGCTGGTCGCGGGCGCGGTGGTGTCCGCACTGCTCATCCGCAATCCGGGCGCCCCCTCCCCCTCGACGCGAACCTGAGCTACTTGTCTCTGACCGTCACCAGCTGCGGGTCGGATAGGTCGAAGACCGTGCCCGGTCTGGCCAGCACCACCGGCAGGATCTTGGCCTTCTGGGCAGTGCGGCTGCCGTCGCCCCAGATCACCCTGCGGCCGTCGATGAGCACCAGCGTCACCTGGTAGGCGCTGCTGGCGGTGACCGCGGAGATCATTCCGCTGACGGCGGCGGGTAACGCCGTCACCACCGCCAGCGCGGCCTTGGTGGCCGGGTCGTTCCTGCCGGGGGTGGCCAGTTCGATGGCCGGAAGCCTCGGCGGCCTGGCTGGTGTGGTGGTGTAGGGCAGTCCCTCGGCGTCCAGCAGCCACCAGTTCCCGTTCGCGCTGGTGACGGCCACCGGGATCCGGGGTCGCACCGTGATGGTCAGGGTGTGCGGCCAGGTCCTGTCCACCCGCACGCCGGCCACCTCGGGGATGCCGGCGATCCGGGCCCGCACCGCCCCGGTGTCCACCGATGCCAGCGGCACCCCGATGGTGTCCCTGCTGGCCCTGCCGACCGTCCCGGCCAGCGCGCCGTCGGCGCCGGTGATCGTGACATGCCGGACGGCGAACACCGGTGTCTTGAAGACCACGTACGCGCCGCCGGCGAGCAGTACCAGCACTAGCCCAAAGGCCAGCAGCCATGGCCATCGGCGCCGCCCGGCCGGGATGTACCGCGATTCGGTGTTGTTCCGGCCGGAGGTCGATCGGCGGGTCCGCGTCGACGTCATGACCGGTCCAGTCCGGCCTGATTCGCCACGGAATCGTTGGGCGCCAACAGGTCCAGCAGCTCGGGCCCGAGCATCGTCACATCGCCGGCGCCCATCGTCACCACCACGTCACCAGGCTCCGCCATGGCTGCAACGGTCTGCGCGGCCGAGCCGAAGCTGGGTTCGAACACCGCCCTGGCACCGGTGACCCGGTCGGCGATCAACGCTCCGGTGATCCCGGGTTGCGGGTCTTCCCTGGCCCCGTACACGTCCAGCACAACCACCAGGTCGGCCAGTCCCAAGGTGTCGGCGAACTCGTCCGCGAAGGTCCTGGTGCGGGAGTAGAGGTGGGGCTGGAACAGCACCAGAAGCCGCCCGCCGGGCGGAACGACGGTGCGGGCAGCGGCCAGCTGGGCGCGCACCTCGGTCGGGTGGTGGGCGTAGTCGTCGTACACGCTGACACCGCCGGCCCTGCCCTTGTACTCGAACCGGCGACGGACCCCGGTGTAGGCGGCCAGTCCATCCGCCATGGCCTGCGCGGACTCGCCGAGCAACGTGCCGGCGGCCAGTGCGGCGGCCGCGTTCAGCAGCATGTGATCGCCCGGCACCGACAGCACCAGCTGCTGGGTGCTGCCGTCCGGCAACGTCAGTTGCGCCTCCGTGTGGTGACCGGCGGAGGTGGCCGGACCGACCCTGACGTCGGCGCTGCTGCTACGGCCGTAGCCGACGATGCGCGGTGCTCCCGACGTCGATCTGACCCGTTCCAGCAGCGCCAGTACACCGGGATCGTCCACACCGGCCACCAGGAAACCACCGGGCGCGATGCGCTCGACGAATTGGTCGAAAACGGCGGCGTACGCCTCCGGGGTGCCGTGATGATCCAGGTGGTCGGATTCCAGATTGGTGATGATCGCGCCATGCGGAGCGAAGGCCAGGAACGAACCGTCAGATTCGTCCGCCTCTGCTACGAAGACGTCACCGGTTCCGTGGTGGGCACCGGAGCCCGACTCGTTGAGTTCCCCGCCGATCGCGAACGACGGGTCGAGACCCGCCTGCTGCAGGGCCACCGTCAGCATCGAGGTGGTGGTGGTCTTGCCGTGGGTGCCGGCGACGCAGACGCTGCGCCGGCCGTCCATCAGGGCGGCGAGGGCGACGGCCCGGCGCAGCACCGGGATGCCCCTGCGGTGTGCCTCGGTGATCTCCGGGTTGTCCGGGCGGATCGCGCTGGACACCACCACGGCGGTCGGTCCGCCGTCCAGGAGATCCAGATTCGCCGCGCTGTGCCCGACGGCGGTTCGCACGCCGCGTACCGCCAGGCCGTTCAGCACGTGCGAGGCCTTGGCGTCCGACCCCGATACCTGAAGGCCACGGTCGGCGAGGATCCTGGCGATGGCGTTCATCCCGGCTCCGCCGGCTCCCACCAGATGCACCCGGGACAGCTCGGTCCCGTCCGCGGTGCGGGGAGCGGGCTGGCGGCCGGTCATCGCCGCCGTCCTGTGCCCACCGAGGCGGCCGAGCGGATCATGGCGGCCAGTTCGCGGGCGACGTCGTGATGACCGACGCTCGCGGCGGCCCGCCGCATGGCGGCGAAGCGGTTGCCCGCAACTGTTGCGGCGGTGCCCGTCCCGGCCGGCCCGTCGGGGTTTCGGGCGAGCAGCGGGATCACCTGCTGGACAACGGCTTCGGCGTCCAGTTCGGCATCATCGATGAGGAAGGCGGAGCCGGCCCGCACCTGGCCGGAGGCGTTGAGCCGCTGCTCGCCGTTGCCGTGCGGCAACGGAACATAGACCGCCGGAAGACCGACGGCACCGGTTTCGGCGACCGTCATCGCTCCGGACCTGCCGAGCACCAGGTCGGCGGCGGCGAAGGCCAGATCCATCCGGTCCAGGTAGGGCACGGCGACGTAGGGCGGGCCGTCCGGTGGGAGTTCGGGCAGCTGGATGCTGTTCTTGCGGCCGTAGGCATGCAACACACCGATGCCGGCGCCCACCAGGTCGGCTGCCGCCCCGCTGACGGCGGCGTTGATCCGTTGCGCCCCTTGGGATCCGCCCCACACCAGCAGCGTCGGAGCGTCCGGGTCGAGGCCGAAGAACTCCCGCCCCTGCGTCCGCAGCGCCTCCCGGTCGAGGGTGGCCAGCGACTGCCGCACCGGGATGCCGATCACCGTGGCGTTCGGCAGGCCCGACCCCTCGACGGCGGCGGCCACCGCGGTGGCGAACCGGGCACCGATCTTGTTGGCCAGGCCAGCCCTGGCGTTCGCCTCGTGGATGACGATCGGCACTCCGGCCCTGCGGGCGGCCAGGTAGGCAGGCAGGGCGACGTAACCGCCGAAACCCACCACCACGTCCACCTCCCGCGCGGTGGTGATCTTCCGGGCGGCCCGCACCGCGGACCGCATCCTGGCCGGCAGGGTGAGTAGATCCTTGGAGAGTCTGCGCGGCAACGGGACGGCAGGAATCAGCTCCAGGTCGTAACCCCGTTCGGGCACCAGCCTGGTCTCCAGGCCCCTGGCGGTACCGAGCGCGGTGATCCGGGTCTCCGGGTCGTCGGCCCGCAGCGCATCGGCGACCGCCAGTGCCGGCTCGATGTGCCCTGCGGTCCCGCCACCGGCCAGCAGCACCGACAGCGGGCGGGAGCTGATGCCGCCGCCGGATGTCGCCGTCACCTGCCCATCCCGATACCGAGGAACCGGGAGACCCGGCCGGGTCCGGTGGCGTGCAGCGCGGTGGCGGCCGCCGGCTCCCGGCGGGCAAAGTTGGCCAGCAGCCCGAACGCCGTCATGGTGACGATCAGCGAGGTGCCGCCGGACGAGATCAACGGCAGGGTGAGTCCGGTGGTGGGCAGCGCGCCGACCACATAGCCGATGTTGACGGTGGCCTGCATCACCAGCGAGACGGTGACGGCGCCGGCCGCGATCTTGACGAACGGGTCGACGTTGCGGCGGGCGATCCGCAGCCCGGTGTAGGCGAGCAGCCCGAACAGCAGGATCACCACCGTTGCGCCGATCAGTCCGAGTTCCTCACCGATGATCGCGTAGATGAAATCGGAGTCGGCGTACGGCAGCCATTGCCACTTCGCCCTCGACTGCCCCAGGCCCACCCCGAACCAGCCGCCCCTGCCCATCCCGTACAGACCCTGCAGCAGCTGGTAGGACTGCTCCGGATAGAGCTGCGGATCGATCAGCGCCAGTACCCGCTTCATCCGGTACGGGGCCTGGATCGTCAGGTAGACGATGCCGCCGACGCCGGCCACCGTGGAGCCGAGGAACAGCCAGATCGGGGCCCCGGCGAACCACATGACGGCCGCCAGGACGATGGCCAGGGTCACCAGAGTGCCGACGTCCGGCTGCAGGTAGATCAGCCCGGCCATCAGCATGGCCACCGGCAGCACCGGGATCAGCAACTGGCGCAGGGAACCCAGCGATGATCGCCTCGCGGCGAACACGTGCGCCGACCAGATCAGCAGCGCCAACTTTGCCAGCTCGGCGGGTTGGAAGGTGAAGGCGCCGACCCCGATCCAGCTCCTCGCCCCGTTCAGTGTCTTGCCGACGCCCGGCACCAGCACCGCCACCAGCAGACCGAGCGAGATCATCACGAACGCGGTGGACCAGCCTCGGATCACCCTGATCGGCAGCCGGGCAGCGAAGTAGTAGCCGACGAACCCGATACCGGCGAAGATCAACTGCCGCTCGAACACCGCGAAGGAGGATCCGCTCGACCCGCGGAAGGAACTCACCGACGACGACGACAGCACCATCACCAAGCCGATGCCCAGCAGCAGCAGGAACACCGCGACGATCAGGTGGAAGGACGTCATCGGCCGGTCCAGCCAGTTCTTCATCCGGCCGATGCGACCTCCGACCATCGGGGTCCTGGCGACCGAACGCCTCCGGCTCTTCGGCGCGGAGAGCGCGGACCTGCGCGCCGGGGTGGCGCCGGGCCGCGGCGCTGGTCCGCGGCTGGCTCCCGCGGCCGGCCTGCGGGGCGCCGGCCCCTCCTGCTCGCGGGGGACGGTGGTCGTCACGAGCGGTCCAGGGCGGCGACCGCGCGGGCGAACGCCTCACCCCGGGCCGCATACGAGCCGAACATGTCCAGGGAAGCGGCCGCCGGCGCGAGCACCACCACCGTTCCGGGAGCGGCCATCGTGCTGGCCACCCGCACCGCCTCGTCCATCGCCCCATCGTCGGTTCTGGCGACCACGATCCGCGGGACATCCGGCGCGTGTCGGGCAAGGGCGTCCTCGATCACCGGTGCGTCGATGCCGAGCAGCACCACGCCGGCGAGGCGGTCGGCTGCCGCCACCACCAGCTCGTCGATGCGGGCGCCCTTGAGCTGACCCCCGGCGATCCACACCACCCGCTCGTGCGCCAGCAGGGAGGCCGCTGCCGCATGCGGATTGGTGGCCTTCGAGTCGTTCAGGTACCTGACACCTCCCACTTCGCCGACCGGCTGGTGGCGATGCGCGCCGGGCCGGAAGCCGGCCAGCGCCGCTGCGATGGCCTGCGGCTCCGCCCCGACGGACAGGGCAAGGGCGGCGGCACTCATCGCGTTGGTCAGATGGTGTGCGCCGGCCAGCCGGACCGCCGAGGTCGCGAAGAGCTCGCCCAGGCCGAACGCCCGGTCGACCACCCGACCGCCCACGACGCCGATCTGTCCGGCGGACGGCTCCGCGGCGGTGACACCGATCCGCCGGCCGGCGGGTGCACCGGCGAGCAGCGCGGCGGCGCCGGAATCGTCGATCACCGCGACGGCGATGTCGCCGGTCAGCGCCACCGCCTTCGCGGCGGCATAGGCATCCATCGACCCGTGCCAGTCCAGATGGTCCTGCGCCAGGTTCAGCACCAGCCCGGCGCGCGGCCGGATGCTCGGTGCGTAGTGCAGCTGGAAGCTGGACAGTTCCGCGGCGATCACCTGTTGCCGTTCCGATTCCCGGCCGGGGCTATCGGCCAGCACCGCATCGATGACGGGCCAGCCCACGTTCCCGCAGGCGGTGACGGTGCGCCCGGCGGCCCGCAGCATCGCCTCCACCATCCCGACAGTGGTGGTCTTGCCGTTGGTGCCGGTCACCACCAGCCACGGGCGGGCGCCCGCCCCGGCTGGGCCCGGCAACAGCCCGGCCGTTCCCGCGGCACCGGCGTTCTCCTCGTCGCCGTGGTCGATCCGCCAGGCGAGCTCGGCTTCGCCGATCACTTCGATTCCGGCAGCGACGGCCGAAGCCAGCAGCGGGTGATGCGGCGGGATGCCGGCGGAGGTGACCACCAGGCCGATGCCGTCCGGCGGCAGGCGCAGGTCGCCGGCGAAGGTGACGTCACCGGCAATCTCCGACAGCCCGGCCGGCGCCGGCCGGTTCGAGCTGACGACCACGCTCGCGCCGATGCCGGCCAGGTACCTGACCACCGGCAGGCCCGTCACCCCGGCACCGGCGGCCACCACCAGCTCGCCGGCGGCGGGCAGCCGCGTTCTGCTGTTGATCATGACGCGCCGCCCGGCAGATCGGACATTCTGCCGGCGCATCGCGGGTAACGCGCCATGATCATCGGGCGCTGCACAAGCGCGGGCACCTCAGCCGCCGGTCAGCGAGAGCCAGTCGGCGTAGAACAGCCCGAGGCCGAGCGCCGCCGCGATTGCCGCGATGAGCCAGAACCGCACCAGCACCGTGGTCTCCGCCCAGCCGGCCAGCTCGAAGTGATGGTGGAAGGGTGCCATCTTGAACAGCCGCACCTTGCGGGCCTTGAACACCACCACCTGGATCACCACCGAGACCATCTCGATGACGAACAGCCCGGCGATGACGACCAGCAGCATCTCGGTCTTGGTGAAGATGGACAGGCCGGCCACCAGCCCGCCGAGCCCCAGCGATCCGGTGTCCCCCATGATGATCCGGGCCGGGTGCGCGTTCCACCAGAGGAACCCGACGCAGCCGCCCAACGCCGCGGCGGCCACGATGCCGATGTCGATCGGGTCGCGGACCGCATAACAGCCGCTCCTGGCCGCCGCACTGAGGCCGTCCACCCAGCAGGCGTTGCGGAACTGGAAGAAGCAGATCGCCACGTAGCCGCCGAGCACCATCACCGACGAACCGGCGGCCAGACCGTCCAGCCCATCGGTGAGGTTGGCGGCGTTGGACCAGGCCGCGATCAGCAGTACCGCGAAGATGACGAAGCCGATGGTGCCGAAGGTCAGGAACGTTAGGTCGTGGGTGTAGGACAGCCGCACCGACGCCGGGGTCAGGCCGTTGGGATGGTTCTTGAACAGCAGGGCACCGATACCGAAGGTGACGGCGATGAACGTCTGCCCGATCAGCTTCATCCGCTTGTTCAGGCCCAGGTTGCGCTTCTTGCGGATCTTGATGAAGTCGTCGAGGAACCCGACGACGCTGAGTCCGGTGGTCAGGTACAGCAGTAGCCAGGCGGATGCGGTCGGCCCGCCGGCGCCGTCGTCGGTGATCAGGTTCACCAGCATGGTGACCAGGTAGCCGACCCACATCGCGACGATGATCGCGGTGCCGCCCATGGTCGGCGTCCCCCGCTTGGACAGGTGTGACTGCGGCCCGTCCTCGCGGATCTCCTGACCGAACCCGGCCTGCGAGAACAGTTTGATGAGATACGGAGTGAGCATGATCGCGACGACCAGCCCGACCACCGCAGCGATCAGGATGCTCTTCATGTCCGGGAATCCTCTGCTTCGCTCACCACTGCTTCGCTCACCACTGCTGCGCTTTCCACCGCTGGATCACCACTGCTCGATCGCCCCCCACCGGGATCTCGTCGACCGGTTATCGTCTCGGCCGGTCATCAGGTCGGGATCTCGGCGCCGGCTTCGCGGGCTACCCGATCGCCAAGGTAACGCAGGCCGGAATCCCGGCTGGACTTGAACAGCACCACGTCGCCGCGCTGAGGGGTGCCCAGCATGTCGTGGGCGGCGTCGGCATCGGTGGCCTGGTCGACCATGCCGTTCCCGGTCCGGGCGCCGGCGGCGATGCCGGCGGCACCGGCCCCCACCGCGATCACCCGGTCGATGCCGAGTTCGGCGGCCAGCCGGCCGACATCGGTGTGTGCGGACGCTGAGCCTTCCCCGAGTTCGAGCATCTCGCCGAGCACCGCAATCGTGCGCCGGTCAGCACCGATCTGCGCGAGCGCCCGCAGTGCGGCGGCCATCGATTCCGGGTTGGCGTTGTAGGCGTCGTTGATCAGGATCGCCCCGCCCGGCAGCCGATGGACCTCCATCCGCCACCGGCTGACCGGCGCCCCAGCCGCCAGGCCATCCGTCACGGTCTCGACGGGGACGCCCAGTTCGGCGGCGGTGGCCGCTACTGCCAGCGCGTTGCCGACCTGATGCTCGCCGTGCAGACCCAGCTGCACCGGAACGCCACCGGCCGGCGCGCCCGCACCGGTCAGAATGAAGCCTGGCCGCCCGTCCGCATCCAGGCGGACGTCGGCGGCCCTGACATCGGCGTCTTGCGCCATCCCTACGCTGACCACCCGGGCCCGGGTCTTCGGCGCCATCGCCATCACCACCGGGTCGTCGGCGTTGAGAATCGCCACTCCGCCCCGTGTGCGGTCCGGCAATGCCTGCACCAGCTCGGCCTTGGTACGGGCGATCGCCGCGGCCGACCCAAACTCACCGATGTGCGCTGTCCCCACGTTGAGCACGATCCCGATCCGTGGCGGCGCGATGCGGGTCAGATAGGCGATGTGGCCGACGCCTGAGGCACCCATCTCGACCACCAGGAACATGGTGGTCGGGGTGATGCGGCACACCGTCAGCGGCACGCCCACCTCCGAGTTCAGCGATCCGACCGGAGCGACCGTCTCGCCGGCACGCTGCAACAGCTGACCGAGCATGTCCTTGGTCGAGGTCTTGCCCGAACTTCCGGTGATTCCGATGACGGCCAGGCCCGGGCAACGGTCGATGACGCCCCTGGCCAGCGCGGCGAACGCCCGCTGCACGTCGTCCACCACAACGGTGGGCAGCCCGCCGACGGGTCGCAACCCGAGGACAGCGACCGCCCCGGCGTCGGCGGCCGCCGGCGCGTAGCGGTGGCCGTCGGCGTGCGCACCGATCCGCGCCACGTACAGACTGCCGGCCGCGGCCTGGTGGGAATCGGTCACCACTGGGCCGTCGACGAGCACGTCGGCGCCGTGCCGGTCGCCACCGGTGAGAGCCGCGATCTCGCTCAGCCGCAGCGGAATCATTCCGCCCCCGATAACATCAGCGCCCGCCGCAACTCCTCGACATCGGAGAACGGATGCCTGACGCCGTCGATCTCCTGACCGGCCTCGTGTCCCTTGCCGGCGATCACCACCGCGTCGCCCTCCCGGGCGGCGGCCACCGCGGCCCGGATCGCCGCCCGGCGGTCCCCGATCTCCTCGATCCGGCTGCCGGACCGCCGTGCTGCCTGCCGCGCACCGGTCAGTACGGCGCTTCTGATGGCGTCCGGCGGCTCTGACCTGGGATTGTCGTCGGTGACGATGACCAGATCCGCCCGGCACGCGGCCTCAACCCCCATCAGCGGCCGTTTACCGGTGTCCCGATCGCCGCCCGCGCCGATCACCGCGATGATCCGCCCCTGCACGCTTGCCCGGACGGCGTCCAGCACGGCCGCCAGCGCCGCTGGCTTGTGCGCATAGTCGACCACCGCGAGGAAGTCCTGCCCGGCATCCACCCGCTGCATGCGCCCGGGAACCTGCACCGAGGACATCGCCTCCGCCGCCGCAGCCGGGTCGAACCCGGCAGCCTGCACGCAGGCGATGGCGGCCAACGCGTTGGCCACATTGAAGGCGCCTGGGATGCCGAGCTCCGCATCCAGCTCGAGGCCGGCAGGTCCGGCGATCCGCAGTCGTTGCCGACCCGTCGGCATCCCCGTCAGCTCGGTGACCCGCCAGGCCGCCTGTTGCCGCCCGGTCGCCGACACCGTCACACCGTCCGGATGTTCGGCGGCCAGTCGGCGACCGTAAACGTCGTCGATGTCGAACACGGCGGCTGCGCTGCGACCGTCGAACAGTTTCGCCTTCGCAGCGAAGTAGTCCTCCATATCCGGGTGGAAGTCCAGGTGGTCCTGGCTCAGATTGGTGAAAGCGCCGACCGCATAACGGGTTCCGTTCACCCGGCCGAGCGCGAGAGCATGCGAGGACACCTCCATCGCCACCGCCTGCACGCCCCGTTCGAGCATGATCGCCAGCAGCGCCTGCAGGTCCGGCGCCTCAGGGGTGGTGAAGACACTCGGGAGAACGGTGCCGGCGACATCCGGCTGGCCGGCGCCGATCCTGGTCATCACGGTGCCGATCAGCCCGGTACGCAGGCCCTGCGCGGCCAGCGCCGCCTCCAGCAGGAAGCAGGTGGTCGTCTTGCCGGAGGTGCCGGTGACGCCGATGATCGGCAGCCGGTGTGACGGATCGCCGTAGATCCTGGCCGCCACCGGCCCGAGCACTCGCCGCGGATCGTCGGCCACCAGCACCGGAATCGCCTGAGCCGTGTCGCCGAGCTGTTCGATGATCGACCCCGACCCTGAAGCGTCGGTGAGCACCGCGACGGCGCCATGGTCGACCGCCTGGCCGGCGAACCGGGCACCGTGCACCTTGGCACCCGGCAGGGCGGCGAACAGGTCGCCCGGCCGGACGTCCTGGCCGCGCACCGAGGCGCCGGTAACCAGCGGATCCGGGCCGGAGACAGGCATCCCACCGGCCGTGGCGGCCAGCTCGGAGAGCCGAACGCCGGCCGTCGATTCCGGGCGCGGCGAGGTGGGCACGACGGCCAACGCTACCCGCCCAGGTTGGTGTACAGCTCCCGTACCGGGGCCGGCGAACCCGACGGTGGCACGTTCTCGGCGTTCATCAGATACGCGCCGAAATCGTGGAACAGGGGTGCCGCGCTGGTGCCTCCCTCCCGATCCCCGCTCGGACGATCCAGCGAAATCACCACTACATACTTCGGGTCGTCGGCCGGCAGGACGCCAGCGAAGGTGGTGGTGTACAGCGAGTCCGAGTAGCGCTTCGTCTTCGGATCGACCTGCTGCGCCGTCCCGGTCTTGCCGGCCACCTGGTAGCCGGTGATGGCCGCCGCCGGCGCCGTTCCACGGTGGGCCATGTCGCCGTCCTGGGTGGTCGCGGTGAGCATCGACAGCAGGGTGGTGGCCGACTTCTCGCCCAGCACCCGGGTTCCGGCTCGCACCGGCGCGGGTGTGGCGACACCACCGGTGGACGTCGCCTCGATCAGCGTCGGCTGCATCCGCACTCCCCGGTTCGCGATCGCCTGGTACATCGAGGCCAGCTGCACCATCGTCATGCTCACGCCCTGGCCGATCGGGATGTTGGCGAAGGTGGCGGCGGTCCACTGGGACTTGGCCGGATCGGCGTCCCACTTGGGCAGCCGCCCGGGAGATTCTCCGTTCAACTGGATACCGGTCCTGGTGCCGATCCCGAATCTGCGGAGCTGGTCGTAGACGCCCTTCTCACCGACTTTCTGGGCAAGCATCAGAGTGCCGACGTTGCTGGACTTCGCCAGGATCCCGGTGGCCGTCATGTCGACCGGGCCGTGCTCCCAGGCGTCGCCGACCCGCACACCGCCCATGGTGATCTGGCCGTCGACGGTGGCCACGGTGTCCGGGGTGATCAAGCCCTTCTCCAGCGCGGCGGCGAAGGTGGCCACCTTGTTGACCGATCCCGGCTCGATCGGGCTGTTGACGGTCATGTTCGATATCTCGTTCGGCTTCTTGCCAGGAACGTCGGAGGTGAGCGCCACCACCTTTCCGGTGCCCACGTCCATCGCCAGCAGGTTGGCACCGTGCGCGCCCATCGCCAGGTCGGTGGCATGCAGCATCTGTTGCGCCTTGAACTGGATGTCGCTGTCGAGGGTGAGCTGTATCGAGGTCCCGTCGGTGGCCGGGGTCTGGCTGTGCACCGACCCTGGGATCGGCCTCATTTTGGCGTCCACGTCGACGTCCCTGGACCCTGACGCTCCGGAAAGCGTTGCGTCGTAACGCGTCTCGATCCCAGACAGCCCGTGCCCGTCCCAGCCGCTGCGGCCCACAACGGCATCGGCGATGCCGTCATTCGGGTACTCGCGGACGTCCTGCCGTTCGGTGACGACGGCGTTCAGGGCTGCGTCCTGCTGCTTGGACGTCAGGTGAAATCGCGGGTCGAGCAGCACGTTCCGGAGCTTGTCCACCAGCGCGCCGGCCTGAGCCGGGGTGAGATTCTCGGCGACGTAGACGTAGGTCTTCGGTGATGTCATCCTGGCCAGCAGGTCGGTGCGGGTGATGCCGGCCGCCTGGGTGCCCGCCAGCCCGGCCATGATGATGTCGGCGACCTGCTGACGCTGCAGGTCGTCGACGAACTTCGCCGGGCGGACCGCGAGTCTGCGGCCCTCGACACTGAAGGCCAGTGGCACCCCGTTGCGATCGGTGATCGAGCCGCGCTGCGCCGGCAGGGTGATGGAACGGGCCCGCTGGTCTTCACCGGCGGTCGCATATGCCGAGGCGCTGACCGTCTGGATCCACACCAGCTTGCCGAGGGTGACACCGAGCAGCGCCAGCATCACCACCAGGGCGGTTCGACCCCGCGCCCGGTGATTCACCCGCGCCGATCTGCTCTGACGTAGCCGCCGGCCGCGGATGGACTTGGGCTTGCGGCGGGCCGGCCGGGGCGCGCTGACGACCCTGGCCTGCTCGCGCGGCTCCCCGGCGATCCGGCCCCTAGGCGGCGCCGGCCTGGACGGGATCCGCCGGTCCGATCGGGACGGTATCTGCCGATCCGACCGGGACGGGATCTGCCGGTCCGGCCGGGACGGCCCCGCGCCGCCGGCCCGGCGGCCAGCGGCCGACTTGTTCGCCGATGCGGTGACAGGTCGGGTTGGCCGGCGGGGCTGCGGCGCCACGATCACACTCCCCCGACCGCTCCGGAGGGTCTCGGGATTGTCGCGGTTCGCCATCATCGAGTTCCTCCGGTGGACGGTGGCCTTGGAGCGGCGGCTGTCGCGGTCGCCGGATGCGGCGTGCCGATCACCGTCGCCGGACCCTTCACCGGCACTCTGATGATCGCCGGATCGCCGGCGGGTACCAGGCCCATCTGTTCTGCCCGGCGGGCGATCTCCGGGGTGGCGTCCAGGCCGGCGATGTCCCGCTTCAGCTGCTCGATCCGCAGCCGGAGATCGTCGGAGCGGTCCTGGGACTCGGTGGTACGCATCCCGGCCTCGTCGGTGCGGGTGTTCAGGTACAGCACCCCGACCCCGCCCACGGCCAGCACGGCCAGCACGACGATGACGAATGGGATCCGGGCCATCGTCTCCCGGATCGGATGGCCGACCCTGGTCAGGCGCGGGTCCGCCATCCGCTCGGCGCGCCGGCGACGCTTGTCGTACGCCCGCTCGGCAGCCGACATCTTCTGTGCCGCAGCCGCTCTCGGGCGGGTGAGTGGCTGCCGGGTCGGTGACTGCACTGCCGACCGTTGCCTTGGCGATGGCTGCCGCGCTCCTGAGACGGACGTGCCGCTCAGGCTGCGGGTACCGCGGCCGCCAGCGGAGTTCTTGGTCGCTGTGGTGGTCATGCTGCCCTCCGGATCCGCTCGGCTGCCCGCAGCCGCGCCGACGCGGCTCGTGGGTTCTCGGTGATCTCCTCGTCGGTCGGCGTCTGCATCCCGCGGACCAGAAGCCGGAACTCCGGCTCGTGCCCCGGCAGATCGACCGGCAGATCCAATGGGGAGGTGTTCAGAGTTCGGGGCGTGATCGCTCTCTTCACGATGCGGTCCTCCAGCGAGTGATAACTGAGCACCACCAGCCGGCCGCCGATCCGGAGATGGTCCATGGCCGCCGGAATCGCCCGCTCCAGCACCCGGAGCTCGTCGTTCACCTCGATGCGCAGAGCCTGGAAGGTCCGCTTCGCCGGATTGCCACCGGTCCGTCTGGTGGCCGCCGGAATGCTGTCACGGATCAGCTCGACCAGCCGGGCACTGCTGCTGAAGGGCGCCCTTTCCCGCTCGCGGACCACCGCCGCGGCGATCCGCGGGGCGAAACGCTCCTCGCCGTACTCCCGGAGAATCCGGGTGAGCGCCGCCGCCGGGTAGGTATTGAGCACCTCGCTGGCCGGTTGCCCGGTCGTAGGATCCATCCGCATGTCCAGCGGTGCGTCCTGGGCGTAGGCGAAGCCGCGGTCGACCTCGTCCAGCTGCAGCGAGGAGACACCGAGGTCGAAAAATGCACCGGCCACCGCGCCGCCGGCCAGATCCGTTGCCACCAAACCGATCTCGTCGTAGACGGCGTGTACCAGGGCGACCCGGTCGGTGAAGCCGGCGCCCCCGATCCGCCTGGCAGCGATGTCCAGCGCCACCGGGTCGCGATCCAACCCGATGACGTGCAGCCCGGGATGCTCGGTCAGCAACCGGATGGTGTGCCCGGCCATCCCGAGTGTCGCGTCGACGAGCACCGCGCCGGGACGGTTGAGAGCCGGAGCCAGCAGCTCGCAGACCCGTCCGGCCAGCACAGGGACGTGGATCTTGCCCAGCGAGTCGGGCGGCCCGGACGCGGGGCCGCCGGCCCGCGGCGCCATCGGCGGCTGCCGCTGCTGCCCCTGCGGCCGATGGCGCTTCCCGTCCTCGCGCGATGTGTCGTGCTGATCCACCTGCCCTCCTCTCCCGGGTCGCTGGTCGTGAGCTGATTTGGTGGCGGTTCGACCTGCGGGTCGGGCCGGCTGTAGGTAACTCTTCCGATCGCCGTGTTCCCTGGTCCCCACCCGCCGCGGCTACCTGGCGCGGGGGAAGGCGCGTCAGGGGCTTCGGCGGGTGCAGGCCGGGCAATACGGTGACGGGGCCGGCGCACGCGGGTGCGGGCTAGTCGGGGTGCAGGGTCCCCCTCACCGGGCTGGCGTAGACGGCCTCCTGGCGCGCCTCGTACGCCCGCCACTCACCGGCATCCCAGATCTCCATCCGCAGGCCCACCCCGGTGATCACCACGTCCTTCGACAAGCCCGCGTACTCCCGCATCATGGCTGGGATGGTGATGCGTCCCTGGCCGTCCGGACGCTGCTCGTCGGTGTTGGCGAGCATGAAGCGCTGGTAGCCACGCGCCCACTCGTCGGTCACCTCGGCATTGATGGCGCCTGCCGCGAAGTGCTCGAACCCGTCCGGGGTGAGCACGAAGAGGCAGTGATCCTGTCCCTTGGTCAGCATCACGCCTCCTGCGAAGTCGTCGCGATAACGGGCCGGCAGGGTGACCCGGCCCTTGTCGTCCATTCGCGGGGTGTAGGTGCCGAAGAAGCCACGACCGGCCACCTCCCACCCCCTTCTCGATCAGCCGGGGTGGCAGGTCGCCCCGATGGCCCAGACTGTGCCACATCTCCCCACTTTCTGCCACCATTGGTGTCGACACACCGTCGGTGTTGTGCCCGAAGGTCGCCGCTTCACCGATTGGCCAGCTCACAGTTGTGGTCAGCGGTGGGGATCCCGTCGGCCGTGGTGGGCCGCCCGGCGCCGAGATCGATGCTCGATGCCGACACCTGACGGGAAGTGCGGGGTCCGTCACCAACTCCGGGGTGGCAGCATTGAGGGACGGGCACCGATCTGCGACGGTTCTGCCGGGCCATCGTGACCTCAGTTTGCGACGGCCTGCTACTGGTGGCGCCGGGTTTTGGCAGACTGGGGTTCTCGACACCGTGGGCACGCTCGCCGGGACCAGATGCAGCAATCATCGGGAGGTCATTCGTGGCACAGCACGTGCAGTCCGAGGCACCGGCTCCGGGCACGGCCGCGGGTGTGAGTGAGGCAGCAGGTCATCGCAACGGTGGGCAGACGGCGGCCAATGGCCGCCGGGGCGAATCCCTCGATGTCGGGCAGATCGCCGAGGTCGGGCGGCGGATCGCGGCATCGGTCGGCAAGGTGGTGCTCGGCAAGCCCGAAGTGATCCGGCTGACCACCATTGCCCTGCTGACCGAGGGCCACCTGCTGATCGAGGATGTGCCGGGCACCGGTAAGACCAGCCTGGCCAAGGCGATGGCCAGATCGGTCAGCGGCACCGTCAGCCGAGTGCAGTTCACCCCGGACCTGATGCCGTCCGACGTCACCGGGGTCAGCGTCTACGATCGGCCGAGCAGCCAGTTCGAGTTCCGGCCAGGTCCGGTTTTCGCGAACCTGGTGGTCGCCGACGAAATCAACCGAGCCTCCCCCAAGACCCAGTCGGCGCTGCTGGAGTGCATGGAAGAACGCCAGGTCACCGTCGACGGAACCACCTATCCGCTGTCCAGGCCGTTCCTGGTGCTGGCGACCCAGAACCCGGTGGAGATGGAGGGCACCTATCCGCTGCCGGAGGCCCAGCGCGACCGGTTCCTGGCCCGGACCGCGATCGGCTATCCCGATCCGGCGTCCGAGGTGGCCATGCTGGCCGAGCGGGACCACGTGGATCCGCTGGACTCGTTGGCGCCGGTCACCGATTCCGCCACCATGTGGGCGATGATCGCCGGGGTTTCCAGGGTGCATCTGGCACCTGAGCTGCGGACCTACATCGTCGAGCTGGTCGGCGCCACTCGCAATTCCCCGGAGATCCGGCTCGGAGCATCGCCGCGTGCGGTGCTGCATCTGGGTAAGGCGGCCAAGGCCGCCGCCGCGCTGGACGGTCGCGGCTTCGTCGTTCCGGACGACATCCAGCGGCTCGCTCCGGTGGTGCTGGCACACCGCCTGCTGCTCACCGTGGAGGCACACGCTGCGCACCGATCGGCGCACGACATCATCGGCGGGCTCCTCTCGCGGGTTCGGGTGCCACGAGGCAGCAGTGGCTGACTCGCGGGTCCGCGCGCCGCGCGGCAGTCGCGGGATGACGACCCGCGGCCGTTGCCTGCTGGCCGGCGGTCTGGCCGCGGCCGTGTGCGCGTTCCTGCTCGACGAGCGGGATCTGCTACGGGTCGGGATCCTGGCCGCCGTGCTGCCGTTCGCCGCATATCTGCTCACCGCAACCAGGCGGCCCAAGATCGAGGCGTCCCACCAGGTGCTGCCGGACAAGTTGTCGCCCGGGACTGCCGGGCAGGTGACACTGAATCTGACCAACGCCGGCACCACCAGAACCAGAACTCTAGAGCTGTCGGAACCGCCGACCGTCGACCTCACCGCCGGCATGCGCTGCCTACTACCCGGCCTGCGCCGCGGTCGTTCCGCCCAGGCCACCTACCGGCTGTTCGCCACTCGACGTGGCCGGTTCGAACTCGGGCCGCCGTTGGTGCGGTTCTCCGATCCGTTCGCCCTGTGGGAGGACGTCAGAGTGGTCGACGCCCGCACGGAGGTGCTGGTCGTTCCGGCTTCCGTACAACTGGCCGGCCTGCCGGCGGGCGCCGGCAATCGATCGGCCGCGTCCGGACGAGCGGCGCTCGGCTCGGTCGGCGGAGACCCGGACATCGCGGTCCGCAGCTACCGCAGCGGAGACGACATCCGGACCATCCACTGGCGCGCCTCGGCCCGGCACGACGAGCTGATGGTGCGACTGGAGGAACCGGTGTCCCACGGCGGTGCAGTTGTCCTGCTGGACAATCGGGCACCCGCCCACCGGGGCATCGGTGCGGATTCCAGCCTGGAGACAGCGGTGACCCTGGCGGCATCGATCAGCCTGCATCTGCTGGCTACCGATCACGAGGTCCGGCTCACCGCGCACACCGGCGAGGTGATCGCCCACGGTCACGACATCTCCGATGATGTTCTTGCCGGACTGGCGGTGCTGGACCCTGATGACGATCCATCGGTGCAGATCCCGCCGGTGGGCAGCGCAGGGATGCTCATCGGCATCCTCGGATCCGTCGATCCGCGGCAGGCTCGGCAGCTGGTGGCGCATCGTCCACGCGGGGTGCAGGCGGTCGCACTGCTGCTCGAGGTGGCCGACTGGTGGGATCCCTCGGTGGCGCCGCCGGCGGCGGCAGAGGCCCGCAACCTGCTGGAGGCCGGTGGCTGGCGCACCGTCATCGTCCGGCGCGGCGACGATCTCGCCGACGTCTGGCGGCAGGCCTGCCGATCCGGGGACGGGTTCGCCGCCCGGCTACCGAGCGGTCCGCCGGGTGCCGGCCGGGACCGGCACTTCGTGGCGAGCACATCATGACCGCCATCGACATCCGGCCGGCTCCCGGCGTCCCGCCGGTGCAGTGGCAGCGTCCGACCGCTGACCACCGCCCGGCGCCGAACCGCCACCCTGCGCCCCGGCAGGGCGGACCGGCGTCACCGTCGCCGGATCGGCTGTGGATCGGGCCGACCTTGGTCGCCGCCCTGTCCGTGCTCGCCGGCTCGTCCGCGCTGAGCTCGACCATCCAGGGGGCCGGCTGGGTGGTTCCGCTGATCGAGGTCGTCGGGGTGATCTGGCTACTGGGGATCGGCTGCCGACTGCTCCGATCGCCGGCTCCGATCACTGTGCTGGTCCAGTTCGCCGGCCTGGTGGTCGCGCTCACCGGCCTGTTCACCACCAGCGGCTGGGGCGGGTTCATCCCCCACGCCGCCGTGCTGCGCGAAGCCGGGGATCTGCTGTCCGGTGCCTGGCAACAGATCCTGGTCACCGTTCCGCCGGCCCCCTCGAGTGTCGAGTTGTCATTCCTGATCTGTCTGACGGTGGGCACCACCTCTTTGATCGTCGATTTCCTGGTGGCCGAGGCTCGGTCGCCGGCGCTGGTCGCGTTGCCACTGCTGTGCCTCTACTCTGTGCCAGCCTCCATCGCGACGGAGCAGCTGCCATGGGTGACCTTCGCGGCACCTGCCGTGATGTACGCGATCCTGCTGGCCGTCACCGGCCACATCGGGGCCAGATCGCGGGGCCGGACGAACGCCGGCCTGATCGGCGCCGCTGTCGCCATCTCCGCCGTCGCGACCACGATCGCCGTTCTGGCTGGCGATGCGATCAGCGGGATCGGCACCGAGGGAAGGCTGCCCCGCACCGGCGGCGGCTCGGAGATCGGGCTGTCCGCCTTCACCTCGCTGCGCGGCGAACTGCAGGAGACCGAGCCGCGGGACCTGCTGACGGTGAGCGGCCTTCCGGGCCCGGCCTACCTGCGGACCACGACGCTGGAGAGGTGGTCGAGCGGTGCGAACGAGGGTTTCTCACCCAGCCCCTACAGCAACGACGGTCCGGCCGGCGGTGTGCTGGCCGGGGTCGACCCTGGCGGGGCGGACGTTGCGCCGATCCGGGTCCGTTCCACGCAGTTCGCCAACGAGACCTTGCCCATCTACGCGCGCACCGTGTCGACGTCCGGGCTCGCCGACGGCTGGGTGTACGACAGCAGGCTGGGAACGGTGCACCGGCCGCAGAAGCTGAATCCGCGCACCTATTCGCTCCGAGCCGCCTTCCCCGCTCCGGCGCCGGACGATCTCCGCACCGATACCGTCACCCCGGCGGAGAACCTGGTGCAGTTGGGCGGCGTCCCGGATGCGGTCAAGACCCTGGCCACCGAGGTCACCGCCCAGGCCGGAACCCCCTTCGACAAGGCCGACGCCGTCCTGAACTACTTCAGGGATCCGAAAAACGGTTTCAGCTACTCACTGGCGGTTCCGGACGGCTCCACCGGCGACCCGCTCACTGATTTCCTCATCGAGAACAAGACCGGCTTCTGCGAGCAGTACGCCACCGGCATGACGGTGATGCTGCGATCGATCGGGATCCCGGCCAGGGTCGCGATCGGCTTCACCCAGGGCACCCGGCAATCCGACGGCTCATGGCTGATCACCACCAAGGACGCCCATGCCTGGGTTGAAGTGAGGTTCGATGAGCACGGATGGGTGCAGTTCGACCCCACCCCGCTCGGTGGCGGTACCGGCAACCAGCAGGGATTCGACGAGAACGCGAAACCGTCCGGCGCCGCAACCACGGTCACCGAGGGCTCAGGTGCCGGGTCGGCCACCACCTCGAGCGCGGCCGCATCGAGTTCACGTGCGGTCAGCGGAGGTGCCCTCCGACCCGATGACGGGCGGGCAGACGGCGCCGACAGCGGCAGCACCGGTACCCAGCAGGTGCCTGCTCCCGGCGGGAGACCGGCTGCCCTGTGGTGGACGCTGGCCGGAGTCCTAGCGCTGTTGTCGCTGCTCGCTGCGCCGCTGGTCGTGCGCAGGGTGCGGCGTCGTCAGCGGCTGGCCACGGCCGAGGTCGGCGGTCCCGGCGCGGCCGGTGCGGCATGGGCGGAGGTCGAGGATCTGATCGTCGATCATGGCCTGGCGTTGCGTGCCACAGAGTCCACCAGGGCCACCGCCAACCGATTGGCCAAGAGCACTCGGCTCACCGACAACGCGCGGAAGCGGCTGCGGGCACTGGTGATCGCCGCGGAGCAGGAGTGGTACGGCGCTGTGCCGGGGCATTCCGACGCCGTGGGCAAGGAACTGGTGGCAGCCGTTGCCGCGGTCGGCGCGAGTCTGGACCGATCCTCGCCGCGCTCGGCATTGGATCGCCTTCTGCCCCGAAGCATTCGACCGTCCTCGCGGGACTGACCCCGTCCCCGCGGGACTGACCGTCCGGGACAGACCATCCGTCGGACGACGCCGCTTGGTCGGCGCCCGTGGTCAGCCGGCCTGCCGTCAGCCTTCCTGGTCGAACGTCAGCCTTCCTGGTCGAACCGCCGGCGGAGGCGTTCTTCCATCCGCTCCGACAAGCTCGACGGCGCCCTCGCCGCCTTGGAGGCCGGCTTGGCCGGCACCCGACCGCGGCCGGGGATACCGAAGACGAACAGCCCGACACCACCCACCATCACCAGGAAGCCGACCACCGACACCACGACGCCGAGGGCGAGGACGTTCTGAGTAGCGATGACCCCGACCACCAGGCTGACCAAACCCACCACGAACACCGCCGCTGCGGCGATCGGTCGCCGTCGCCGGATGCGCGAGACGTCGACGCTGGTGGCGAACTTCGGATCTTCCTCGTAAAGCGCGCGTTCAATCTGATCGAGCATGCGCTGCTCGTGCTCGGAGAGTGGCATGAATCCCTCCTGAAGCACCTGGGCGAAATGGCCTTTGGTGGATCGGAACCCGCAGTGGCCGGGTCGGTGGACGGCAGCCCAATGACTGCCTACCAGTAAGGATACGAGCACTACGGCGCAACGACCAGCCGGCGGACAAATCTGTCTCAGGCCGGGGGGAGATTCGCCCGAAAGAGGTCCCCGGCAGCGGAGCGAATCTGGTCACATGGCCCTGTGCCGGCGCTCGGGCGGCCGGTGAGGGTGTCCTTCGCGGCGGAGTGGAGTTCTGGGGGCTGCTGGCGTGCAGTCTGGCGATGAGCAGGCTGGCGGTGGTGTGACCGAACTTCATCGATCGCGGCAGGTGGTCGGGATGACAGTGGTGCCGTGGTCGAGTGCTGATCGGACACATGGGTGTAGGTCGCGTGCTCCTCAGACGACCGCCATCTCCCCGAGCTCGTTCCAGCCCGTGCCCGGCACCTCGGCGTTGACGATGCTGGGCGTCCGCGCCAGGTAGGGTGGCAGATCCGTGCGAGCTTGGGCGAAGTGGGACGAGCCCACGTGGGCGGCCCCTGCATCGCCGTCGGTGAACGCCTCGACCAGGACGTACTCGTCGGGATCGTCGAGGCTGCGCGACCAGTCGAACCAGAGGCATCCGGGTCGGCCCGCGTGGCCTCGGTGAAGGCCTTCGAAATGGTCGGCCAGTCGTCGGCGTGCTCGGGCACGACCTGAAACTTGGCGGTGATGAAGATCAACGGGTCCTCCTCGGACGGCGGGCCAGGTCGGACCAGCCAGGACCCCGACGATACCCAGCACGCCGCGGAGTCAGTCGAGGCAGAACTCGTTGCCCTCGGGGTCCTGCATGACCACGAACCCCGTCTCCATGCGACCGTCGGGGTCGACCCGGCGGACCCTGGTGGCGCCCAGGCCGACCAAGCGGGCGGCCTCGGCGTCGAGCGCCGTCATCCGCTCGTCGCCGTCGGTGCCGGGAGCTGCGCGGACGTCGAGGTGGAGACGGTTCTTGACGTCCTTGCCCTCCGGCACCCGCTGGAAGAACAGCCGAGGGCCAGATCCGCGATCGGGCGGCAGCGCGGCCGAGCGGCTGTTGTGCTCCTCGGAGGGGACTCCCCAGGCGTCGAGTGCGGCGTCCCAGCTGTCGAAACCGGACGGCGGCGGCTGTACCTGGTAGCCGAGCACCTCGCACCAGAACCCGGCCAGCGCGGCAGGGTCGGCGCAGTCGAACGTCACCTGGACCTCTCGGATATTCATGGCCGCGAACGTACCGTCGGCCACCGACAGCACGAACCGGGCGCGGGTGCTCCGGCGCCGGCGGCGTCGTGACAGGTCGCGGTGACTCAGAAGGCGCAGCGGACGAGCGGCCATGCGCCGCCGTGGCGATCACTGGCAGGACCTTCGGCTACCGGGACAGGCGTTGATCGCCGTTTCGGCACGAGGGTCATGTCGTGGTGTCGGCTCGGTCGACGGTGGAGGTCCGTCGCTCTTGGGGTCAGCAGTCGAAGACCGACCAGCAGCTGTCGTTGCGATCGAGACCACCGAGGGTGCCGGTCCTACGCTGGGTCCATGACGAGCGTGAAGCAGGTGCAGGTGACCTTCGACTGTGCGGCTCCACGAGCCGTCGCGGAGTTCTGGAGAGCCACGCTAGGGTACGTCGACCCTCCGGTCCCGCCGGGGTTCGACTCTTGGGATGCGTTCGACGCCTCGCTCCCCGTCGAGCGGCAGGGGTCGGCCTGGGTCTGCCAGGACCCGGCCGGCGTCGGCCCACGGCTGTTCTTCCAGCGGGTGCCCGAAGGCAAGACGGTGAAAAACCGGCTGCACCTCGACGTGCGGGTCGGGGTGGGGCTGACGGGCGACGAGCGGGTCGCTGCGCTGGAGGCGGAAGCGGCTCGACTGGTGCCGCTCGGCGCTCGGCGCCTGCACCTGCTCCCGGCCGACGAGGAGAACGAGGCGTGCCTCGTCATGCAGGACGTCGAGGGCAACGAGTTCTGTCTGGACTAGCGGTCTGCTGAGATTCGTCGCACCGCGGCCGTCCGACGCAGTGCCAGGACCGGGACGCGCAGGAACAAAAAACTAACTATTCGGAAGGGATCCCTGACCGGCAATCGAGGGATTGCTCAGCGGGGAGTCCAAGCACATCCGACTCTGCATACCAAACGGTTTACATCGCGCGGTAGACTGCGGTGATGACCACACAGATCGCCATCCGTCTCGACGACCGCGAGCTTGCGGCCCTCGATGCCGAGGTCGCCGACGGCCGTGCTGCTAACCGGTCCGAGGCCGTCCGCCACGGGATCGCCCGCCTCCAGCGAGATCAGCGTTATCGCGGGGAAGAGGCCATCCTCATCGACCTTGCCCGACGGGGCGAGCCGATCTATCCAGATCTCGACGGTGTGCTCGATCTGCCGCATCCCGCGTTGGACTGATGCGCACCATCGCTTCGGTACAACTGGACAAGCGTCGGCCAGCATTGATCTTGACACGGCGGTCCAAGATCCATCTGCTGACCTGGCTGACCGTCGCGCCGATCACCAGCACGATCCGGGGGATCACCAGCGAGGTTCTGGTCGGGCCACGAAACGGGCTGGACCACGACAGCGTCGTCAGCTGCGACAACATCACCACGGTGCGATTGAGTGCCGTCGGCGACACGATCGGCCTGCTGTTCGACGACCAGGAACCCGCACTGGCCCGCGCGATCAGCGACGCCTTCGAACTCGACCCGATGCACGAATAAGCCCGACCGGTCGACGGCTTGCGGTTCAACAAGTCCCACCGGGCCGTCTCGGTTGCGGATCCGCAGATGAGACGGGCGGAGGGTGCCATCGGTGCGGCCCCGGCGGAGCGCGCTGCGGCTGATGGGCTGCGGTTGATTGGCTCGAACGTCGCATAGGCGCCCGGATCCAATGACCCATGACCGCAAGGATCTCGGCCGTCACCCCGGCACCTCTCATCTCGGGCGACGGCTGCGCCATCCCGCTGGGGTCGACATGGCACTCCCGTCGGACCACGTCTGAAACCGGATGCACCCTGAGTACTTTGTCGGAGGCTCATCCGTACGCCACGTTCGGTGACCGCCAGGATGCGCGCAGACCGGCACCCATCACGAACACCCCGGACCAGCCGGTCCAGGGACAACTCGCCGCGCACTAAACCCGGGACGGTTCAAACAGATCAACAAGGTCCGCCTGTACCGGCTGGCGACCGGTCAACGGAACGCCTTCCCGCGTCTTGCGCCGGCGCTGACACGTCCGATCCGGTGCACCGCGATGGGACTCACCGGCACTCCGGCCGTGTCCACGACCAGCCACGGGACGACACCGTCGCTGGGAACGACCGAGCCCCACAACCGCAACCGAAGTGCCGCGAGATCCCGCGAGTCGAACGCTGCACCGATCCGATCCATCAGACACACCACGCACGTCGAAAGTTACCCATCGCCCGTCGTACCCGACGACCCCGGAACAGACGGATGCCCGTCCGGCGTGTCCGGCGGTAGTCTCTGTCAACAGAGATCTCGCCATCCGCTGAACGACGGCCGCCGTCATAGTCGGCTGGCGGCCGAACCCGGAGACCCCCGATCGACCCCTATCACAGCGGAACCCAACGAACATCCCCGAGCCGTCCTAGGGGTTCCGCCACAGAAAGCTTTCGACCGACTACTCCTAAACAACGTTGTTTCCACGGGTTGACACTGCCCTCGCTTACTCGACTATCGGAGGTGGTTCGATATCTGTACGCTGCGTGGCATCAGCACGCGCTAAAAGCATCGTAGATCTTTCAATCGAATAAAGACGAAAAGCGTTCGTCGCGCAGAATATTGTTATCGCGAAGAGTCCGCTAGACAGAACCCAATTCTTGTCTAGCACGAGAAGGATACCGCCGGCAACGGCCACGATTCCGGTGATAAACCAGACTATCCACGAGGAAAGTAGTTTCGTCAAGGCTTCATCCCATCAATCAATTGAAGGCCCTATACAAGGCCCGACCGCCGCAATGTACCCCCGCGACCACGAAGCTGCCGCTCGGTCGCACCGTCAGTGACTACTACGCGCCGACGGTCGGCGACGCGTTCCAGCAGGGGATGTCCGGCGTCCTCGACTCCTGGGTGGGATCAGTGTAGGTCGGGTGCGCGGCACCTCGGCGATTTCGGCGACTTCGTCGCCGGGCAGCGCGACGCGATGTCCCAACTGCTCCAGGAGTTCGCGCACTACGCGGTGGTCCTCTCATCCGCGCGGAAGGACATCGTCAAGGCGATGCGGGCACTTGTCGACGCGTGCGTTCAACTGGGCAACAACGAGGACGCGACCGACACCTCGTTCCTCACCACCTTGTTCACCGCGGTCGCGGCTGCGGTCCTGATGGTCACTATCGGCGGGGGCGGGTCCGCCGCTGTCGGCGCCTTCGGCGGCCTGGTGCTGTCGGCGGCCAGCCGGCGGGTCAATAACATCACTCAGACCGCAACATCGATGAGTCCTTGAAACGCGGCCGCCGGCGGCTTCTTCACGACCACGCGGGAGATCCTCGACGGGGTGGAGGACGTCACCGCGACTATTGCCGGGCGGATCCAGCACATGCTCGACACACCCGCCAACGCGGCCCGACGCCGCTGCTTCGCCGGCGATCACGGCGAGCTCGTCCCGGGCGACGCCGGCCTGGCCCGATCCGGATAGCCGCGGCCACGGTGCTAGGGGGTGGTGCCGGAGCCCAGGTTCTTCACCTCGTCGGCGGTCAGGGGCGTTCGTCGGACACGCTGAGACTGACTTCTCGCCAGGCCTCGTCGCTGGCGGCGAGCTCCTGTGCCGCCTGCAGCGCCATCGGCACGGCGTCGGCGCCGAGCAGCAGACGTACCGGTGCATCTACTCGGCCGGCGAGATCATGCACCAGCCGGGCGACACGACGCGTGTCCGTCGACTCGTGACCCGACATGGCGCGCAGCAGCTCGGCGAACTCTCCGATCATCGGCTGGTACGGGGCGCTGGGCGGCGGGATCGTCATCGACGAGCCAGCCCAGTCGGTGCGCATGCCGCCCGGCTCGACTACGGTGACCTGCACTCCGAACGGAGCGATCTCAGCGGCAAGACCGATGGAGAATCCGGAGACGGCCCACTTCGCCGCCTGGTACGCCGTCAGGCCGGGCCCGCTCACGCGGGCACTGAGCGAGGAGACCTGGAAGAGGTGACCACTACCCTGCTCGCGCAGGACCGACACGACCGCCTTCGAAACGTTCACGACACCGTAAAAGTCCGTATCGACCTGCCTTCGGAACGACTCGAGCGTCGTGTCCTCGAATGCACCCAGGTCGCTGTAGCCGGCGTTGTTGACGACGACATCGATGCGACCGAACGTCGCCACGGCCTGAGCAACCGCGCGCACAGCGTCGTCGTAGTCGGTCACATCGAGCCGCAACGGAAGTACCGCGTCGCCGAATCTGGCGACGAGATCCTGCAGCTGCTCGGGGTTACGTGCCGTCGCCGCCACGCGATCACCCGCGTCGAGCGCAACGTCGACGATTGCGCGACCGAGACCGCGCGAACTTCCCGTCACGAACCAGACGGTGGACATAGGTAATCCTTCCTTGTCGAACGGGCCACCAAGACCAGCCCGGAGCCCGGGGTCGCGGTCAAGATCGCGGGAGATAGGTGAGCAGAACGACCCCGGAGTCAAACCGCCTCACGTCGTGCAGCGCCATCCGCACAGTCCCCCGGTCACCGAGCACATGGACGTTTCCTTGGCCCCAGACGAGCGGATTCACGTAGACCTCGTACTCGTCGATCAGCCCCTTCTCGGCGAGGGCATACGCGAACTCGCCACCTCCGTGCATGAACAGGTCACGGCCGACCGCGTCCTTCAGCCTAGGAATCGAGTCCTCGAGGGCTGCGTCGAGCAGGGTCGCATTCCACTGGAGGACTCCGGACATGGTGTTGGACCCGACGTACTTAGGCAGCGCGTTGACCATTTCCGCCCAGTGGCCGGTTTGGCTCGGCCAGTAACCGGCCAGCCCCTCGTCGGTCTTTCGACCCAGGACCAGCCCGCCCGATCCGGCCTGCCTCTCGAACGAGTACTCGCCGTGGTCGCCGTCGGGCTGCACCCACTCGCCGACCGGGTCTATGACACCGTCGACGGTAGCCTGCACGGTCGCGATCAGCTTTCCCATCTCGTTCTCCTCCAGCCCCCGCCAGCTCGCTCTTAGGCGCGGCAATCGCGCTGGTCGCCGTGGTCACGTGCGCTCATGGCGACACCCGAAAGCGCAGGTGCGTGACGCCGGGCGCCTCGAGCACCCGCGTCAGCTCGAGCTCGACGCGGTCTGCGCTGAACAACCGCCGCCCGGTGCCGAGCACGATCGGGATCAGATGGATCTCCAACTCGTCGAGCAGGCCCTCGCGCAGCAGCGACTGCGCGAGGTCGGCACCGTGCACCATCACGTCCTGGTCGCCGGCGGCCGCCTTCGCCTCGCGCATCGCGGTTGCGGCGTCGGGAACGTAGTGGATCCAGTCGCTCGGCGGGTCCGGCGCCATGCCGCGCGTGGGCACGAAGATCGGCACGCCGTGGTGGTCGCCGCGCCAGTGACCGGCGTAGTCGAAGGTCTTGCGGCCGACGACGACCGCACCCGTAGCCATCAGCTCGGCGAACACCTGCCCGCTCTGCCCTGGCGGGTCGAAGTACGGCGGCTCCGAGACGGCCTCGCCCAGCCAATCGTGCAGCCGGTTGCCGCCGGTCCCGAGCCCGTTGCCCGGGCCGTCGTCCGGGCCGGTAATGAACCCGTCGATCGACATCGACATGTCCAACACTGATGCAGACACTTGACCTCCTGTGGTCTCGAGCCAGTTCGGTCTTTCGTGCGCCTGACACCTGAACGTCGAACAGCGAGCGGCGGAATCGACAGCCAGCAGAACTCTCGGCGACGGTTCCGGAGGCGGCGACGAGCCAGACCGGTAGCGGTTGGTCTCGATCGGCGGTTCGGGTCCTGCTGTGCGATGGCGACGCAAGGAGGGATGGCGGTTGCTCCGGCCTTTCCGGTCGGGCCTGATTGACCATGACCTCCTCAACCCAGGCAACGGGACCGTTGGCGAGGAAGGTCAAATGGCTGCTGCCGAGCAGGTAACCGACGATGTCGCCCTCGGCGATGTCTGCGACGAGCAGGAGCGTGTTGGTGGTGGCGAGCTCGTCGACGAGGCCGGCTCGTAGGAGTGACTGAGCGGCCGACCCGCCGTGCACCATGACGTCGCGATCCCCGGCGGCGTCCTTCGCGCCTACGCGACGGCCGATCCGAGATCGGTGACATAGCGGGCGTGGCCCGGTGCCGGGTGGTCTGGTGGGCGGTGCGTGAGCACGAAGACGGGTACGCCGTCGTGGTGGTCCAAGGCCGCGGTGTGACCGACCAAGCCGTTTCACGTTACGAGCCCTGACGTCGGGGTGACTCGATACGAAGTGTCGACGTCGTTGTCGAAACGGGGGTCGCCTCCGCGGACGAGGACGTAGTGGTCATCGACTGCGGCCTCGTACACGGCGAGCGGCCCACGCGGGCCCAGGTCATCGCTGCTTAGCTGTCGACCGACGGGCAACCGCGCGTTGAGCGTGTCGAGGCCGACCGCGCCTGCCGATGCGCCAAGTGCACTCGCAGTCCCAGTCATGTAGACCGCTTCGCCTACTCCGATGGCGGCGCGAGAGTCGAAGACGGTAATGGCGACGGTGGGCTGCACGTCGATGTTGCGGGAATGTCGGCTGTCCGGGGAGGACACCCAGTACAAGAGGTTCTCGTCGCGGGCGGCGAAGAACACCGGTGACACCCAGGGTTTTCCGGCGGCGTCGGCCGTGCCAAGAACGAGGTAGAGGTTGTCGGCCAGTACCGGCGCGACTGTCTGCCATAGGTCGATCACAAGCTCGTGCGGTCCGACCCCCGGATGTGGTCCGTCTGGTCTGGTCATTGACTGCTTCTTCCGTCCGCGCGGGTGATCGCCTCCTATCATCTGGCAGCGTATGGACCGTCATCAAGGACCGCCTCGACAACGATTGTTAATCTGAGGTGAACAAAGTTCGGAGGACGACGTGATGGAGCGGAAGGAGATCGAGGTGCTGCTGACGCTGTCCGAAGAACTCCACTTCACCCGCACCGCCGAACGGTTGCACCTCTCCACGGCCGCGGTGAGCCAGATCGTCAGAAGGCTGGAACGTCGCCTGGGAACAGCGCTGTTCACCCGCACTACGCGCCACGTCGAGCTCACGGATGCTGGCAGACAACTGGTTGACGAGCTGCTGGTGGCGCACGAGCAGATCCAGGAAGCCGTCACACGCGCAGTCGACGCGGGACGCAAGATCGCGGCACGGCTGCGGATCGGCTACATGTCCGCCGCAATCGGCCACCAACTCTTAGGGCTCATCGACTCATTTCAACGGTCCCACCCAGGCTGCGAGGTCTCCATCACCGAGACCGCGCTCGCCGACCTCTTCGGCCCGTTACGGCGAGCCGAAATCGACCTGTGCATACTGCCGCTGCCCGTCCGTGAACATGATCTGACGGTCGGACCCGTTGTGATGACCGAGCCGGCGCTCATCGCGGCCCCGTCCGGCCACCGCCTGACCCGTCGCACCTCGGTGTCCCCGGAGGATCTTCGGGACGAGACAATATTGAGTGTGCGGCACCTACCGCCGTACTGGACCCAGCACCACCACGCAGCCGAAGACCGCCAACCAGCCACCGTGAATCCCCCACTACCGGCCACGACGCCGGAGGTGAGCGGCTTCCAGGAGATGCTCACCTTCGTCGCCGCCGGGCGGGGCGTCGCGGTCGTCGGCGAACAATCCGCCGCCTACTACACAAGACCCGGACTTACCTGCCTGCCGTGCGCCGATCTGCCACCATTCCGATACGCGATCGTCTGGCGCACCGCGGCCCACGACGCCAACGCCACAGCCTTCGTTCAACATGCAACCCGCCTGAACAAAACATGCTGAACCAGCAATCAGGCGTCCTGGCCGCTCGGCCCCAACGGCACCTCCCCGTAGCTGATCGATGCTCCTATGGATGTCAAGGTCGGCTGAAGCGCTGTTGAGCGGCTTGTCGGGTGGTGCCGAGCACGGCCGCGATGGAGCTCCAGGTGGCGTGGTGTTGCCGGGCGCGGGTTACGGCTGCTGCGAGCTGTTCACTGGCGGCGGTGAGGTGGGCACGGGCGTGGGTGAGCAGGTCGAGGGGATCTGCGGCGGTGTCGGGTAGCGGTCGTGCGGCGTGGCCCTTGCCAAGGGTGCTGCGCTGCTGGTCGCAGGACGAGCACAGCATGGTGGGCCCGTAGGCGACGGTCGGGGTCAGCTGGCAGCCGGGCCGGTCCTGCGGGCGAAGGGCGTAGTAGCAGTGAGCTGGCGCGGTGGTCATGTCAAGCCGCCTTTGACGTGGTCGGGGGCGGCGTAGGCCGATCGTCGGCGGTGTGGGTGGCGAGCAGGTTGTAGATCTCTCGGGCGAGGTAACGCTTGAGGCAGCGGATGATCTCTGGTTTGGACAGGCCTTCGGTGGTGCGTCGGTCGGCGTATCTGCGTGTGTGGGGGTCGTAGCGCAGCCGGCCGAGTACAACGACGTACAGGGCGTTGTTGGCGGCGCGGTCACCTCCGCGGTTGAGCCGGTGACGGTGGGTTCGGCCGCTGCTGGCTGGGATCGGGCCACGCCGCACAGGTGCGCGAACGCTGCTTCGGAACGCAGCTGGTCGGAGTTGTCGCCGGCGGTGGTGAGGATCTGCCCGGCGACCTCGGGCCCGACGCCGGGTAGCGCGAGCAGCTGCGGGGCGGCGGCGGCGACCAGTGTTCGGAGCTGGCCGTTGGCATCGGCGATCTCCTCGGACAAGTACTGGTAGCGGCGCGCCAGACGGCGCAGCGCGGTCTTGGTGGCCTGCTCGGGATCGGCCAGATCGGCGGTCGGGCGCAGCCGGGCGCAGGTGATGACCAGCGCGGTCACGCTCAACGCCCGCAGCTGTTCGCGCAACCCAGCCGGTCCGGTGACCAGCAGCGACTTGAGCTGATTGGTGGTCTGGCTGCGTGCCTTGACTGCGCTGCTGCGGGCCACCCGCAGAGCGCGGATCGCCTCGACCCGGCCGTCGCGGGTCTTCGGAACGCCGCTGGCGGTGCCGGCCAGCGCGGCACGAGCGGCGGAGTAGGCATCCAGCGGGTCGGACTTGCCCTTGGCCCGCCGGGCCTTGCGGTCTGGCCGGTCGACCTCCACCACCGGCACCCCGGCGAGGCGCAGCTGCCGGGTCAGCGCGGCACCGTAGGTGCCGGTGCCCTCAACGCCGACCCGCTGCAGCTCACCACGGCTACGCAGCCAGCTCAACAGCGCCTGGTAGCCGGCCGGTGTGGTGGGGAACTCCCGATCGCCGAGCTGACGCCCGAGCGGATCCATTACCCCGGCGTGGTGCGTGTTCCCGTGGGTGTCGACACCGCCCGTGACATTAAGGGTTGTCATGGTCATGCTGGTCATCGCCGTACCTCTTCCGCTTGCATCGGATGTGGGTCGGCACGTAGCGGTCGGGCAGGGCGGACAAGCCAGTGATGGGCGCCTCTTACGCAGGCTCGTATGAGGTCACGCCACCCGGCCGCTCACGTGCAAACGACACCATCCACCAGGCCGACGAATCGATCGAAAGACAGCAGGTTCGCGTCAGGCTTACGGTGAGTCAGACCCAGTGGATGGCACCAACTACATCCCTACTGGCTTGCGGTACGTCTGACATGTGCGTTGGCGAGGTGAATGCTGGGCAGCGTGGATGACATGTCGGCAGTTGAGGACTTCCTGCCGTACCGGGTCGTTGGGAGCTGGCCGACGTGCGCCGATACTTCGCCCGCCCGCCGGAGCCGCTTTCGGTGTCGCTGCTAGCGGAGCGTGGGGACGGGATTCTTCACTGGCGCGAGGTGAACTTCACGGCCAACTCTGGGGTCGAGGGTTTCGCCACGGTGGTGTCACCGTTGTCGAAGGCTGTCACCTGTGCTGGCCTACGTGGAGCGGGTACCGGTATACCTTGGTCGGGCGGGTGCGCACGGTGTGGGTTCAGCGCACCGGACCGCTTCCGTACCTGCAGCGCAACCTGCCCACCGGCAGCACCACCGATCCGTCCACCACGGTGGTGGGTGCCCGGTTTGGCCGGCGGCCTCGCCCCTTGCTTGGACTGCCGGCCGACGACCTGGTCAATTTGGTCGTGGAGCGGAAGCAGCGCTCCGGCGGATGCTGTGCTGATGCATTGTCTGACGACCGAGGAACTGCTGGAGTCTGGTCGTCCTCGGCCGGCGTCGTTGTCCAAACCACACGTGAAGCTCACCGCGTGGCTGGGCCGAAACATCGCGCACCACGACCGGCTCGTCGTCGCCAACATCGGTGATGCGAATCCGGACCAGCCGCTCGGAGTGCTCGGGGTGAGCTTCAGCCGTCGCAGTAGCGATGCAATCGCCCACGCCGGTCACCCGAACGGCATCACACCCACCCTCGGCGCAAAGGTAAAGTTCGACGTCAGCGGCCTGATCACTGAGTTCAACAACGGCCCGTACGGCGGGGCGCCGGACGGCTGCCGGATCAGCTGACCGACAGGGCGACGGCGGGATCCGGGGTGCTGAATAACCTGGACTGTGCGGTGGACCTCGGACATTGACAATAACGAATTGCGTGCCACTTGGAAGAAGTGCGACGCCGGGGCCAGCGCCTGCCGGCAGTGAGGCTTCCACGGCAGTGGGCGGGGCTGCCGCGCAGCCGCCGGAGTCCAACTAACCTGAGATCCCATGGCCCGCATACTCGTCACCGGCATGTCCGGCACAGGGAAATCGACGTTGCTGACCGAGCTGGCGCGCCGTGGCTACCAGACCGTTGATACCGACTATGGCGACTGGGAGCGGCCGCGAGGGCGATGGGACGAGTCGCGGATGGCGGCGCTGTTGGAGGGTCAGCCAGACCTGATCGTCTCCGGGACGGTGGAGAATCAAGGCAGCTTCTACGACCGCTTCGAACATGTCGTCTTGCTCAGCGCGCCGACCGAGATCCTCATCGAACGGGTCTCGACTCGCATGAACAATCCCTACGGACGAGCCCCCGAGGAACAGGCTGAGATCCGCAGCTACGTCATCGAGGTTGAGCCGCTGCTGCGAGCCGGCGCCAGTGCCGAACTCGATGGGCGGCAGCCAGTAACAGATCTGGCCGACGTGATCGAGCAACTCATGACCAGCAAGCCCACAGAACCATCACCCGCCAGATAGCCAGGACTGCCCGCGGCCAATTACCGCCGAAAGTCACAGCCTGGTGATTCCGCGGAATCACACCTCGTGAGCGTCGCATAAGACTCGTCCGGTGACAGTCTCGCTCAACGGCTCGCCCATCGAGACAATGAGCGGAGAACAATGAGGTTCGGGTACGCACGGTGCTCGATGGATAAGCAGGACGTCGAGGCGCAGCGCCAGGCCTTGCGTGCTTTCGGTGTGGATGCCAAGCGCATGCACCTTGACCGTGCGCAGACCGGCCGGAACACCCAGCGACCGGAGTTGGAGAAAGTGCTCGCTGCGGTCAGATCTGGCGACGAAATCGTCGTGACCAAGCTCGACCGGTTCGCCCGATCGGTCGTCGACGCTCGTACCCTCGCCGACCGACTCCACGCCGACGGCGTGCGGCTGAACATCAACGGCACCGTCTACGACCCCACCGACCCGGTGGGGAAGATGTTCTTTCACCCTGCTGGCGATGTTCGCCGAATTCGAGGTAGACCTCATCTCCCAGCACACTCGCGAAGGCCTGGTGATCGCCCGGCAGAAGGGCCGGCTGAAGGGCAAGCCGCCGAAGCTGAAACCAGCCACGGAGAAGCATATGGTCGCGCTGTTCCATGCCGGTGAGCACACCGTCGGCGAGATGGCCGACATGTTCGGCATTAGCCGCGCGACGGTCTACCGGGCCGTGCAGCGTGCCCAGGTCAAGGAAGCGAAGCCCGATGTGGCCGTGTGAGCGAGCGGCTACCCTCCGAACCGACAGTCCGCTTCGGGGAGGATGCGCATGCCACCACGTCGGCCGCCCGATGAGGGCCAGCTCAGCTTCGATGCCTTGTGGGCGGCGCCGGATGCTGAACCGGAGCGGGTCACAGCTCGCCGCGGTGATTCCGCGGAATCACCTGGAGGCAGCGATGAACGAGTACGGCAGGCGGGCGCTAGAGCATTGGCAGCGGACCAAACCGCAGGAGCTGTCGACGATCCCGGATCCCGAGGCCTTCTTTTCGACGTTGGGCGAGACGGCCGCGTCGCAGGTGGACTCGCTGGCGGATCAACTGGCCGGGCCAGACTCTGCGGCGGAGGGGTATCTGGAGAAGGTCGGCCGGTTGCGGATGGCGAAGTACCGGGCCGAGGAGATGGTGCTGGCCGAGTTGGTGCAGCAGTAGCCGCTGGGCCAACGTTTCGGCCGGATCCGGCAGGGCAGCTCACCCCGTCTGGTGAGAAGGCCCGCGCGGCAGCGAATATCGCCGCGATTCGACTGTCGAAGAACTTGGCCGAACAGAACCGGCCGGCGACCTCCGAAGAACAGCAGGTGCTCGCCGGATGGTCGTCCTGGGGTGCGATCCCGCAGATCTTCGACGAGTCCCGCCAGTACTGGCCGGCTGATGTGCGAGCCGAGCTGTGGTCGCTGTTGTCGGAGGCGGAATGGGCGGCCGCCCGACGGACCACGATCAACGCGCACTACACCGACCCCGCGATCGTCTCAGCGATGTGGACGGCTGTACAACAGCTCGGCCTGACCGCCGGCCAGGTGTTGGAACCCGGATGTGGCAGTGGCACATTCATCGGGCTGGCGCCCGAGGGAATGCAGATGACCGGCGTCGAACTCGACCCGACTACTGCCCGGATCGCGCAGGCCCTGTACCCGGCCGCCACGGTACGTGGGGAGTCCTTCGCCGACACCCGCTACTCGAGTGGCACCTTCGACGCCGCGATCGGCAATGTCCCGTTCGGCGACGTCCGGCTGCATGACCGCCGGCACAACCCGAACAACCACAGCCTGCACAACCACTTCATCGTTAAGAGCCTGGATCTGGTCCGGCCCGGCGGTGTTGTCCCGTGCTCACTTCCAACTTCACGCTGGACGCGGCGAATCCCGGTGCGCGGCGGGAGATGTACGACCAGGCCGACCTGATAGGCGCAGTGCGACTGCCCAGTGGCGCTCACCGCCGGACCGCCGGCACCGAGGCATTGACCGACATCCTCATCCTGCGCCGTCGCGAGCCCGGTCAAGAACCTGGAGACGACGGGTGGCTGCTGACCACGCCACTGCGCGTTGAGGGCGAACTGCTCGACAAGCGGGTGAACCGGTACACTTCGCCGATCACCCCGAGCGGGTCCTGGGCGACTGGACGATCGGGCACGGCATGTACGGCGCCGACACTCTCGGCGTCCGCACCGACGATCTGTCGGCCACCTCCGACAGGCAGTGTGGGGTCGGTGGTGGTTGTAGTGATACAGCCATGCCTCCACTGCCTTTCGGCGCTCGAGTTCTGACCGATAGCAGCGGGCATTGGCCACCCGTCGGCCATGGTCCGGTGGAAGCGCTCGACCTTGCCGGTTGGTTTGCGGGCGGTACGGGCGAGTCCGCTTCGGCTTGGTGGGGGCTCGTAGTCGACGTAACAGGACTGACTATGCAGGCTTCGTCTGACACTGTCTGTTGGTGAGCATCGACACCACTCGGCATGGACGTGGGGGCGATGTTGGTGGACGTGGACATCGCGACCGGTAAGCACTCGCCGTGGTCGAGGCTTGGTGGCACCGCCGTCACTGTGGGGGCGCTCATTCGGCTCGGCGGCGCCGCCCAGCCGAGCCGCCGCGACGGCTGGCAAGGACGCGCTACCTTTGACCGAAGTCCTCAACTCCGGGCCACGGACGAGCGTGCGTTGAACTCGGTATCGGCGAACGCCCCTTGATCAAGGCTGCCTACGGACGAATTGACTATGACCGTCTGCTACAAGGCAGCGCCGCGCGTTGCGCATGCGTCGTTCGGGCGCGCTTGGCACCTACCAGTATGGGCTGTTCCGAATCGCGTCGGCGGCGACCAACTCTCAGGATGAGTCTCCGTAGATGCCGGCGATGGCGGTGGCGCGGTTGCGCAGGGAGGTGCGCAACCACTGCGGGGCAAGGGCTTCCGCGTTCGTGCTGAGCTGCCACAGCGCCCAATCGGCGTGTCTCGAGTCTTGGAAGGTGACCTCCAGCCGCAGCCAGCCGTCTGCGTCGGCTTCGTCGGCGAGGACGGCCAGCGCGGTGCCCACCAGGTCCTCCCGCCGCGCCGGGTTCACCCGTGCCAGCACGGTGACTTGGTCGCCGCCGGTCCGGAACTGCGTGCTGCGCTCCTGCCAGGCCTGGTCCAGATCGACCCGGTCTGGTCGCTGTGCGGGTTCGGCGAGTTCCTTGGCGGCCAAGATCCGGGACAGCCGGTAGGTGCGGTCCGAGCCTGATCTCGTGGCCAGCAAGTAGCCCTGGTCGCGTACGGTGACCAGGCCGATCGGGTCCACCGTGCGCCACTTCGGGGTCTGGTCGACAGCCGCGTAGTGGATGCGCAGCTTGTGTCCGGCGAACACCGCGGTTCGGACCTCGGCCACTATGGTGTCAGGTACCTCCTCAGCGACTAGCCGGCGCGCGAGGAGGTCAGTCTCCGGGTCGATGAGCAATCGCTGGGCCACGCCGGCCGCGGTGTCCCGATAGCTTTCGGGTAGCGCGTCAACCACCTTGAGCATGCCCGAAGCGAGCGCCGAGCCGAGGCCGAATGCCTGCGCGCCGCGCCGTGATCCGGTGATCAGCAGGGCGAGGGCCTCGTCGTGGTTCAGTCCGGTGAGCTCTGTCCGGAAACCGGGCAACAACGCGAACCCGCCGTGCCGGCCGCGTTCGGCGTAGACCGGGACGCCGGTTGCGGACAGCGCTTCGATGTCGCGCAGCACGGTGCGGGTGGACACCTCCAGCTCGCGGGCCAGCGTGTCCGCGGTCAGCCGACCGCGCTGGCGCAGCAGCAGCACCAGCGAGACCAACCGGTCGGCGCGCACACAAGAAGGTTTATCAGAATACATGACCAAAGGTGTCGTGATTTGGTCGGAGGCTTATCAACACGACGTCAACACGACGTCAGAGATGGGCGGCTACCGAACCGATGGACGTACGCACTTCTCGATGATCCGAATGGAGCTGATGGGGCAATGGAACGAACGGCGGTCAACCCGGTGACGTGGTCGGTGGAGATGGGATTCAACCAGGGTGAGATCGTCTCCGGCCACACCCGGACCCTGTACTGCTCCGGGCAGACCGCGATGAGCAGCGATGGCGAGCCCCAGCATGACGGTGACATGGCGGCGCAGTTGGCGCTGAGCCTCGCCAACCTGGAGGCCGTGCTCGGCGAGGCCGGCATGTCCCTCGCGAACCTCGTCCGGCTCAACGTCTACACCACCGACGTCGATCTGCTGTTCCCGCACTACGGTGTGCTGGCGTCGCGGTTGGGCGCCGCCGGAGTGGCACCGACCACCACGATGCTCGGGGTGACACGACTGGCGATCCCCGGCCAGATGGTCGAGCTCGAGGGGACCGCCGTCGCGTGATGCGACCTCGCCGACTCCGCTGCTCGTGCCGGTTCAACCGGCACGAGCAGCGGGCAGAGGGGTGATTTCCGGTGCTCAGAATGGTCACGATCGGCGTCTATGGCTTCGACGGCGAGTCCTTCCTGCAACGACTGCGGCACGCGGACGTCCGCCTGCTACTCGACGTACGCCAGCGCCGCGGTGTCCGCGGACCCGAATACGCCTGGGCCAACTCACACCGGCTGCAGGCGGGCCTCGCCCATGCCCGGATCGCCTACGAGCACCACCCCGAACTCGCCCCAACCACCGAGTTACGCCAGCTCCAGTACGCCGAGGATGACCGCCAAGGGGTCGGCAAGCGCTCGCGCCGCGAGCTTGCAGCCGACTACACCCGCCGCTACACCACCGAGATCCTCGACCGCGCCGACCTCACGCCGATCGTGTCGGCGCTGTCGAGCAGTGGGACCGCAGCGCTGCTCTGTGTCGAGCGCGACCCAGAGGCATGCCACCGCTCGTTGATCGCCCAGCGGCTGACCGAGCAGCACCGCGTCACGATCGAGCACCTGCGCCCGTGGTGATGGACGAGTTGGATGCCAGGCTGCACCGGATCGGGCAGCACCACTTCCGCGCAAAGTTCCGGCTACGTGGCCGGGACCGTGCGGTGGTCGACCTGCGCGGCATCACGACCGTACGCAGACACGCCACATCAGTGCTTCCGATCCGACCTGTCCACGATCCGGCCGTTCCGCTGAGCTGTCCTCGGCTGTCCGGCAGGGCTTCCCGCGCGGCCCAGCAGACTGGCCGGTCCGAGGGCCGCTGCCCCGAACCGGGCGGAGACCCGGTCGACGGTGGATTCCGCCTCCCGCCAGCCCGGCTGGGCGTCGAGGATACCGAGCGGGAGTTGCTCACTCGCCGTGGACGTGCTGATCAGTCCGTCCAGTCGCACCCCGACCAGCCGGACCCGTCTGGTCACTGCGAGGCGGTCGAGCAGCCGGACCGCGCAGGCATGGATGGTGCGAGCCAGGTCGGTGGGGCTGTCGAGGGTGATCGACCGGCTGACGGTGGTGAAGTCGTCGTACCTGATCTTCACTGCGACGGTTCGACCCTGCTGCCCCGCCGCCCTGGCCCGGCGGGCGGTCCGGTCGGACAGCGCCAGCAGTTCGCGGCGCAGGAAGGTGGCGTCCGCGGAATCGACGGCGAAGGTCGTCTCCGCGCCGATCGACTGCTCGGCCACATCGGTGTCCACCCCGCGCTGGTCGCGAGCCCAGGACAGGTCGTGCAATGTTCCGCCGGCGGCCACGCCCAACCTGCGGATGAGCCAGTCCCTGTCGGTGCGGGCTACGTCGCCGACCAGTTCCAGCCCCAGGGCGTGCAGGTTCTTCTCGACCGCCGGACCGACACCCCAGAGCGCACGGACCGGCAGCGGGTGCAGCAGCTCTATGACGTCCCCGGGCGGCACGATCAACAGGCCATCCGGCTTGGCGAGTCCGGAAGCCAGCTTCGCGACGAACTTGGAGGCCGCTGCCCCGACGGTGGCGGTCAGCTCCAGTTCAGTCTCGATGCGCGCGCGGAGCGCGGTGGCGATGGCACCCGGACGCCCGCCGGTGCGGCCGGCGCCGGACACGTCGAGGAACGCCTCGTCCACCGACACCTGCTCCACCAGCGGGGTGACGTCGGCGAAGATGCCCATCACCTGCCGCGACACCTGCTGGTAGGCGTGGTGGTCCGGCGGCACCACCACGATGCCGGGACACAACGCCTTGGCCCGGCTCAGCGGCATGCCCGACCGTACGCCGGCGGCCCTGGCCTGGTAGGTGGCGGACAGCACCACGCTTCGGCCGCTGGTCCCGGCAACCATCATCGGCCGGCCCCTGAGCTCGGGGCGTCGGCGCAGTTCGACGAACGCGAAGAAGGCGTCCATGTCGACATGCAGGATGGTGCAGTCGTGATCATCGACGGTCCCCGGATCCGCGGTGACGTACCGACGCCCGTCAGCGCTGGCGCCCATCGATCAGCCGCTCCCCGACGCACGGTCGGGATTCGCCCGGTCGCCGACGACCTCGCCGGACCCGGGCGGCCGGACGGGCGAGGAAGCGGTTCCGGCCGGGTGCGCAGTGAGAACGGCGCGGGTGGCGAGGACGTGCAGGTCAGCAGCGATGTCGCGGAACGGTGCGGCATCGCACAGCTGCTCCTCGAGCGACGCGAGCTCGCCGAGGCCCTGCGGCAGGGCCTGCAGGACGGCGCCCGGCACCAGGCCGCTGACCACACCGACACCCCGCACGGAGCCGATGGTCAGACCGGCCGACGTCAGCAGAGCCGTGACGGAGTCGATGTCGTACCGGCGACACAGCGGATCCGCGGGGCCGAACGTGCCGTCGACGCTGGTCGCGACCGCTGCCGCCGCCGAGAATCGGCCCGCGATGCCGAGTGCCAGCACAGCTGCCTGCCACCCGGCGACCAGCAACGACAAGCTGCCACCGGGCTTGAGCGCACCGGCCATGGCGGCCGTCGCCAGCACGGGGTCATCGACGGATTCCATGACGTGATGGCAGAGCACCAGATCGGCCGAGGCACCCGGAACGGTGCCGGCGAGCGCATCGGTGTCGGCCTGCACGCCGCGAACCCGGTCGGCGACACCCGCCTCGCTGGCCCGCCGCCGCAGGGTGGCCAGCGCGTCCATGGACGGATCGACGACGGTGACCCGGCAACCTGCGACGGCCAGCGGGACGGCCCTGGTGCCGCTGCCGCCGCCGACGTCGACCACCTCCAGCCGGCGGCCGGCGGCCAACGCCTCCAGCGCCAGGCCCACCGGATCAGAGCCATGCACCTCGATCATCGGACGGCCTTCCGGGCAGAACGACTGGCGGCGGCGCCGGATGCACGCACACCGGCGCAGCCGGGCGATGACTGCAGCGTATCGGCGAGCACCGACGCCGCCGGTAGGTTGGCGGTGTGCTCGTTGCCAGTGTCGTCAGCCTGAAGGGTGGGGTCGGGAAGACGACCGTCGCGCTGGGTCTGGCGTCGGCGGCGGTGCACAGCGGTGTCCGGACCGTGCTGATCGACCTGGATCCGCAGGCCAACGCCACCTCGACGCTCGAGCCGGATCCCGACCCGTCCGCGCCGCCGCGCGACAACGGCGTCACCGTGGCGAACGTGCTCAATGATCCCGCGCGGAAGGTGGCGCGCGCCGCGCTGCGAGGAACCGCATGGGGTGAGCAGCTGTGCGTGCTCGCCGGCAGCGAAGACGCCGCGGCCCATGATCGCCCGGACCCGGGAGGCAAGCGTCTGTCCCGGCTAGCGACAGCAGTGCGCACCCTGGCGGACCGCGCGGAACTGGTGCTGATCGACTGCCCCCCATCGCTCGGCCAACTCACCCGCAGCGCGCTGGTCGCCAGCCACCGTGCCATCCTGGTCGCCGAACCGTCCCTGTACGCGGTGACCGGCGTCCAGCGCGCGCTGGCGGCCGTCCAGACCGAACGGACGCGGCATCCCGGGCTGCAACCGTTGGGCGTGGTGATCAACAGGGTGCGCCCACGATCGCGCGAGCACCAGTTCAGGCTCGGTGAACTGCACGACCTGTTCGGTCCGCTGATCCTGCAACCACACCTGCCCGATCGCAGCGCGGTGCAGCAGGCGCAGGGCGCCGGCGTCGCCATCCATTCCTGGCCGACAGCCGCCGCTACGGAGGTGGCCGGCATGTTCGACGCGCTACTGGATCGGCTGCTCAGGTCCGGCGGCAGGCGCCGCCTACTAGCCCGCCGCTGACACTGACGGGCCCAGCCTGGCCTCGATCAGGTCGAGGAACTCCGAGGTCTGACGCAGCATGTCGTCGGCCTCCCTGGCACCGATCGCCCTGGCGATACCGGCCTCGGCCAGCTGCCGTTTGCCGGCCCCGGCCTTGAAGAATCCGGCCCATTCCGCCAGATCGGGGGCGACCTGTCCGAGCAGATCCCAGGCGTTGCTCAGCCGGCCGCGACCCGGCCGGGCCCTTGACGCCAGCAATGCCGCGGCGCCGCGCAGCGCCGCCAGATGCGCGGCCGCATAGCGTTCCGCCGGATCCGCCGCTCTGATGGCGGTTCCGAGACCGCGGCCGGCGTCGGCCAGCAGGTCCCGTGATGCCCTGGTGACCGGTGGTTGCCGGCGCACGGTGTGGGTAGTCATGGTCGGTTCTCCCCTCTCGTGCTGTCTTTCGGGTCGCGTGCGCCGAACGCCGCCACACCCTTTATCGAACATGTGTTCGATGTTACCGCCGACCACCGACGGACGCCCCCCTGTCGCCAAATTCGCCCCGCTCCGCCTGAAACCGCTCGATCGTGGTCTGATGGAGGTCATGCTGGCCGAGCACACCGACAACGCCCATCTGGACGTGTCGCTCAGGGTTCTGCATCCGGCCGAGTTCACCATCCGAGCCGATGATCTGATCGACATCTACGTCGCTGCCATGCGATACCCGCCGGGCAGCGCGGCCGGACGTCGGAATCTCTGGCAGGAGCACAGCTGGCGGGCCGGCTTCGGCTGTATCGCCGCCTTCGGAGCCGATGGCTTGCCGCTGGCGTTCTGCTACGGATACACCGGGCAGGACGGCCAGTGGTGGCACAACGAAGTCCGCCGCGGGTTGACCCACCAGGCCTGTGCCGGATGGCTCGATCGGTACGTCGAACTCACCGAACTGCACGTCCGGCCCGACTGCCAGGGCCGAGGGCTGGGAGAGCAGGTGCTGCGCCGGTTCCTGGATGCCCGCAGCGAGCGGCGGGTGCTGCTGTCGACGCCGGAGGGCGAGAACCGGGCCTGGCGGTTGTACCGGCGTCTGGGCTTCCAGGACGTGCTCCGCCAGCATCGGTTCACCGGTGATCCACGGCCGTTCGGCATTCTCGGTCGCCGGCTCCCGATCGACAGCTGACGGTGCCGCCACCCTGTCCGCCGGCGCAACTGCTCGGTGGCGGGCCGGCGGGTGCCGCGGCAGGCCTCCGGCGATGACGTCGGCCTGTGCCGCGCTGCCGGCGGCCCTTGTCGGGACCCTCAGCCTGGTCAATGACCGCGGGCATGCGCGTCCACCTAGACGCCCCAGTCGGGTCCGCGTCAGTCAATTGTTCGTCGAGCAAATTCCCATTGGTGTCCGTAGGGGTCGGCGAGACGGCCGGTACGCCATCCGTTTTCGTCGTGCATAGCGGCGAGTTCGACGGCACCTTCAGCGAGCGCTCGGGCCAAAGCCGGGTCTGGATCATCGACCACGATGATCATGCGCACGGCGCGCCCCGGGTCGGCGTCTGCTGGCAGGTCGCTGTCGCGCTGGACCCAGAAAGGCGCGTCGCCGACAAACAGCTCGGCAACCTCGACGACACCACCAAACTCGACCAGCTCGCCGGTAGTCGCCTCAAACGCTCGCCGGTAGAAGTCCACCGCCGCAGTCGCATCGATCACCGAAAGCCACGGCGCGATTGTGGTCATGAGATTGCCTCCTCTGCGACACACAGGGCATGCCCGTCGGTTCCCCAAACCGTACCGTCGTCTCCATCGGGCATGCGGTAGTGCCGACCCGGTCGTGTCGTTCACGGATTTATGTGGCGTAGTTTCTCGCGGAATATTTGGTGTAGCGGTAGGCGTGGCGCGAGGGTTCGAGTCCCTGGGTCGGCGATCATGTGCGAAGCGGGCGGATCGCCCGCGTCGGTGCGGGTGGGTGATCATGGTCGCTGACGGGAAGGACCGGCTGGCGCTGCTGGGGCGGCATATGCACGATAAAGTCCCGTTGGCGGTCGTCCCCCCTGAGGCCGGTGTGCGGTTGCGGACTGCTCAGCTCAGTCGACGACGCTCAGTCGGCGGGTTTGTCCAATCTCGCCGCCATCCCGACACCTGCGGTCGATCCATGATCAGCATCGGAACCTTCACCGTCTCGGACGTCGAGCCCGTTGACTACGCCCCCACTATCGTCACCGCTCTGCCGACCGGGCATCTGCGAATGGTGAAGACGTACACCGGTGAGGTAGCCGGCCGTAGCATCACCCAGTTCAGCTATGCCTTCGACCAGGAGACCGGGACAGGGACGTACGTCGCCATGGAGTCGTTCAAGGGGACCGTCGCCGGTCGGCGGGGCGCCTTCAATTTCGTCCACACGGCCAGCACCAGCGGCGCCGATCGGTCGAACGAGTACGGCGCGATCGTTCCGCTCAGCGGAACCGGCGAACTCGCCGGTATCAGCGGATCTGCGGCGCTGGCGGTCGACTCCGACGGCACCCATCGGATCGAATTCGACCACCAGGGCTGACGGCAGCGCTTGGCGGTCTTGCCGGGCGGCCGACCAGGGCGAGCCGGGTGTTTCACATGCTCTTGCCGTATGACCAGTTGAGTCACGGTCGCTGCTGATCCTACGATGTCCAGTAGCTCACCGGCAGCGTCGGCTCAGAGCCGGGCCAGCAGCCCGGCCAGCGAATCGAGTCCCATCTCCCCTGCTTGCAGCGCCGCGGTGTGAAAAGCCTTGGGATCGAAGGCATTTCCCTGCCGCTGCCGGGCAGCGTCCCGCCCCTGCAGCCACATCCGCTCTCCCACCTTGTAGGCCGGCGCCTGCCCGGGCCAGCCCAGGTAGCGGTCGATCTCGTCCTTGGCGTGCGCCGGGTCGCTGATGGTTCTGGTGAGCAGGAACTCGAGTCCCAGTTCCGGCGTCCACCGCTCGCCGTCGTGGAATCCGGTGCCCTGGGGTATCTCGAGTTCCAGGTGCATTCCGATGTCGACCACCACCCTGGCCGCTCGGAACAGCTGGGCGTCGAGCATCCCGAGCAGGTCACCGTCGTCATTCAGGTAGCCCAGCTCGCGAACCAGACGTTCGGCATACAGCGCCCATCCCTCGGCGTGACCGGAAGTGCCGGCCAGCAGCCGCTGGAAGTCGTTCAGATGCTCCCGGGAGCTGACGGCGGTGGCGATCTGCAGGTGATGCCCCGGCACCCCCTCGTGATAGACGGTGGTCGTCTCCCGCCAGGTGGTGAAGATCTCGCGGCCCTCCTCGACCGACCACCACATGGTGCCGGGGCGGGAGAAGTCTTCATTCGGACCTGTGTAGTAGGCACCGACGCCGCCTCCCGGTGGGGCGATCTGGCAGGACAAGGTACGCATCGGGCCCCGCACCTGGAAGTGGGTCCTGCTCAGCTCGTCGACCGCCCGGTCTGACAGCTCCTGCATCCACTGCCGCAAGCCGTCCTTGCCCGTGACCTGGTACTTCGGATCGGCATCCAGCTTCTTGGCCGCCCCGGCCGGGGCCGCTCCCGGCGCTATCCGCTCGGCGACCTCGGTGAGTTCGCGCTCGAGGGACAGAAACTCCTCCCAGCCCCATGCGTAGGTGTCGCGCAGATCCAGGGTGGCGCCCAGGAAGTACCGCGAGCCCAGCGCGTAACGCTCCTCGCCGACCGCGTCCCTCTCGGGAGCCTTCGGGGCCAACTCGGACCGCAGGAACTCGGCCAGATCGGCGTACGCGGTGTCGGCGGCGGTCGCACCGGCGATCAGGTCTTGGCCCAGCGCCCCCTCGCGATTGGTGGACGCGGCCAGCCCGGCGAAGAAGCCGGTGCCGGTCGAGGTTCCGGAGTAGGTGTCGCACTGCTCGGCGCTCTTGCTGACCTGACGGCGCGCGGCTACCTTGCCGTCGGCTGCTGCCTGCGCGAGGCTGGCCCGATAGCCGGCCAGCGCGTCTGGAACCGCTCGCATTCGTCTTGCCAGGGTGGCGCAGTCGTCGTCGGTGGTGGTCGGCATCAGGTCGAAGATCATCCGGACCTCCTGCACCGGAGAGGCGATGACGTTGAGCTCGGCGAGTGCCCAACCGGTGTCCAGCTTGTCCTTCTCCACCCCGAGGCGCTCGCGGAGCACCTCCTTCGCCAGCACCTCGTGGTCGTCGGCCGGTTCCACCGAATCCATGGCGGTGAGCGTGGTGCCGACGAGGTCCCGCATCGCCCGATGACCCTCGGGCGACAGGTCGTCGAGCCGGTCGTCGTGGGTGCCGCGACCGATGTAGGTGGCCAGAATCGGGCTGTGGGCGGCGAGGTCGTCGACCAGCCGGTTGGAGATCTCGGTGACGGAACGGCGGGAGTTGGTCATGGCGGCAAACCTACGCGAGCCGCCTGCCGGTCGGCATCGGGATTCCAGGCGAGGCAACGCGGTGTACTCCAGCGATTTTCGCCAGTTCACCGGTGGACTGACACCTGGATCGCCCGGACCGGATCAGCTTTCCGCCCGCGGCCGGCCGATGCCCGCGGGGACATCGGCCGGCCGCGGGCGGTGATCGGTCAGCTGCAGCCGGAGGTGGAGCCGCAGCCCTCGCAGACGTAGCAGGCCCCGGACGGGCGCATCTTGGTCCCGCAGGTGAAGCAGAGCGGAGCGTCGGCGGACTTGCCGATCACCATCTCCAGCAGTTCGGTGGACGAGCCGGCCTTTGACGGTGTTGCGGTGGCCGCCACGGTGGCGGCGGCAGCCGCCGCGGCCCTGCCCTCGGAGGCGACGTCGGGCTTCTCCGGTGCCGGCGCAGCGTCCTGGTCGATCTCCGGGCTCGGATGCAGATCGACCGTGGAGGCCAGGTCTGCGACGCCGGCACCGGCATCCGGGCCGGCACCACCGGATACCTGCACCGTGCGTTCGGCGGCCGAGAAGATGCCCAGCTCGGCGCGCTTGTCCACCGGCAGGTAGTCCAGGGCGATGCGGCGGAACAGGTAGTCCATCACCGAGGTGGCCAGCCGGATGTCGGGATCGTCGGTCATACCGGCCGGTTCGAACCTCAGGTTGGTGAACTTCGCGACGTAACTCTCCAGGGGTATGCCGTACTGCAGGCCGACCGACACCGCGATGGAGAAGGCGTCCATCACCCCGGCGAGGGTGGAACCCTGCTTGCCGAGTTTGACGAAGATCTCGCCGAGGCCGTCATCGGGATAGGAACCGGTGGTCAGGTAGCCCTCCGCGCCACCGACGGTGAAGGACACGGTCTGCGACGGGCGCTTCTTCGGCAGTCGCCGGCGTACCGGGCGGCCTGGCTCGGCCACTGTCACCGGGGCCGGCTTCGCCTCGGTCTTGTTATTCTTGGACGCCGACAGCGGCTGACCGACCTTACAGTTGTCCCGGTAGATGGCCAGCGCCTTGAGACCGAGCTTCCAGCCCTGAGTGTAGATCTCCGCGACGTCCTCGACGGTGGCTTCCTCGGGCATGTTGACCGTCTTGGAGATGGCGCCGGAGATGAACGGCTGCACCGCCGCCATCATCCGCACATGCCCCATCGGGGCGATCGAACGCTGCCCCATGGCGCAGTCGAACACCTGGTAGTGCTCATGCTTGAGTCCAGGGGCGTCCACCACGTGGCCGTGTTCGGCGATGTACTCGACGATCGCCTCGATCTGCTCGTCTTGGTAGCCCAGCGACTTCAGGGCCCGCGGCACCGTCTGGTTGACGATCTGCATCGAGCCGCCGCCGACCAGCTTCTTGAACTTGACCAGCGCGAGGTCCGGCTCGACCCCCGTGGTGTCGCAGTCCATCATCAGGCCGATGGTGTTGTGGCTGACGAATCCTGCCGCGACGTAGGTGACGTTGGACGGCACCGACAGGTCGTAGGTCGGCTGAACTCCGCCGTCCGCATTCTCGGCCACCGGCTCGAACAGGTAGCCGAGCGCATGCTCCAGCCGGGCGTCACCGGTGGCTGCGAGCAGCCGGATAGCAAGGTCCCTGCTCACACCTCTTCCGCGGGCAACCGCCTGCTGGATCAGACCACGCAGCTCGTGCCCGGCCGGCGCCAGTTCGAGCCACACCGCGTCCGGCAGGACGATCCGATCCCGGTTGCCGGATTGCGTCGACACCGCCGCGTCCAGCAGGGATTGCTTGCGGCCGCCGAGGAAGCCGACGCGATCGGCGTAGGCACTGGCGTGCTTGAGGTTCCGGATCCGCACCTGGAACTGCGGGCCGCCCCAGCCGCTGACGGTCTGCCTGGTGGTGGTCGGCAGACCGATGGCGAGCAGCATCGTGCGGACGTCGTCGGCGAAGGTCTCGGAGGCGGTCGAAAGGCTCGGCACCCCGTCGAGCACGGTGCCGTCTGCCTCGAAGAGCCCGCGCAGGAACGAGGCGTAAAGGGCCGAGTCGTTGGTTTCTCGAATTGCTGTGGGCACCCGGGGGGTCCACCCCTTGCCGGAATGGTCAACGCCAGGCAGGTCCTTGGCGAAACCGGCGGCCCGCCACCACCGCGCCAGCCGCACCGATTGCAGGGTCACCTCCTGGTAGCCCTGTTGCTGACGGACGACCGGCTCCAGTGCGAACAGCTCCTTGCTCAGCACTTCGATGCGGTCGATGACGTCGGTGTCCGTGTCGGCGACGCACAGCCGGATGCCCTTGGCGTGTAGGCTTCCGTCGCCCATGAAGTAGCCCACGAGTTCGGCGAGTGCGGTGTCGACGGAGCCGGGTACATGAATGGTCCGGTCGCCTGAGTAGTAGGCCTGGTCCAACACCGGCAGCGGGACCGACCGCGGCCCGCCGATGGTCTGCCCCAGCTGCAGCGGAACCAGGTCGCCGGGGGCGATGTCGGCCAGCCGCTTCCAGATCCATTCGCCGGACCGAGGGTCGACCACCTTGACCCGGTGGGCCAGCGTGCCCTGCACCCGATATCCGCCCTCGGTCACGATGCGCCTGGTGGGTTCCTCGCCGTTGACGAAGAACTTCGTGGCCACCCGCGGCCCCTGGTCGGTGGAGACCTGGATACCGAGATCCTGCCACTTTTCGCCGTAGACATCGCCGAGTTCGGACAGCCGCAGCAGACCCCGATCGGTGGTGACGAGGGTGTCGCCGACCAGACAGCCCGTCGGCGCCAGTACCGAGGCCTGGGCGTTGCGGTAGCCGTTCTTTTCGCCGAGCGTCAGCGTCTGCTGCCAGGCCTTGGTGGCCACCCTGACGATTGAGGCGTCGTCGGTGCCGACGGGCCGGATCTGATCGTTGGCCGCCGCGTGCTTGCGGATCACCCGCTTGTGGGCGTCGGCGTTGCGGGCGTAGCCGTCATAGGCGCCGACCACTCCGGCCATCTCGGCCGACCGCTTGTAGGAGGTGGCCTGCATCAGTGAGGTGATGGCGGCCGCCAGCATCCGGCCGCCCTCGGAGTCGTAGGCGTGGCCGGTCGCCATCAGCAGCGCGCCGAGGTTGGCGTAGCCGATGCCCAACTGGCGATAGGCCCTGGTGGTGTCGGCGATCGGCTGGGTCGGGAAGTCGGCGAAGCAGATGGAGATGTCCATCGCGGTGAAGACGAACTCCACCGCCCTGGCGAAGGTCGAAGCGTCGAAGGTCCCGTCGTCGGACAGGAACTTCATCAGGTTCAGCGACGCCAGGTTGCAGGACGAGTTGTCCAGGTGCATGTACTCGCTGCAGGGGTTGGAGGCGTTGATCCGGCCCGACTCGGGGCAGGTGTGCCAGTCGTTGATGGTGTCGTCGTACTGGATTCCGGGGTCGGCGCAGGCCCAGGCGGCCTCGTTGATCCTGGTGAACAGTTCGCGGGCGTCGACCGTGTCGATCACCTCTCCGGTCTTGCGGCCCCGCAACCCGAAGATCGCACCGTCCGCAGTGCTGGATTCAGTGGCCCGCATGAACTGATCGGAGACCCGGACCGAGTTGTTCGCGTTCTGGTACTGCACCGAGACGATGTCCTCGCCGCCCAGGTCCATGTCGAAACCGGCGTCCCGCAGCGCCCGGATCTTGTTCTCCTCCTTGGCCTTGGTCTCGACGAACTCGACGATGTCCGGATGGTCGACGTCCAGGACCACCATCTTCGCGGCCCGCCGGGTGGCCCCGCCCGACTTGATGGTGCCGGCCGACGCGTCGGCGCCGCGCATGAAGGACACCGGGCCCGATGCTGTCCCACCCGAGGACAGCAGTTCCTTCGAGGAGCGGATTCGGGACAGGTTCAGTCCGGCGCCGGAACCACCCTTGAAGATCAGGCCCTCCTCCCGGTACCAGTTCAGGATGGAGTCCATCGTGTCGTCCACGGCGAGGATGAAACACGCCGAGACCTGCTGGGGTGATGCGGTTCCCACGTTGAACCACACCGGGGAGTTGAAGGCAAACACCTGGTGCAACAACATCCAGGTGAGCTCGTGGTTGAAGATGGCTGCGTCGGCGTCGGTGCTGAAGTAGCCGTTCTCCCGGCCGGCCTTGGTGTAGGTGTGGACGACCCGGTCGATGATGTGTTTGAGGCTGGACTCGCGGCTGTCGGAGCCGACGGCGCCGCGGAAGTACTTGCTGGTGACGATGTTGGTGGCGTTGAGGGACCAGAAATCGGGGAACTCGACGCCACGCTGCTCGAAGTTGACGGTGCCGTCCCGCCAGTTCGTCATGACGACGTCGCGACGTTCCCAGTTGACCTCGTCGTAGGGGTGCACCCCCTCGGTCGTGTACAACCGCTCGAGGTTCAGTCCCGCGCCGCTGCGCCCCTGCGCCGCCGTGACGGCCGAGGTGGTCGTGGTGGTGCCGTTGGTGGGTCGGACGGTGTCGGTCATGGTGTTGGTGCCTTTCGGTGGCGGCGAACCGCGGCGGTGGGTGTTGGTATCTGGCGGGACAGGATCGAGACGTCAGCGCTGAGGTCAGACCACAGAGGATCGGCGCCCGACCGGCGGTCCCCCGTCGCGGGCGGCCGCCGCGCCCGGCGGACCGGTCGACGCGGCGTCCACCCTCGCCGGCTCGACCGGCTCACCGGCGTCCGGGGGATGATCGGCACGCAGCGCCTCGATCTCGGCCATGAAGTCGTCCGCCGAGCTGAAGGCCCGGTAGACGGAGGCGAACCGCAGGTAGGCGACCTCGTCCAGGTCGCGGAGCGGACCCAGGATGGCCAGCCCGATCTCCTGGCTCGGCACCTCGGCGGCTCCGGCCGCCCTGATGGTGTCTTCGACCTGCTGTGCCAGCAGTGCCAGTGCGTCCTCGTCGACAGGGCGCCCCTGACAGGCCCGCCGAACTCCGTCCACCACCTTGGAACGGCTGAACGGTTCGGTGACGCCGCTGCGCTTCACCACGGCCAGAACAGCTTCTTCCACCGTGGTGAATCGCCGGGAGCATTCCGGGCACGAGCGCCGGCGCCGGATGTTCTGACCGTCCTCCACCTCGCGGGAGTCGATCACCCGGGAGTCCGGGTAGTGACAGAAGGGACAACGCAAGAAGATCAACTCCCTCGGTGACTCGCCGGCGAACCGGACGCTGCGGTGCTGCGAGCTGCTGGATCGGACGCCGCCCCGGCCCGGCGCCGCCCCGGCGTCGACGTTGCCCGGAACCGACGCCGCCCTGGGGCGACACCGGCGGTCCATCCAGGGCCGACGCTGTCGAGGATCGAGCGCCGCCGCGAACGGCCTGCAGGTGGACAGATTCTGGACGCCCGGTGGACAGCTCGCCGCCGGTTGTGGACAGGTCCTCAGTCAGCATACCCCAATCTGTGGATAACTTACGTGCGTGTAACTACTAGATGTGGGGTCACTGTAGGTCCGGTCCGACCCTTCCGCAAGAGTGATCGGTAACGGCGCACCTGCGGCACCCGGTCAAGCCCCTGGGGCCGTAAGCCGGACGGAACCACCAGCACCAGCCCAGTCAGCCGGACGGAACCACCAGCACCAGCCCAGTTGGCAGAACGGCGTCCGGTGCCAGACCCTCCAGGCCGTTCAGGTGCCGGATGCGCTGCATCACGGCGAGCACGTCCTGCCCTGACGAAGCGGTAGGAGGGGTAGAAGGGGTCGAAGGGGTAGAAGGGGTCGAACCGGCGTGATCGGTGGGATGAGCAGCGGCCACCGACTGGAGGGTGTCGCCGTCGTGCACCACGATCTGGTCGGTGGCCGGCCCGACGGTCGTCGACCCGGCCGGTAACGCCCCGGTGGCGAACATCAGTCCGACCGCCAGCACGCTCATCGTGATGGTCAGCCGTGCCCACCGACCGAGGCGGTAGCCGGCGGCCCGGGTGCCCGTGCAGGCCGTCAGCCTCGCCACCGGCGGTCGTCGGCGAACCGCCGTCATCCCGGACGCCGGGCGCCGGCGAGCGGGCACCCTCGGCCGCAGCCGGGGCGCCGACCGCGGACCCACACCCGCTTCGGCGACCGCCCGCCGGTCTCCCGCTCCACCGGCGGCAGGTCTTCCGCCGGCCACTCTGTCCGACCGTTCCATCTGCACCGTCATGTCCTTCACCGCTTGCCACCCTTCTACTCTTGCCTTCGTCGGCCGCACTGCGACCGTTCCGCGTTCGATCGGAGGCCGCCGTTCTCGACAGTCGCGTGCTGCCGCGGCTCACTCAGATCGAACGGACGTTCTATCGAACGTCTGATCGGAGTTGTACACCGCGACCCCGACAGCGGGAAGATCGAGCGGCGTGTCGAATCGAACGCGTGTTTGAATTGTGACCTTCCGGGGCTTATCGTCACAGTGACGGCGACGGACCGGCTGGATCGGGCGAGCCGGCCCAGACGAACTCAGCAGGCGATGGAGGGACAGACGTGGCCAGAGGCACCCCAGGCAACAGCGAGGCCAGAAAGCCCGGCGCAAGCTTCCGGAACAACGCCGGTGAGGTCCGGGAGTTTCCGGACCGGGACAATGGTCGTCCCCTCACCATGCGCCAGCAGAAGGTGCTCAAGGTGATCCGGGACTCGGTGGCCCGCCGCGGCTATCCGCCGAGTGTCAGGGAAATCGGAGAGGCGGTCGGCCTCAAGTCCCCGTCATCGGTGGCACACCAACTCACCGCGCTGGAGCGCAAGGGACTTCTCCGCAAGGACCCGAACCGTCCACGAGCGGTCGACATCAGGACCGCCGACCAGTTCGACCAGGACAACCAGGAGATGGACGAGGCCGGCTTCTCGGCACATCCCACTCCGGCCTATGTCCCGGTGGTCGGCCGGATCGCCGCCGGCGGTCCGATCCTGGCCCAGGAGGCGATCGAAGATGTCTTCCCGCTCCCGCGCGAGCTGGTCGGCGAGGGCAGCCTGTTCCTGCTGCGGGTGGTCGGCGAGTCGATGATCGATGCCGCCATCACCGATGGCGACTGGGTGGTGGTCCACCAGCAGTCCACTGCGGAGAACGGCGACATCGTGGCCGCGATGATCGACGGCGAGGCGACCGTCAAGACATTCAGACGCAAGGACGGACATGTGTGGCTGATGCCATCCAACCCGGCCTTCGACCCGATTCCCGGTGACGAATCCGCCATCCTGGGCCGGGTGGCGGCGGTGCTGCGCAAGATCTGATCAGTGCATCCGATGATCACTGCGGCATCCGATGATCACTGCGGCATCCGAACCGGGGCCGGTCAACCGCTCAGGGCTGCCCTGAGGAACTCGATGTCGGCGGCCTGCTCGGCCGGCGGGGTCTCGACCACCACCGGTGCTCCGGCGGCGCGCACCACGTCGGCGATCAGCGACCGATCCAGCAGGCTGTTGCTGAAGTTCGCATGCCGATCGCGGCTGGAGCCGAACTCGTCCCGCGAGCCGTTCGCATGAACCAGGTCGATGCGTCCGGTGATGGCCAGCACCCGATCGACGATGCCGGACAGTTCCTCGCCCGCGGCGTACGCGTGGCAGGTGTCGAGGCAGAAACCGGCCCCGAACTCCCCCACGGCGTCCCACAGCAGCGCCAGCCGGTCGAAGCCGCGGGCCATCGCGTTCTCGCCGCCCGCGGTGTTCTCGATCAGGATGGGCAGCTCGAAGTCGGCGCGTTCGAACAGCTTGCGCCAGTTCTGGAAACCCACAGCACCGTCGTCCTGGTCGCCGACGTGACCGCCGTGGACCACGATGCCTCGGGCGCCGACAGCGGCCGCGCTCACAGCATGCGAGGCCAGCAACTTGCGGCTCGGGATCCGGATCCGGTTGTTGGTGGTGGCCACGTTGATCCGGTAGGGGGCGTGGACATAGATCGCCAGACCGGATTCGGTCAGCAGGTCTGCGTCGTTGCGGACCGGCGGATCTACCCAGGCCTGCGGGTCTGTCAGGAAGAACTGGACCGCGTCGGCGCCCACCCGTGCGGCGGCGCGCACAAGGTCGTCATCGCGCAGGTGGGCTCCGATCGGCTGCATCCTGGCAGGCTACCCAGCGCCCCTGACCGCGGTGATCAACGGGGAAGCACACGGGCCAGTGAACAGAGCCGAAGCGGTCCGATGGTGTGGTCGAGTCCGGACAGACTGCCCCCTGGGGGCAAGCGGACGCTCAGCTATCGGCCGGACGGGTGGGGTCGGTGTACTGCTCGGTCTGGGGAACCGGCACCGGATGCGCCACCGGCTGCGCATGCGTCATCGGCTGGGCTGGCACCTGGACAGGCTGCGGGACCGGCTGGACCGGTGTGACCTGCTGCGGGATCGGGACAGCGGCGATCTGCGGCGTCGGCGTCGAGTGGGTCGCGGTGGAATCCGTCTCAGAGGGCTTCTTGTCCTTGCCCTCGTCCTCGTGCATCGCGTTCACCTCGGACTTCAGGATCCGCAGTGAGCGACCGACTCCGCGAGCCGCTTCCGGAAGCTTCCGGGCGCCGAACAACAGAATGAATGCGGCGATGATGATCAGCCAATGCCACCAGGCAAGACCGCCCATGACGAAACCCTCCTCGATCAGCGAAATCTTCGCTGGTGATTCGGCGCCGGCCGTCCGGAGGATGGGTGTGCGCCGTTCCCGAATCCTACCCGCAGGCCACCCTCCCCGACAGCGTCGACCGCGAACACCGGCCGATCGACGGCATCAGAGCTGCTCCGGCGCGAACGACGACACGCAGGGAACGCTGCGATCAGCAGCGTCCGACCGCGGCCGCTGCGAACGGTGCGAGGAGCCCGGCGAGGTCCGGTTGCACCCTGGCGAGCAGATGGGTGCCCTTCGCGCTGTGTTCCTCGCTGAGCACGGTGCCTTCCGAGTGCACCCTGGCGACCAGCGATCCCTCGGTGAACGGGACCACCACATCGATCGTCATCGTCGGGTCCGGCAACCGGTCGGCGATGGCCCGACGCAGTTGGTCGATCCCCTGTCCGGTCCTGGCCGAGACGAAAACGGCGCCCGGCATCAGGTGCCGGAGCCGGCCGAGTCCGACATCGTCGGCGTCGTCGATCTTGTTCACCACCAACAGCTCGGGTACCTGCGCGGCATCGATCTCGGCCAGTACCTCGCGGACGGCGGTCACCTGATCCTCGGGGGCGGAATCGGATCCGTCGATGACGTGCAGGACCAGGTCCGCGTCGGCGATCTCCTCCAGCGTCGAGCGGAAGGACTCGACCAACTGGTGCGGCAGATGCCGGACGAATCCGACGGTGTCGGTGAGGGTGTACACCCTGCCGTCGTCGGTGCGGCTGCGCCTGGTCGTTGGGTCGAGCGTGGCGAACAGTGCGTCCTGGACCAGCACGTCGGCTCGGGTGAGCCGGTTCAGCAGCGACGACTTGCCCGCGTTGGTGTATCCGGCGATCGACACCGCCGGCACCTTGTTGGCCCTGCGCTGCGAACGCTTGGTGTCGCGCACCTTCCGCATCCCGGACAGTTCCGACCGCAGCAGGGCGATCCGTTTGTGGATGCGCCGGCGGTCTAGCTCCAGCTTGGTCTCGCCGGGACCGCGGGAACCCATTCCGGCTCCGGCGGCGACCCGGCCGCCCTGCTGACGGGAGAGCGCCTCCCCCCAGCCGCGAAGTCGCGGCAGAAGATAGTTCAGCTGAGCGAGTTCGACCTGTGCCTTGCCCTCTTTGGAACGGGCGTGCTGGGCGAAGATGTCCAGGATCAATGCGGTCCGGTCGACGACCTTGACCTTGAGCCGGGTCTCCAGGTTCCGCAGCTGACCCGGCGAGAGTTCACCGTCGCAGACCACTGTGTCCGCGCCGGTGGCGGCGACGATCTCGGCGAGTTCGCCGACCTTGCCGGATCCGATGTAGGTGGATGCGTCGGGGTGACGGCGGCGCTGGACGACCGCATCCAGCACCACCGAGCCGGCCGTCTCGGCGAGCCTGGTGAGCTCGGCCATCGACGCCTGGGCGGTCTCCGCGCTGCCGTCGGTCCATATTCCGACCAGCACCACCTGCTCCAGCTGGAGATCGCGGTACTCGACCTCGGTGATGTCGATGAGCTGGGTCGACAGGCCGGTGACCCGTCGCAGCGCAGCACGGTCGGCCAGTTCCCCGTCGCCACGGCCGTGGTCGGCCAGCTCGTCGTTGCGGACCTGCATGGCCGCATCCACATCAGCCGGGAGCGAGTGGGTGGAGATCATCGGAGCGCGATCGGTCGAGGCGTCGGTGGGCCGGGCGTCCGACTCGCTGAAGGGGATGTGCATCATAGGTAGTCACCAGGATGCCACGTCGTGCGACTCCTTTCCCGCGGCGGCGACAGACTGTCCCGTCCGGCGGCTGTGGCCCGCCGATGAGCGTGGCGCCGGTCCGTCAGCATGGCGCCCTTGGATCAGCGTGGCGCCCTTGGATCAGCGTGGCGCCCTTGGATCAGCGTGGCTCCGGATGCACGGCCAGGAACAGCGAGACCCGTTTGCCGGTCGGATCGTGCGGCATCGCCGCGTACTCGCTCAACACCGCTTCAAGCTTGTGGTGCATCTCGTTCAACTGTTGTTCGGACAGCCGCAACCCCAGGCGGGTGCTGACCACCTGATGCTCGGGCACCTGGGCAACTTCGTCGAAGAACGTCCGGAGCATGGTGTTCTGTCCGATCGACGGACCGAAGTCCAGCCGCCACGATTTTCCGGTGGCGCTGTACGGCACCTCTTTCGATCCTCGTGGCCCCGGTCGGACCGGTTCGGCCGCCAGAAACCCTTGCTGCACCAGACGTCTGACGTGATGCAGCACGCTGGCCGGGTTGCGATCCAGCCGTTCGGCGATCTGTTTGTTGGTCAGGGGCTCGTACAGACACAGTCGAAGTATGCGCAGCCGGACGACGCTGGCCAGCGCCTTGCGTTCGGCGTCGGTCGCCGGCCGGCGCTCGTTCCCCTGGGGCGACGTCGGCTCGATCGGCCGGTAGATCCCCGCCCGCCAGTCCCGGTTCGCGCCATGGGTCTGCGCCACATCCTGGTTCGGCGGCTGCGGCACTGCGCTTGTCATTCCGCTACTCTAGGCGTGCCAGGTAGTGCGGTCAGCTAACCGATTGACGTTTCCCAATCGGTAGGTGAGGATGGCCTGGTGACCCATTCACCATCAGCGGACGAGCCAGCCGTCGACCACGCAGGGCGGGTGAAGCCGCCGAGCCTGGTTCACCACACCGATTTCCGCTGGTTGTGGATCGGCGATACCGCCAGTCAGCTCGGCGCCTCACTCGGCGCGTTCGCCGTGCCATATCTCGCGGTCACCGCACTGCACGCCACAGTGTTCCAGATGGGCCTGCTGGGGACGCTCACCACCCTGGGTTTCCTGGTCATCGGCCTGCCATCGGGCGCCCTGATCGACCGATGGCGCAAGCGCAGCGTGATGATCGCGGCCGATCTTGGCCGCTTCGCACTGCTACTCACGCTGCCGATCGGATGGTGGGCCGGCTGGCTCACCTTCGCCCAGGTCGCGGTGGTGGCATCGCTGGTCGGCATGCTGCAGGTCTTTTTCGACGTCTCCTACCAGAGCTATCTGCCGACCCTGGTGCACTCCGACCAGGTGGTCGAGGGCAACTCGAAACTGCAGGCCTCGCAATCGGTTTCGCAAGCGGCCGGCCCTGCGCTGGGCGGCCTGCTGATCAGGGTGGCCGGGGCATCGTGGTCGATCGCCCTCAACGCGTTCGGCTACCTGGCATCGGCGCTGTCACTGATGCGGATCGGTCACCGGGAGATCCCGCCGAGCCCGCAGGAGCGGCGACCGCTGGTCACCGAGATCCGGGAGGGCCTGTCGTTCGTGGTCCGGCATCCGTTGCTGCGCAAGCTGATTGCCTGCACCGGCATCGGCAACCTGTTCAACTCGGCGGCGGCGGTGCTGTTGGTCTATTACATGGTCGAGCAGCTGCACCTGTCGCCGGTGACCATCGGCATCATCGAGGCGTTCGGCGCCGTCGGCGGCCTCGGCGGGGCGCTGATGACTACCTGGCTGTCGAAGGCCATCGGCGAAGGACTGACGATCATCGTCACCGGCACAGCCTTCTCAGCCATCGCCTTCTCCTGGGCCCTGTCGTGGTATCTACCGGCGGTGCCCACTCTGCTCGTCGGGTCCTTCATCGGGGGCGCCAGCGTGGTCGCCTACAACATCGCCACCGTCAGCTTCCGGCAGCGACTGTGTCCGCCGAAGCTGTTGGGGCGGATGAACGCCTCCGCCCGGTTCCTGGTCTGGGGCACCATGCCGGTCGGGTCGTTCATCGGCGGACTGCTCGGGCACCGGCTGGGAACGGTTGCGACACTGTGGATCGCGGCCTGCGGGGGCATGCTGGCGCTGCTGCCGGTGTTCATCTCGCCGCTGTGGCGACTGCGCAAGCTCCCGGAGCACGATGCCGGCCCGAGCGCCGACGATGACGCTCTGGTGGCCGATCCCGCAGCACCCGCCGAGTTTCCGGACACCGCTGCAGGGGTCGCAGTGCCCGGCAGCGCGCCTCCGACCGCGGCCCCGCATCCGTAGCGCTCGGTCAGCCTTCCAGGATGGCCGGGTTCAGGGTACCGCTGTAGACCAGGACCGCCGGTCCAGTGAGGTCGGCTGCGTGCGAATCGATCCGGACGCTGACCAGACCCCCGGGCATGCTCACCGCGACGGTTCCGGAAGCGCGTTCCCGGGCCGCCAGGTGCACCGCCGCGGCGGCCACCGTTCCGGTGCCGCACGACCGGGTCTCCCCCGCGCCGCGTTCGTAGACCCGCATCGTCACCGCATCCGGACCGACACTTCGAACGAACTCGATGTTGACCCCGTCCGGGAACGCGCTCCGGTCGTAGCCCGGTGGGTCGCGCAGATCCAGCTCGGCCGGATCCTGGTCGATCAGGCAGACCAGGTGCGGGTTCCCGACGTCCGCGGCCCTGCCGGGTATCTGCCGGCCGCCGACAATGGCCGCCGACACGTCACCGATGTGCACCGGACCCATCCCGATCCGTACCTCACCGACCCTGTCGAGGTCGGCGGTCCTGACACCGCCGACGGTCTCGAACTCCAGACGCCCGGGCGCTGCCCAGCCGGCATCGACCAGGAACCGGGCGAACACCCTGGCCCCGTTGCCGCACATCTCGGCGGGCGATCCGTCGGAGTTCCGGTAATCCATACCGAATCGACCGCCCTCCCCCTTGGCGACCCTGATGGCGCCGTCCGCGCCGACCCCGGTGCGGCGGTCGCACAGCCGACGGGCCAATGCGGCGGTCAACTCCAGATTCCCGTCGGGATCGGGCAACAGCACGAAATCGTTCTCGGTGCCATGCCCCTTGACGAAAGCCGGGTGCACGGGATCGGCGGAGCTCACGGTGCCAGTTTACGGCGGGTGGGTACCGATCAGGATCGCAGCAGCGCCAGCGCCGCGTCCAGCAGGCCGGGATCCGCCGCATCCAGATCGTGCCTGCGTGGGTCTCGCCGGAACCAGGACCGTTGCCGGCGCACGAACCGGCGGGTGGCGGTGACGGTGTCGGTGACGGCCTGTTCCGGGGTCCGCATCCCGTCCACGACCTCGATGAGCTGCGCGTAACCCAGCGCCCGCTTCGCCGTCGTCCCCTGCCGCAGCCCGGACCCGAGTAGGCGGCGGACCTCGTCCAGGAAGCCGGCCGCCATCATCGCGCCGACCCGTGCGGCCAGCCGAGCGTCCAGTGATGCCGTCGGACGGTCGAGGGTCAGGATCAGCGCGTCGTAGCGGGGGGGCCCGGGCACCGGAAGGTTTGCGGTGTACGGCCTGCCGGTGATCGCCCGGACCTCGAGTGCGCGGACGATCCGCCGCCCGTCGGTGGGCAGGATGGTGGCGGCCGCGGCCGGGTCGAGCGACCGCAGCTCGCCGTGCATGCTCTCCGGGCCACGCTCGGCCACCATCTGCAGATATCTTCGCCGGACCTCCGGATCTGTGCCAGGGAAGGACATCTCGTCGATCACTGCCTGGATGTACAGCCCGGACCCGCCGACCAGGATCGGCATCCGGCCGGCAGCCAACAGGCCCTCGATCACGGCCCGCGCCTGTTGCTGGTACATCGCAACGCTGGCCGTCTCGGTCACGTCGAGAACGTCGAGCAGGTGGTGCGGTACGCCGCGGCGCTCGGCCGGCGGCGTTTTCGCTGTTCCGATGTCCATGCCGCGGTAGAGCTGCATGGCATCGGCGTTCACCACCTCGCCGTTCAGCCGTTGTGCCAGCGAGACGCCGAGTTCGGACTTCCCGGTGCCGGTGGGACCGGCCAGGACCAGCAATCCGGGCATCAGCGCCACCAGGCGGCGACGTGGTAACCGACACCGAAGGGTGCTCCGAGATATTGCGCCGCCGCCTCCCAGCGCCGGCCACCCGCCAGGGCGGCGAGTACTGCCAGCGACCGCGGAGCGGTGGCACCCAGCCAGCGCCCGAGCGTCCGGTTGCTCCTGCACCAGCCCGACATCCGCGCCGGATCGCCGGCCGCCAACACCGCGTTCAGCGACTGTTCGAAGGACTCGGCGCGGGCGTCCGGCGCCGACGACGCGGCGGCCCCGTGGCAGGTGGCGCCGTCAGCGAGCACCAGCACACCGGTGTGGTCGTCGGCGACCAGGCCCCTCACGTCGGTCGCAAGTTCGGCATCCTCGTCGCCGTCACCGACCTCCAGCACTGACAGTGACGCCTTCGGCAGCAGCCGGCGGCCAACCCAGGTTCCTGGCGCCCACAACGGTGCCGCCGAGGACGGTGCTCCAGCCGACGGTGCTCCAGCCGACGGTGCTCCAGCCGACGGTGCTCCAGCCGACGGTGCTCCAGCCGACGGTGCTCCAGCTGACGACGGTGCGGAGGGTCCGCAGGTGCCGTCACTGCGCCGGAACGGATCGGCGCCGAGCACTTCCGGCAGCCGCGGTGTCCAGCTGGTGCGCCGACCTGGGGTGATGATGACGATCCGCTCGGATCGGCGCAGCAATCCGGCGGCCGCGGTACGGACGGAGACGGCAAGTCCGGGTTCCTCGGCGGCCACCGCGTCCGCGACGCCAGGGATCAGCAGCGGAGCTGCTGGACACAGGACGGCGCCGGCGATCACGCGGGCAGAGTAGCCCGGCCGTGGTGGCGCCAGGGCGGCCCGCCGGTCGACGCGTCACCCATCGCCCGCCGCCTACCAAAGAGGGCAGACTGTTGGGTGCCGTCGGCCACCGGCCGTCCGCACACGACTGGGGCGCCCCACGGGCGCCGGGGATCTTGGTCCCCGTGACGCAGGAGGGCCATCTCGATGACCGAGCAGAACGCCGACAGCACGGAGGCCGATGGCACGCTCCGGACCGATGGGATCCGACCGGAGGCCCATCCGGGGGGCACCGCACCCAGCCCGGTTCCCGGCCCGATCGTGCCACCGCCCGGCCCCGCCGGGCCTTCGCCGCAGCCCGAGGTGCCGGTACCGGGGGATCCTGAGCCGTCGCCGAGCCCCGCGCCCTCGCCCACTCCGGCTCCTCCGGTTCCGCCGGCTCCTCCCGAGCCGCTGACGCCGCTCCCGCCTGGGCCACTGCCCGCCCCCGAGCCGCTGACGCCGCCCCCGCCTGGGCCGCTGCCCGCCCCCAAGCCGGCGCCGCCGCCGGCCCCCGAGCCGCTGACGCCGCCCCCGCCTGAGCCGCTGCCCCCGCCTGAGCCGCTGCCCGCCCCCAAGCCGCTGCCGAAGCCCAGACCGCCGGCGTTGGATTCCGCGCTGTCGAGCTCCGCACCGGCGGCCGCGGAGTCCATGCCGCCGCCGGCGCCGACAGCTGCTGCCGTCCCGGCCGGAGCGCCTGCCCGCACCGGCACCGGCTCCCCCGATCCCGGTGCGGGCAAGCCACAGCGCACCGCGGGAGGCCGTCCGGCACACCGCCACGGGGGACACCCCAGCGGACACCCCGGCGGACGGCCGGGCGGACACCCCGGCGGACGGCCGGGCGGACGCCCCGGCGGCCAGGGACGGCCGGAGCCGGCCGCCCCGGCTGCGGCACCGGTTGTGGTCGAACCGATGGTCGAACCGGTCGACCCGCACCTGTGGGGCCACATCGACGCCGGCGGTGCGGTGTTCGTGAACACCCCGGAGGGAGAACGTCAGATCGGCAGCTGGCAGGCCGGCGACGTCGAGGCCGGCCTGGCGCACTACGGCCGCAGGTTCGACGACTTCTCCACCGAGATCGCTCTGCTGGAGGCACGTCTGGCCTCCGGCACCGGCGACCCGAAAGCTGCCAAGCAGCAGGCGATCTCCCTGCGGGAACAGGTGTCGACGCTGGCGGCGATCGGCGACCTCGACTCGGCGGCAGCCAGGCTGGAGGTGGTGATCGGGGCCGCGGAGCAGGCCATTGCGGGCGCGTCCAGGGCCCGTGCGGAGGCGAAGCTGCGTGCCGCCGCCGCGAAGGAGGCGCTCTGCCTGGAGGCCGAGCAGATCGCCGAGTCGACGCAGTGGAAGACGGCAGGCGACCGGCTGAAGGCGATCGTCGAGGAATGGCGGCAGATCCACGGCGCGGACCGCAAGACCGACGACGCGCTGTGGAAGCGGTTCGCCAAGGCCAGGGACACCTTCTCCCGGCGCCGCGGGTCGCACTTCGCCGAACTGGACAAGCAGCGCACGGCCGCGAAGGACGCCAAGGAGGCGCTCATCCGTACGGCCGAGGAGCTGTCCGAATCCACCGAGTGGGCCGACACCGCGACCGCCTACCGGCAACTGATGGCCGACTGGAAGGCCGCCGGACGGGCTCCCCGCGACGTCGAGGACTCGCTGTGGGAGCGGTTCCGGGCCGCCCAGGAGCACTTCTTCTCCCGCCGCAATCAGGTGTTCTCCGAGCGGGACGCCGAGTTCGAGCAGAACGCCGAACAGAAGGAGAGGCTGCTGGCCGAGGCGGAGCAGATCAACCCGCAGAGCGGTCTGGAGAGCGCGCGCAGCAGGTTGCGCAGTGTCCAGGAGCGGTGGGAGGCGGTCGGCAAGGTGCCGCGGGAGCGGATCCGCGAGTTCGACTCCCGGCTGCGGGCCGTCGAGGACAGGGTCCGCAAGGCGGAGGACTCTCATTGGCGGCGGACGGATCCGCAGGCCCAGGCCAGGGTCGCCCAGTTCCGTAGCAGGGTCGAGCAGTTCCGCAGCCAGGCAGAGAAGGCACGCAGTGCCGGCGACGAGCGCAGGGCGGCCGAGGCCGAGGCGCAGGCGGTGCAATGGCAGCAGTGGCTCCAGGCAGCCGAGAACGCCGTCGACGGCTGACCTCAGCGGGATCGCCGTGGCGGCGCGGCTTGATCGCCTACCTCGGCAGTCACCGGTCCGCTCACGTCGACCCGCGCCGGACCGTCAGGGTCCGGTACGGCCGACCGTGGCGAGCGTCGGCAGCGCCGCAGGGCGACCGAGCCCTGGCATCCCCAGTCCCACCCCGCTGGTGCGCGGCTTGTCGCCGACCTCGTACCTGTCGCCGGCTCTGGTCCGGCGGTGGGTGATCAACCCGCCGTCGGCGAGCAGGTGGTGCGGCGCCGCACCGGTGGCCACACAGGTCACGACATCACCAGGCCGGATCCGTTGCGCCGCCACGGGTCCGGTGGGTGCGAAGTGGACGAGGCGGCCGTCCCTGGAGCGCCCGGACATCCGTGCGGTCGCCACGTCCTTGCGTCCCTCACCGGCCGCCACCAGGATCTCCAGCTCGCGGCCGATCTGCTGCAGGTTGCCGGCGAGCGCCGAAGCCTCGACCACCTCGGTGAGCCGCCGGTAGCGGTCGGCCACCACGCCCGGTGGCACCTGATCCGGCAGGCTCGCCGCCGGCGTTCCCGGCCGGGGCGAGTACTGGAAGGTGAAGGCGGCGGAGAACTGGGCGAGCCGCACCACCTCGAGGGTCTCGGCGAAATCCTGCTCGGTCTCACCGGGGAAACCGACGATGATGTCGGTGGTGATCGCCGCATCCGGCATGGCGGTCCGCACATCGGACAGGATTTGCCGGTATCTGGCCGACCGATAGGACCGCCGCATCGCCTTCAGCACCCGGTCGGAACCGGACTGCAGCGGCATGTGCAGCTGGTGACAGACGTTGGGGGTCTGCGCCATCGCCTCGATGACGTCGGAGGTGAAGTCCCTGGGATGCGGCGAGGTGAACCGCACCCGCTCCAGCCCGTCGACGGTGCCGCAGGCCCGCAGCAACGTGCCGAAGGCGCGCCGATCGCCGAACTGCACGCCGTAGGAGTTGACGTTCTGGCCGAGCAGGGTCACCTCCAGCACTCCGTCATCGGCCAGCATCCGCACCTCGGCCAGTACGTCCTCCGGCCGACGGTCGGCCTCCTTGCCGCGTAACGACGGGACGATGCAGAAGGTGCAGGAGTTGTTGCAGCCCACCGATATCGACACCCAGCTGGAGTACGCGGACTCCCGCCGGGCGGGCAGCGAACTGGGAAACGCCTCGAGCGATTCCAAGATCTCGACCTGGGCCACCCGGTTGTGCCGCGCTCGTTCCAACAGCGTCGGCAGTGCGCCGATGTTGTGGGTGCCGAAGACCACGTCCACCCACGGTGCCCGATCTACGATCGCCCCCCGATCCTTCTGGGCCAGGCAACCACCCACGGCGATCTGCATCCCCGGATGGGCCGACTTGACCGGCGCCAGTTGCCCGAGGTTGCCGTACAGCTTGTTGTCGGCGTTCTCCCGGACGGCGCAGGTGTTCAGCACCACCACGTCTGCGGTTTCCCCGTCTCGCGCCGGTGCGTAGCCGGCCTGCTCCAGCAACCCGGACAGTCGCTCCGAATCGTGGACGTTCATCTGGCACCCGTAGGTGCGCACCTGGTAGGTGCGGACCGGCGGCGGGGCCCCGGTGGACTGCTTCACGTCGACCAGAGTAGCCAGTGAGCCGGCGGCCGTTCCCTCGCCGCGGGACCCGACCGCCCTACGCGCAGCGGTAAATATCTGGTAACCCTTACCGGTCGGACCCACCGCGGCGAGGGTGCTGTATGGGAACCTAGGCCACTGCGCCGGGCAGGAGCGAGGCGCGTGCGAAGCCGTCGCGCCCCTCAGTTGGCTGCTTCAGGCGACCAGACGAATACAGGAGGACCCGCGGAGTGAGCGAACCGATGAAGGACGCGGCGGACGAGAGCGGCCGCCGATCGGACCGGACGGCCGTTCAACAGGCTCCGGGAACCGGCACCGGCGCCCCGATGATCGGGATGTACGAGGTGCAGAAGCACTTCGCGGAATTGCATGTCCTGAAGAACATCAACCTCGAGGTGCCGGCCGGCCAGGTCGTCGTGGTGCTCGGCCCGTCCGGGTCCGGCAAGTCCACACTGTGCCGGACCATCAACCGGCTGGAGCCGATCGACTCCGGCCGCATCGAGATCGACGGCACTACGCTGCCGGCCGAGGGCAAGGATCTGGCTCGGCTGCGAGCCGATGTCGGCATGGTGTTCCAGTCCTTCAACCTGTTCGCCCACAAGTCGATTCTGGACAACGTCACCCTCGGCCCGATCAAGGTCAAGGGAATGGACAGGAAGAAGGCCCAGGAACTCGGCGGAGCGCTGCTCGAGCGGGTCGGCATCTCCGAACAGCGGGACAAGTTGCCGGCTCAGCTGTCCGGTGGCCAGCAGCAACGGGTCGCCATCGCCCGCGCACTTGCCATGCAGCCCAAGGTGATGTTGTTCGACGAGCCGACCTCCGCGCTCGACCCCGAGATGGTCCAGGAAGTGCTGGACGTGATGACATCGCTGGCCAAGGAAGGAATGACGATGGTCGTCGTCACCCACGAGATGGGCTTCGCCCGCCGGGCCGCTGATCGGGTGATCTTCATGTCGGAGGGCGACATCGTCGAGGACGGTGCCCCCGACGAGTTCTTCACGGCACCGAAATCGGCGCGCGCCAAGGACTTCCTGGGCAAGATCCTCACCCATTGACCGACGAGAGGTTTCCACCAGTATCGACGGCGCGGGAGATTCCCGTTCCGTACGCCATCCGAAAGGAATGACGGAATGAAGCTCAGCAAGTTCGGGGTCGCCATCGCGTTCAGCGCGTTGACCGCCCTCACGATTTCCGGCTGCGGTAGCACAGCCACCACCACCCCGGGAGCCGGCGGTTCCGGCGCGGCCCCGGCATCGGACACCTCAGGAGCCGGCGCGCCGTCGAGCAGTGAGACGTCCGGCAGTGACATGTCCAGCAGTGAGATGTCCAGCGGCGGTGGTACCGCCGGGCCGTCCGGTTCCGCGGGCGCCTCGGACACCGGCAGCGCCGGCTCCGGCTCGTCGGCCGCCGCCGGCGGCCCCTCCAAGGTGATGGCGGATGCCAAGGGCGGCAAGCTCACCGTCGGCATCAAGTTCGATCAGCCGGGTCTGGGCCTGAAGAACCCGGACAGATCGTTCTCCGGATTCGACGTCGAGGTGGCCAAGTACGTCGCCAAGCAACTGGGCGTCCAGGAATCCGGCATCACCTTCGTGGAGACCAAGTCCGCCGAACGCGAGGACAAGATCGCCAAGGGTGAGGTCGACTACATCGCGGCCACCTACTCGATCACCGACACCCGCAAGAAGAAGGTGAACTTCGCCGGCCCGTACTTCGTCGCCCACCAGGACCTGCTGGTGAAGGCCGACAACACCGACATCACGGGCCCAGATGCGATGAACGGCAAGATTCTCTGCTCGGTCACCGGTTCCACACCGGCGCAGAAGGTCAAGGAGAAGTACGCGAAGGACGTTGCGCTGCAGGAGTTCGGCACCTATTCGGAGTGCGTGGCTCAGCTGAAGTCCGGCACGGTTGACGCCGTCACCACCGATGACGTGATCCTGGCCGGTTTCGCCGCCCAGGACCCGGGGCAGTTCAAGCTCGTCGGGAAGGGGTTCTCCGACGAGAACTACGGCATCGGGCTGAAGCTGGGTGACAGCGCGGGTACGGACGCCATCAATGCGGCCATCAAGAAGATGATCAGCGAGGGCGCCTGGAAGGCGGCGCTGGAGAAGACCGTCGGCCCGTCCGGCTACAAGGTCCCGCAGCCGCCGAGCATCCCCTGACCCGGTCGGCGGCCGGGTGCTGCCTGCGCGGCTCACCCGGCGGCCGGATCGGCATCAGACCGGACCCCCACCCACGAGACGGCTCGGAGTAGACGGTGGATTTCAGCTTCCTGTCCGACCCGAGATACCACATCCTCGGCGCCTTCTGGCTGAACGTCCAGCTCACGCTGTGGTCGGCGGTCGGTGCACTGATCCTCGGCACCGTGCTGGCCGGAATGCGGGTGAGCCCGGTGCCGCTGATGCGCGGATTCGCCACCGTCTACGTGAACATCGTCCGGAACATCCCGCTCACGCTGATCATCATCATGATGTCGCAGGTGCTCTACACCCAGCTCGGGGTGAAGCTGGCGTCCCGCGGGCCGGGGGCCAAGGGCGCCATCAGCTTCATCTACCATCAGAACCTCCGGCTGGCCATCCTCGGATTCATCCTCTACACCTCGACGTTCGTCGCCGAAGCGATCCGGTCGGGTATCAACACCGTCCCTGCAGGGCAGGCCGAAGCCGCCAGGGCCATCGGACTGACCTTCAGCCAGAACCTGCGGATCGTGGTGCTGCCGCAAGCGTTCCGCGCGGTGATCGCCCCGCTGGCCAGCGTGCTGATCGCGCTCACCAAGAACACCACGGTGGCCTCCGCGATCGGCGTGGCCGAGACCGCCCTGCTGATGAATACGCTGATAGAGAACGAGGCCGACAAGTTCGTCGCGGTGTTCATCGCGATCGCCGCCGGCTTCGTGATCATCACCCTCCCGATCGGACTGATCCTGGGCTGGGTCGCGAAGAGAGCGACGGTGAACAGGTGAGCACCCTGTCCGTTCTTTACGACCACCCCGGACCGAAGGCGCGGATTCGTAACCTGGTCGCCTCAATCATCTTCGGTGCGCTACTGGTCGCTCTCGTCTGGTGGGTGCTCAGCATCCTGAACGACAAGGGCCAGCTCACCGCCGCCAAGTGGAAACCGCTGATCGACGGGCAGAACTGGACGACGTATCTGCTGCCTGGCCTGTGGAACACCGTCAAGGCGGCCGTCATCTCGGTGTTGATCGCGCTGCCGATCGGCGCGTTGCTGGGCGTCGCCCGGATGTCCGACCACGCCTTCATCCGCTGGCCGGCGTCCGTGATCGTGGAGTTCTTCCGGTCGGTACCGGTGATCATCCTGATGGTCTTCGCCTATGCGCTCTGGTTCCAGGTGTTCGGGATCTCCAGCCCGCTGGCCGCGGTGGTGATCGGTCTGGTGCTCTACAACGGCACGGTGCTGGCCGAGGTGGTCCGGGCCGGGGTGCGGGCGCTGCCGCGCGGCCAGACCGAGGCGTCGATGGCGATCGGACTGCGCAAGACGCAGATGATGACGCAGGTGCTGCTGCCGCAGGCCGTCACCACGATGTTGCCAGCGGTGGTCAGCCAGCTGGTGGTGATCCTGAAGGACACCGCCCTCGGCGGCATCCTGGTCGGCTACGCGGAGTTGCGCCGGGCGGCCGGTACCTCGGCCAGCAACTACCAGAACCTGCTGCCCACCTACATCGTGATCGCGGTGGTGTACATCCTGCTGAACCTGATGCTCACCACCTCGGCGTCGGTGCTGGAGAAGCGGACCCGGCGGATACGCGGCGGCGCCAGGCCCGTCGTCGGTCCTGGTGCAGCAGACCAGGAGCTCGTCACCCGGCAGGGTGAGGGCGCCATCTGACTCTCCCGCGCACTGCCAGGGCCGGCCCACTCAGCGGCGGTGAGCAAGGACGGCCAGTGCTTCCCGGGCGGCCCGGTGATCGGCCAGCACCTGCTGTACCGGCAGCAGGATGCTCCGCTCGGTGGCCTGCGACAACGCTCGTTCCAGTTGCCGTCGTACTCGGGCCGCCCGGCGACGGGCGCCGGCGCCGATCACCGGCCTCAGCACCAGAGCCGTCGCCAGACCCAGCGCGGCGCCTCCGACCAGCAGCAGCGTCGGCCACGGCAGCGGCCCGAGGTAGGGGGTATCGGGTTGCGGCACCTTCAGCCAGCCGAGGACCGCCAGCATCAGCAGCCAGATCAGGCCGGTCATCGCGGCGGCCGCCAGCAGCCACTGCAACACCCCGATCACCCGCCACCACAGCGGTTTCGGCAGCTGCAGCTGCACGCTCCCTACCGTCCGGTCCAGCGCATCGGTGAGGTCCACCCGGGGCGGGCGGGCCGCGGCCCTGACCGCCTGGGCCCAGCGCGGCGGCAACCCGTCGGCGGCGGCATCCCCGAGCCGCCGGGTCGCCAGATCGAGCTGGGCGAGGGCAGCGGTCGACGCCTGCGGCAGTGAGGTCCTGGCCGGTGCCGGCGCACCGGCGGCCGGATCCTGCGGGCTCCCGGCCTGACGTTCCTTGCCGGCTTGCCGGATCTTGCCGGCCGCCCTGCCGGCCGAATTGACCGCCCGGGCGGCACCTAGCGCTGTTCCGGTGAACCCGCCGATCCGCAGCCGCCGCAGCGGGTCCGGCCGGAATCTGCGCATCCAACGGGTGAACGGCCAGCCGACAGCGCCGGTCGCGTCCCGCCGGTAGCCGGCCTGGACGGCGGCCAGCACGGTGGGCACCCCGGCGGCCTGACCGAGCGCGGCGAGCAGGCCGCTGTCCCGCTGTACCGCTGCCAGGTCGGCCTCACCCCGGCCGACGCTCCGGGCGAGTTCGGCGGCCACGGCGTCCAGGTCCGCTGCCAACCTGGCGGTGGCCGCTGTTCGCCGGCGGACCGCCTCGGCCAGCCGGGACCGCAGCTCCGGGATGCCGGCCCCGGTGGCGACCGAGGTGACCAGCACCTCGGCCCGGCCGAGGCCATCGGCTCGGAGCAGCCGGGCCAGGTCGTCCCGGCAGTCCGCCAGCTGCCCGGCAGTGAGCCGATCCGCCTGGTTCAGCACCACCATGGTGACGGCGTCGTGCCCGGCCAGCGGCGCCAGATATCGCTGGTGGAGCGCGGCGTCGGCATATTTCTGCGGGTCGGTGACCCAGATGAACACGTCCACCAGGTCCACCAGCCGGTCGGATTCGGCGCGGTGGGCGGCCTCGACGGAATCGTGGTCGGGCAGGTCCAGGAGCACCAGACCGTCCAGATCCTGGCCGGCCGCTGCTGCCGGCGGCACCTGATGCCAGCGCTGAACCGCCAGCCAGTGCAGCAACGCCGACGGGTCATCATCGACGGTGGCGCCGACGCCGGCAACGCTCCAGACAGCCGCCGTTGCCGTCGAGGTGGTGGGCCGCCGGGTCCCCACCTGGGACAGTGTGGCGCCGCTGACGGCGTTGAACAGGCTGGACTTCCCGCTGCCGGTGGCACCGGCGAGTGCGGCGACGGTGCGGTCCCCGGCGAGCCTGAGCCGATCGGACACCTTGCCGACCAGCTGCCGCCCGCGATCGGCGGCCGGCTCGTCCAGCCGCCGCCCACCCACCTGCAGCAGTTGCTGCAGTGCCGTCACCCGCTCGGCCAGATCCGTTGCGGCGCTGTGGTTCTTGTGCCGGAGAACGCTCATCTGGTGCGCGCCACCATCCCGGCCACGGACATCAACGCCTCCGGTGTCGGCCCGCGCGACAGTTCGCCGAGCAGGGCGTCCTGGCGGCGCCGGTCGTCGGCCAGGATCTGACCGCCGCTGTGCACCAGGCCGGCGCGTGCCCGGCTGACCAGCAATCGCACCGCCTGGTCGCCGAACACCGCCTCCAGCAGCCGCTGCGCGAGAACTGCTGTGCCGCCGGCGATCCCCACCTCGGCCCCGGTCAGCCCGGCGGTCTGGGAGAAGGTGAGGAGCATCAGCATCAGGCCGGTTCCGTTGACGCCGTAGGACAGCACCCGGGCCGCGGCCCGTTTGTCCTTGCCCTCGCTGCGCACCATGTCCAGCACCGCGCCCTGCCAGTCGCGGACGCTACGGGCCACCCGGTCCGGCAGGCCCGGCGCCGGGCGGCCCAATTCCGGGTGCGCGGAGACCAGCCCGCTGCCACCCGGGAGGTGGATCCAGCGTCGCATCACCTCGTCGGCGGCCAGCTCGACCTGCCCGGTGATCAATTGCTCGATCCCGGACTGCAGGGCACCAGCGATCTGCTGCTCCTGCCTGGGCTCGCCCTTGACCGCCGACACCAGCCGATCCCGCAGCCTGCCGATCCTGGACTCGAGGTTCCGCATGAACTCACCGGTGCCGAGGAACTCCTGCCAGCGGGCCAGCACCTCGCTGCGCAACAGGGAACCGTCGGCCAGACCATCGGCGATCCGCGCGGCTGCTGCGGCGTACACCTCGTCCAGCTGGGCGGCCAGACCCGCGATCGCGCGACGCTGCTGATCCCCGCCGCCGGCCAGCGCACGCACCCGGCCGAGCAGGGCGTCGACGGCGCCGGTCAGGGTCTGCCGGACGACGGCCTGCCGGGCGGCTGCGTCGTTGGCCAACCCGCCGAGCCAGGTCTTCAGCGGTTGCACGGCAGGCGGTGGCAGCAGACCGGCCAGATCGACCGCGGTCTCCGGGATCACGAACAGTGGCGACCTGCTCAGCCCGTTCTGACGCAACATGAAGGTGAGGTGGCCGGCGATGTCGTCGATGGCCCCCGGCGGCACCCGGTTGAGCACGATCGCCACCGCAGCCTGCCGCGCGGCGGCGCCGGCCAGGAAGTCCCATGGCACGGCGTCGGCATAGCGGGCCGCCGTGGTGACGAAGACCCAGAGGTCCGCGGCGGCCAGCAGCTGCGATGCCAGCGCCCGGTTGCTGCCGACCACGCTGTCGATGTCCGGTGCGTCCAGCAGAGCCAGCCCTGGCGGGATGGCGCCGGTGGCCAGCAGTTGCACGGACCTGATGGGTTCGTCGGCCGGGTTGGCTGACGGCGCTGCCGCCGTTCGCCCGCCGTCCCGCGCGATGCCCTCCTTCGCGGCTGCGGACGACAGTCGGCGGCCTGCTGCCGGGTCGGCGGACATCCTGGCGAGGGAGGGCAGGATGCGCTGATCGGTGAAGTAGCCGGCGTCCGCCGGATGGTGCACGAGCACCGGCGAGGTGGTGGTCGGCCGGATCACGCCCGATCTGCTCGCCGGGAAACCGAGCAGCGAATTCACCAGGGCCGACTTGCCGGCGCCGGTCGAGCCGCCGACCACCGCCAGCAGCGGCGCATCCACCGATTGCAACCGCGGGAGGATGTAGTCGTCGAGTTGGGCGATCAGTGACTGCCGGTCTGCCCGGGCGGCGTCGGAGCCGGGCAGCTCCAGATCCAGTCTCAGGTGCGCCAGAGCCGTTCGCAGCTGCTGCAGTGAACCGAGCAGAGTCGGCGGATCCGGCGGCGGGATCCGCTTCGCGGACGCGAACGGGATCGGGCCGGTGATCGGCTCGGCGCCGGGCGCGACGGCTGACCTCCGGTCGACGGCCGGTGGGGGCTCGCGGCCGGCCACCGGCTCACTGTTGGTCATCACACGAGACTGCCGGTCGGGGCGGACCAGCGCCACCCGACCTAACGCGCGACCTCGGTCGCGCGGGATTCGCGGATCACGGTCACCCGCACCTGCCCCGGGTAGGTGAGTTCTTCCTCGATCTGCTTGGCGACCTCACGGGCCAGCAGGTGAGCCTCGAGGTCGTCAACCACCTCCGGCTTCACCATCACCCGCAGTTCCCGGCCGGCCTGCATGGCGAACACCTTCTCGACGCCCTTCTTTCCCGCAGCGATCGCCTCGATCCGCTCCAGGCGCTGAACGTAGGACTCCAGCGACTCGCGGCGGGCGCCCGGGCGCCCGCCGGAGCAGGCATCGGCCGCCTGGGTGAGGACGGCTTCGACGGTGGCCGGTGCCACCTCGTCGTGATGCGCCTCGATGCAGTGCGCCACGTCCTCTGATTCGCCGTACCTGCGGGCCAGTTCGGCACCGACCGTGGCATGTGAACCGAGCGCCTCGTGGGTCAGCGCCTTGCCGATGTCGTGCAGGAACGCGCCGCGTACCACCACCTTCGGGTCGATGCCCAGTTCGGCAGCCATCGCGCCGGCGATGTGCGCCGTTTCCACCAGGTGTCCCAGGACGTTCTGTCCGTAGCTGGTCCGGTACTTCAGGTGGCCGATCAATGTGACCAATTCCGGGTGCAGGTCGGAGATGCCCACGTCGAGCATGGCGTCCTCGGCGGCTCGTGCGCAGCGGGCGTCGACCTCGTCCTGTGCGCGCTCGAACGCTTCCTCGATCCGGTGTGGGTGTATCCGCCCGTCCTCGATCAACGCCTCCAAGGTCACCCTGCCGATCTCCCTGCGGACCGGATCGAAGCAGGACAGCAAGACGGCCTCCGGGGTATCGTCGATGATCACATTGACCCCGGTGACGGTCTCGAAGGTGCGGATGTTGCGGCCTTCCCGGCCGATGATCCTGCCCTTGACGTCGTCGGCCGGGAGTTGCACGACGCTGACCACCGTCTGGGCGGTCTGGTCGGAGGCCACCCGCTGGATGGCGTCGGCGACGATGGCCCTGGCCCGCTGTTTGGCGGTGTTCTCGGCTTCGGACTCGATGCGCCGCACCATCATCGCGGCGTCCCGCCGGATCACTTCCTCCTGACGCGCCAGCAACTCGGTGCGAGCCGACTCTGCGGTCAGACCGGAAATCCGGACCAGGTCCGTCTCGATCGCGCCGACCCGCTCATCGAGTTCCCGGCCGCGTTCGGTCAGCTGATCTTGCAGATCCGACACCTGCTCGGCCTCCAGCCGCAGGGCTTCCTCCCGGCCGGCGACCTTGGCCCAGGATCTCCCGATCTCGGATTCCTCCGAACGGACCCGTTCCCGATCGGCCGTCAGCCGCCGCCTGTCTTCGGTGAGCGCGTCCATTCCTGCCTGTAGCCGCTGCTGCGCGGACTGCAGCTCAGCGCGTTCGGATTCCAGGGTGGCGGCGGCTTCGGCGACCATCCGGTCGCGGTCGGCGGAGAGCGCCGACCGGTGTCGACCGATCTCTTCTCTGGCGTCGGCGACCTCGGTGTCCGCCTCCATGCGAGCCGCGGTCTGGGCGGCCTGGGTGATCTTCTCTGCCGAGCGGCGGGCATCGGCCTCGAGGCCTTGCGCGTCGGCTCTCGCCCTGCCGGCTTCCGCCCGGGCCGCGGACGCGTCGGCCCGGGCCGCCTCGGCATCCCGCTCGGCCTGCTCGATCCTGGCCGAGGCCGCCGCCATCGCCGCCTCGTGTGCCGCGTTCCGCGCGGTTCCGTCCGCCGATTCACCAGCGACCGGGGCGTGCGCTGGGTTGGTCGGACGGGCGGCGAGCGCCTGGTCCAGCACCCGGCGGAGCTGGCTGTCGTCGAGCGGGACCCGCGGTGCGGCCGAGCGTTTCCTGCCCTGCACGATGACGAGCACCACCAGCAGGAGAACCGCAGCGATCAGGACGATGACGAGGGTGTCAGTCACCTGCTGCTCCCTCCTGGTCGATCCACCACGTGCGACGCCGTCAGCGGCGCCGCGCGAGGCGGAATAGCTCAGGAGTGCGGCGACGGCGGTATGCCGACCTCGCCCAGCCGAATCTGCGTTCGGCGGGGCGTTGTCGCCCGGAACTCCCGGGCGGAGGCGGCCAGCGTCGGCCGCACCGTGTCGCACCTGATGAGGCGCGAGTCGTAACACTCCTGTGACCTTGAGAGTAAAGATGACATCTCAACCGGTCAAGCGGGACGCTCCCGCGGGGCCGTCAGCTGCTGTGCCAACCCAGCGGCAGCGCCGATCAGGGTGCTGTGCCGGTCAGGGCGCTGTGTTGTCAGGGTGCTGTGTCGATCACCGCCGCTGCGTCCGGGTAGTCCGCGACGGCCTCCTCGACCACCCTGGCGGCCACTGCCGGCGGATAGCCGCGGCGGGCCAGCAGTCCGAGCAACCTGCGCCGGGCAGCCTCCGGCCCCGCCGCCATGGCTGAACCGATCCGCCTGCGCACCAGATCGGCGGCCCTGCCGGCTTCCGCCTCGCCGTCGATCTCCTCGACCGCGTCCGCGAAGTCAACCTCGGCAACGCCCTGTCGACGCAATTCGGCTCGCAGCGCCTGCCGGCCGAGCGCCCGGTCCCGGTGCTTCGTGGCGACGTACAACTCGGCGTAGGCACGGTCGTCGATCAGCCCGGATCGCTCGAACCGGTCCAGCACGTCGGCGGCAACCACCTCGTTGATCCCCTTGTCGATGAGCTTCCTGGCCAGCACCGCCCGCGGTCTGGGCGCCGCGGCCAGCTGGCGATAGACGATGTCCCTTGCGTGCGCCGCTTCCGCATCCGGGGCGGTCCTGCCCGGTCCGCCCGGCGGCAGCTGCTGGAGGGCTTCACCGGTCTGAACGAGTCGAGCGGGCTGCCTGGGCGGCACGGGCGATCGCGGCGATCTCTCACCGGTGGGATCTGCCCTCGCGGCGGATCCACCGTCCGACTGGACGGCGGCGATCCTGGCCGCGAGCACCCGGACCGCCGCCGCCCGGTCGGTGTGCCCGGCGGGGGTCTGTGAGGACATCGGAAGACCCGACCAGCAGGATCAGAAGTCGACCGGCGCAGGCACCGGCTCGTCGACGTCGATGCGGGCACCCACGCCCAGCTTCTCCTTGATGCGCTTGTTCAGTTCCTCGGCCATGTCCGGGTTCTCCTGCAGGAAGGTTCGGACGTTCTCCTTGCCCTGGCCCAACTGCTCCCCCTCATAGGTGTACCAAGCACCGGCCTTACGGATCAGGCCCTGCTCGACACCGACATCGATCAGTGAGCCTTCACGCGAGATCCCGTGGCCGTAGATGATGTCGAACTCGGCCTGCTTGAAAGGTGGGGCGACCTTGTTCTTGACGACCTTGACCCTGGTCCGGTTACCGATCACATCGGTACCGTCCTTGAGGGCCTCGATCCGGCGGATGTCCAGCCGTATGGAGGCATAGAACTTGAGCGCCTTGCCGCCGGTGGTCGTCTCCGGCGAGCCGAACATGACGCCGATCTTCTCGCGCAACTGGTTGATGAAGATCATCGTGGTGTTGGTGTTGGACAGCGCGCCGGCGATCTTGCGCAGTGCCTGCGACATCAGCCTGGCCTGCAGTCCGACGTGGCTGTCGCCCATCTCGCCCTCGATCTCTGCCCGCGGCACCAGTGCGGCCACCGAGTCGATGACGACCAGGTCGATCGCACCGGATCGGATGAGCATGTCGGCGATCTCCAGCGCCTGCTCGCCGGTGTCCGGTTGGGAGACCAGCAGCGCATCGGTGTCCACCCCGAGAGCCTTGGCGTACTCGGGATCCAGCGCATGCTCGGCGTCGATGAAGGCAGCGATGCCACCGGCGGCCTGGACGCTGGCCACCGCATGCAGGGTGACTGTCGTCTTTCCCGAGGATTCCGGCCCATAGATCTCCACGATCCGGCCGCGCGGCAATCCGCCGATCCCCAGAGCCACGTCAAGAGCGATCGAACCGGTCGGGATGACCTCGATCGGTGCCCGCCCCTCGTCGCCCAGCCGCATCACCGAGCCCTTGCCGAACTGCTTCTCGATCTGTGCCAGAGCGATCCCCAGGGCCTTCTCGCGATCCGGTGCCGTCATGACACACCCATACCTTTCTGTATCCGCCGGCGCCGCCGGTCGGTCTTGTCCGTGTCGTTCGTGGGTACGTGCACCGTTGTGGTGTTGTCGCCGACGGTATGACCGGACACCGACAGTGACCGGGAAACCGCGCCGCCTTGTGGATGGATCGGCATGTGTGGACAACCGACCCGACCCACGCTTCTCGACCGGGCAGTGCTGTCGCTCCTCACCCGGCAATCCTAGGCGTACATGTGTTCGACGCAAGCAGGAGTGGCGGCGTGTCGTCGCCGACCCCGTCGGAACCTCGCGCAAGCCGGTCAGCGGTCTGCTGACTGCAACGGGCAACCTCGCGGCGGCCGCACTCAGTCGGGCAGTCCGTGATGCATCGCCGGCGGGACGTCGAAGTCGACGCAGACCTGCGCCCAGACCTTCTTGGGACTGATACCGGCCTCCAGCGCCTGGTCGACGCTACGGTCACCCAGCGCCGCGAACACATGATCCTTGGCCACCGACGGAGCCCGCAACGGCCCGAAATGGGCGGCCATCAGGGCGCGGAACTCAGTGAGGCGCACGAGGCGGAGTGTACCGAGCCCTCGGGGGCCCGCCGGCGGGCACACTGGTGGCCGTGGGCGGGACCGGGTTGGACAGCACCTTCGCGCAACTGGTGATGGTCGCCGGGTTGGTGGCGGTGCTGGTCCTGCTGATCAAGCAGTGGCACGGTCGATGACCTGTCCGGCAGCCACCCGCCGCGCCGGCCGGTTCGGCGCCCTGGCCGACGATCAGCTTGATGGCAGCTGATGATCAGCCCGATGGCAGCAGCGTGGATCTCCAGAACGCGCCGAGCTTCGCCTGCAGCTGGGCATCGGTCAGGGTGCCGCCGTCCGGTGGCTGCGCCTGTACGTAGGCAACGATCGGCAAATTGTCGATCGACCAGACGATCTGCACCTGGCCGGCCGTCGGGATCGATGGCGTCGACCTTCCTGACCTGCCGCCCTGGCTCCAGCTGCCGACTTTCCCGTCCCCGGACATGCTGGTGAAGACGGTGTCCCGGTCCTGAATGTTCGGGAACTGCAGATAGATGGTGGTGGCGATGAGATCGGGCTGCCGGAAGGCGCAGGACGATATCGCAGCGGCGCTCCTACCGGCGTTCTCGAGTGCGGTGGTCAGGGGCTCCAGCAACTTCTCGTCCGGCACGCAGAGCACCTTGGCTTCCAGGGCCTTCCCGGCGATCTTCTTGATGCACGGCGACATGTGGTTGCCGTCCAGCGGCGTCGCCGGGCAACTGTTCGGATCTGCCTGCGAGGTGCCCGCGGCAGAGGACCCGGTGCCGGCGGCAGAGGACCCGGTGCCGGCGGCAGAGGACCCGGTGCCGGCGCCGGAGGAGGTGGAACCGCCGGCACTGCCCAGGATCTGCGCACAGTCCTGGGAGTCCAGCCGGAAGCCGCTGTTGCCGGCGAAGTAGGACAGTGCATCCTGCACACCCAGTGCCGAGTTCTTCCCCCGCGCCCGGACGACCCCGAACACCGGAAGAGCTGTGTCCTGCCAGAGAACGGCCGGTTCGCCGTCCGCTCGCCACACCCCGATGACGTAGATCCCGCGGGGACCGAAGCTGGCCAGGAAGGTACCGCACCGCTGTGGCTCCATCAGGGTCAGCGTCGTCTGCCAGGAGGCGTTGCTGGCAGCACTGTTGGTGTGCTGGAACAACAGCGACAGAAATCGTCCGTCGACCGACAGGCAGGCGTTCCAGATCGGCGCCAGGGCTCCGACATCGTCCACCTCCTGCCGAGTGAGCTGGAGCTTCTGCGCATCCTTGGTGCACTCCGAGCCGTTGACCAGGTTTCCGGCGATCGCCGCCATGCAGTCGGTCAGCCCCTGGGCGTTCGTCGTGTCGACCGAGCATCTCGTCGGGTCCTGCGCACCGATGGACCCGGGCGCCGACGACGGCCCGCTGGAGGGCCCGGCGGTCCTGGTGCCGGGATCGGCCGTCGAACCGCCTCGGTTCGCCAGCAGCAGGGCCGTCACCGCGGCCAGCAGCACCACCACGGCAGCGGCAACGGCGATCACCGGGCCGCGACCCGACTTCCTGGCCGGAGTCGACCGAGCACGTCCGGGTCCGATACCTGCTGTCGCCCAAGGAGTTCGGCCCGCCGATCGGCCATCTGATCGGTCGGTTGTCCGGGCCGGCACCGCTGGCTCAGGACTATGCGGCCGAGCTGGCGCGGCCGGGGGCACGGCCGGCGGGGCGGACGGCGCATCGACGCCAGGACCGGACTGTCGCCGGAAGCCGGCACCCGGTCCGTGCCAGGGGTCAGCCGCCGAGGACGCGCCGGTGTCCGGCCCGGTCGACGGTGCTGTCTGTGGCTCCGCGGGCCACAGCGCGGCGCCGAGCGCCACCGCGGTCTCCGGCTGCTCCAGGGTGGTCGGGAAAATACCGAGCCGATCGCTGATCTCCTTGCCCACCAACGGGATCCGGCTCGAGCCACCGACGAGGTAGATCCCGGCCAACTGACCACTAGAGTATCCGGCTCGCTCGATGGTGGCCGCCAGCAGGTCGACCGTCCGGACCACCATCGGCCGGATCAACCCCTCGAACTCGACCCGCGACACCAGCGCGTCGTCGAACGCTTCGGGCAGCGCCACATCGGATTGCGGATATCGGGACAACGTCTCCTTCGCCGTCCGGACGTCCTCGCGCAGGGCTCTGGCCGCCCGCCGGTCGGCGGATGTCTTTGGCCGCAACAGGTTCCGCCATCGGGTCGGATCGGTCGACGACGTCATCCTGCCCAGCTGGTCCAACAGCGCCTGGTCGAAATCGACGCCGCCGACGTCGGCCAGACCGTCGTCGGAAGCCACGACATATCGACCGTCCCGGATGTCGACCACCGCGCAGTCGAATGTGCCGCCGCCGAGGTCGTAGACCGCCAGTGCCGGCGACCGCATCGACGGATCATCTCGGCTCCGCAGCGAGGCGAAGTGCACCGCCGCGGCTACCGGTTCCGGAGCAACGTCACGCCGGTCGTGAAACCGGCTCTGCCGGCAGCATTCCGCAGTACCGCGCGCCTGGTAGCCCCCCAGTCGGCGGGGTGGGTGAGGACTACCCGATCCGGCGCTCGTCCGGCCAGTTGCCGCCTGGTCTCCTCACCCACCCTGGCCAGCACGGCGGCGACCATGTCGACCACTGGCACGACAGCGCCGCCGAGCAGCACCGCGCCGTCGTCGATCCGCCGTTTGGGATTGGCCTCGAACCGTTCGGGCGCCAACCGCGCCCGGCGTTCGGCATCCCGGCCGACCACCAGGGACCCGTCCCCGTCGAGGAACACCGCCGACGGCAACCAGCCGGCGCCATCCAGCGAGAGGATGCGCGGTGCCCGGCCGGCGGCGGCGAGCGCAGCGACCGTGTTCGAGGTCCCGAAGTCGATACCGAGAACCACCGGCTGCACGGACCCGGTCATGGCAGTAGCTGGCTGGTGAAGACGGCGCGCCCCCTTCCCACCCTCTGACCCCGCCCAGGTGGAGGGTTGCCGCCTCAGCCCTGCTGGTTGGGCTGCTGCGGTGCTGCCTGCTTGGTGATGTCCGGGCTACCGCCGGCGGCACCGGCGGTCTGATCGATCGCGCGTGTCTGCTGACCGGCAAGCTCCGGGTGGAGTTGCTGGCGCAGCTGCTGCAGCCTGGACGCACCGGCCATGTCCAGAGTTGACTTCTGGACCTCGAACATGCGCCCCTCGACCGAGTTCTCGGCGAGTTCGGCCGACCCGAGGGCGTTGGCGTAGCGACGTTCGATCTTGTCACGGACCTCGTCCAGCGACGGCGTGGTTCCCGGCGCGCCGATGCTCGACATACTCCGCATGGAAGCCGAGATCTGCTCCTGCATCTTCGCCTGATCGAGTTGCGAGAGCAGCTTGGTGCGCTCGGCCAATTTCGTCTGCAGCTGCATGGCGTTGTTCTCGACGGCTTTCTTGGCCTGGGTGGCCGCCTGCAGCGCCTGGTCGTGCATCGCCTTCAGGTCTTCCATCTGTTGCTCGGCCGCGACCAGCTGAGTGGCGAACACGGTGGCGGTCTGTTCGTACTCGGCCGCCTTGGCCGCATCACCCTTGGCGGTGGCCTCGTCGGCGAGCACCAGAGCTTGCCGGGCGGAAGCCTGGAGTCGCTCCACATCGCCCATCTGCCGGGTCAGTTTCATCTCGAGTTGACGCTGGTTGCCGATCACTGCCGCCGCCTGCTGGCTCAGCGCACCGTGCTGGCGCTGCGCATCTTCGATGGCCTGCTGGATCTGCACCTTCGGATCGGCGTACTCGTCGACCTTGGACGAGAACAGCGCCATCAGGTACTTCCACGCCTTCACGAACGGATTGGCCATGTCGGTTCGGGTCCTCTCGCATGTTCCGCCTGGGAAGGCGGTGTCGGTCTCCATGGTGTCAGGTACATCGTGCAGCTTCCACCCCGGCATGGCCACGCGCACCATGTTCAGGGCAAAACCAGCAGAGGGGTCCCCGACGACATCCGGAGCAACCCTCACCTGCAGGGTCGCCGCTGGTGCACGGCCCTGATGGCTCGGGCGGCGCCGTTCACGGGGCGGCGCCGTTCACGGGGCAGCGCCGTTGCTGGGGCAGCCCCGTTACCGGGCAGCGCCGGTCACCCGCTGCGGCGCCGTACGCTCGATAGAGCGAACCCTTGGCCGGCATGGAGGTGCGATGGGGCGTCATCTCGCCGTCGATCGCCGTCGGGGGGTCGCCGGGTGGCCGCTGGTCGCTCTGGGTGTCGTCGTCCTGCTGGTGGCCGGGGCCGTCGTCTACTTCGCGCTGCTGCGCCGTGGCGATGCGGTGGACCGGGCCGGCTGCGCCGATACCGTGACATTGCCGGTGCTCGCCTCCTCCGGATCATCCGCGGTGGCCAAGGTATTGAGCGATTCCTTCAACGCCACAACACCCGTGGCCAGATCCAGCTGCCTCACCACGTCGGTGACGACGCTTCCGTCGCCGGATGCGGTCAGGGCCCTGGCTGCCGGCTGGGCCGGACGCAGCGAACCGCCACCAGGGGTGTGGATCACCGATGACGGTGCTGCCCTGTCGGCGCTCGACAGGGCCGCTTCCGACCTCACGGCCGGTCGGGACGCCGATCCGCTTGCCAGCTCTCCCGTGGTGCTGGCGGTGCGGGACGCCGACGCGGTGGCCGGCCGGCGACTGTCCTGGACGGAGCTGCCGCGCGAACTCGGCGCCCGCGGCTCGGTCAAGTCCGCCGACGGCTCACCCATCCCGCTGGCCATACCCGACCCCAGGACGAACAGGGCCAGCGGTTATGCGCTGAACTCGATCGTGGCATCCGGTGATGCGGCTCCCACGGTGGCTGCGGTACGGGCCGCCGCCGGCAGGCTGAAACAGCTCGGATCCGCGCGGTCCGGTGCCAAGACCACCACCGACGCGCTGCGGCAACTCGCGGCCGGGTCGGCGCCCGGCGCTGTCCCGGTGACCGAGGCGGAGCTTGCGGCGTTCAATGCCGGCAACGGCGCCCGATTGACCGCCGTGTATCCGGCCGGCGCGACCGCCGGGGATCAGGTGTTCGTCGTCGGGATCGCGGCCAAATGGTTGACGCCGACCATGCAGGACGCGGCCACCCGATTCCACGCCTACGCCCGTAGTGACTCGGGGAAGAAGGTGTTGGCCGGCGTCCACCTGCGGGTCCCGGGGGTCACCACCGCTGCAGCGCCGGGGATCAACCCGGACGCCGCCGTCCGGCCGCTGCCGCCCGCCGAATCAGGCGTGACAGCCGCGCTGGCCGGCGCTCTCGGCCTACCGGCCGTGGCCGGTTCCCCCGCAGCCACATCCGGGCCCACAAAAACCGCGACGCCTGGTCCGAGCAGAGCACTCGAGTCGTCACCCACATCGTCGCGGGCACCGGCCAGCACGGTGCAGCCGAGTGGCACATCGACGGCACCGCCGGCACCGGAACCGACGGGCGGCGGCTCGTCCGGCACCGCGGTGTCCAGCACGACGCTGTCCAGCACCTCGTCGTCGAGCACCTCGTCGCCGGGCACCTCGTCGTCAAGCACCTCCTCGTCAAGCACCTTCTCGTCGAGCCCCTCGTCCAGCCGACCGGTCGATCCGGCGTACTTGACGATCACCTTCCTCGTCGACACCTCATCCACCTGGGGCACGGTTGTCGCCGGAAGAAGCCGGACCGCCTGGTTGCAGCAGGCTCTGACCGGAACGATCTCCGCCGCCGCCAACGTCGACGTCGGCCTGGTGTCCACCTCGTCCGCCGTCGGAGACGCCGGATACGCGACGCTGGTTCCGGCCGGCCCGCTGACAGGCGACGTCAACGGCAGCACCAGATCAGCGGCGCTGGCCACCGCCATCGCCGGTCTGCAGGCCGCCGGTTCGCGGCGCACGTATGCCGCGCTGCCGTCCGTCGTCGCCGAGGCTGCGAAGACCGCCGGCGCCGGTCGGCCGCACCGCGTGGTACTGATCACCGACGGTCCGGACCAGACCCCCGGCATGCCGCTGGACCAGGTGCTGGCCAGCCTCAAGACCGGGTCGGCGAACAACCCTGACCTGCACCTGGACATCCTGGGCGTCGGCGAGGCCGCACCCGATTCGGCGCTGCGGACCATTGCCGAGGCCGGCGGCGGAAGCTACACCGACGTGCGCCGCACCCCGGAGCTGCCGGCGATCCTGACGTCGGTCGTGACCGGCAACTGACCGCGAGGGCTCGCAAGAAACTCGTCTCCAGTTGAGCAATCCGACCTCAGCAGGATGGATTCGGCGATCTGGGGACGCCTATCCTGCACGGCGCGACCTCCAGCCCCCGCCGATCGGTTCGACGTGATAGCCGAGCAGCTCAGAAGTTGTCCGGGCACCAGGGCGCCCGATGCCAGCCGAAAGCGCGAGACGCGGCTGCCACCGCACCGGCGCCGTGTTCGGTCACCCGGCCGACCCGATGCAGATCGGTCAGAGCAACCCCACCGAGGTAGATCGCGCCGAGTTCGAGGACGGAGAGTGACAGATCGGCAGCCGCTCGGACCCTGTCGACCCTCACCACATCAGGGCCACCACGCAGTCGGTAGCGGCCGGTGTTGGCCGGCAGCAGCGGATCTGTCACCTCGATGACGATGTCGATCTCGACGGGGTACCGACGCGCCAGCAGAGCCACTGCCACGTCGACGACCCGCACGTACAGGTTGTCGCTGATCTCGGTGACCACTGCCCTGGCATCGGTGACCAGGTGCCGGAGCGGCTCGTCCACCGGTGCGTTGCGGAGCCGGAACTTGCGCGCCAGGTCCAGATCCAGCAGATAACGCCACAACCCTGCATAGGCGCCCGGATCGTCGGCGCGGAGCTCGTGGATGCGGATCTCCCCGGCCGGCTCCGTCGGGTCCCACTCCTTCTTGTACCGGTACATGGCGAACCCGTCGGCGTCGCCGGACTCGGTGTAGTGCAGCAGGTAACGCAGCTCGGACGCGCCGCCGCGGGCGAACTCCATGTCGAAGGTGGGGAACTTCCACCACGTCGGGTCGCGGTTCAGGCCACCAGGTCGTTCCGGCCGCCCTGCTTCGTGCAGCGCCGGCGCAACGGCCAGGAACTGCTCTTTGCTGACCTCGTCCACCGAACCGGTGACGCTGACACCCGGCAGGAACTGCAGCCGCCGGTTCGACCCGGACAGGCCGGCTCGGGCGGCGGCCGGGCCGTATCCGAAGCGTCCATAGATCGGCGCCTCCGATGCCCAGAGCGCAGCCAGCGGTTCGCCGCGCCGCGCGACGTCCTCCAGTTGGTGCTCCATCATCCGGGATAGCAGTCCCCGGCGGCGGAACGGCGGATGCACGGTAACGACGGTGACTGCCGCTACCGGCACGTCCGCACCGCCGGGGACGGCGATGCTGCGGGTGAACGCGCCGCAGGTGGACACCCAGCGGTTGCCGACGCGGAAGCCGAAGAACCGGTCGTTCTCCACGATCGGCCGATCGAAATCAGCTACTTCCTCTCGCGCTTGTTCCTGGAATCCGCGGGACACCGCTTCGTGGAACGACGTGTAGGTGCGATCGGTGACGTACTTCAGCTTCGGCTCCACCAGATGGGGCGCCTTCGGGGGAACGCCGTTGCTGCGCGGCGAGAGCCTGCCGGCCCGCTTGGTGGCCGGCTCGGCGGCGGTTTTCGTGGCGGTGCGCTGCTTGGACGGCATGTCGGCCATTGCATCCGATGAGTGCCGCCACGCCAAATTGTTAACCCGCGCGCCGGCCGGGACGGCGCGCGGCCGGGGTCTCAGGAAAGCGGGCTCGGGCCAGCAGCTCGCCGAACTCCATCGACCCGGTGAAGTCCTCGCTGTGGCTCCACCGCCGGTGACCTGCCGGTGCCACTCGCCTCCTGGATCCGGGGTCTACAACTGTTCACATAATAGAGCGCAATTGCGTGCGTACGGGCGTTTGAAAATGTATCGTGGTTGGTGTGAATCTGACGGAGTGGGCGAGAGCGCAGGGCGTGCATCGCACGACGGCGTACCGCTGGTTCCGTGAGGGGACGCTGCCGGTGCCAGCGGTGAGGATCAATTCCCGGTCGATTCTGATCGCGCCTGATGCGGTATTGGTGAAGGCCGCAGGTGGCGTTGGTCTGTACGCGCGGGTTTCTTCTCATGATCAGAAGGCTGATCTGGACCGGCAGGTGGCGCGGTTGTATGCGTGGGCGGTGCAGGCCGGGGCGCAGGTGGTGCGGGTGGAAGCCGAGGTCGGCTCCGGGATGAACGGGTCGCGGACCAAGGTGCGGCGCCTGCTGGCCGATCCTAAGGTCACCACGATTGTTGTGGAGCATCGGGACCGGTTAGGCCGCATGAACACAGAGCTTGTCGAGGCAGCGTTGTCCGCTCACAATCGTCGGTTGGTGGTGGTCGACGATTCCGAGGTGACCGACGATCTGGTTCGTGACATGGTCGAAGTCCTGACCTCGTTTTGTGCTCGGCTGTACGGAGCCCGCTCGGCCCGGAACCGGGCGTTAAAGGCGGTCGGCTGCGCCCAGCAGGACATCGGTCCGGCCGCGGTGAAAGCTGCGGCGAAAGCCGCCCAGCTCGAGGTGACGACGTGAGCCACCGGGGCAAAAGGTTGCGGGTGCTGCGGGATCCGTTTGTGGTCGCCGCACCGGCCGGTGCGCGGATCCGGACGAGGTTGCAGGTGACCGCCGCGGAGGCTGCGGTGCTGCGGCAGGTCGGTGAGCATCTGGGCGGGTTGGCCGGCAAGGATTTGGCGGTACGGTGCGCCGACGGGAACAGCGACGCCCAGGTGAAAGCGTATTCGCGGCGGTTCCGCAAACAGGAGCTGACCGCTGGGTCGTCGTCGCGGTGGGCCGGTGCGATCACCCGGACCAGTGAGGACTCCTACCAGCTGCGGATGCGGAACCTGAAAGCGGAGGTGCAGTCGCTGCAGACCCGGGTCAAAGTGATCACTGAACGGTTGGCCCGCCCGGCCGGCGGCGAAGATGACCAGGGGCGCCCTGGATACGCCGACCAGGCGGAGCGGTTCGCCAAACAGCAGCGGCTACAGGTATTGTCGGCGCGGCTCGCGGCCTGCGAAGCCACCCTCGGATCGGGTCGGTTGTCGGTGTGCCGCGGCGGTTGGCGTCTGGCCCACTCCCGCCACCATTTGGACGACGCGGATCTGACCGCCGAGCAGTGGCAGGAGCAGTGGAGGGCGCAGCGGCTGTTTCTGTGCGCCGACGGGGAAGCCGACAAGGCCTGGGGCAACGAGACGATCCGGTGGAACCCGAACACCCTGTCCCTGGAAATCAAACTGCCCGCACCGTTGGCGCATTTGGCGAACAGCCGGTTCGGGCGGTTCACCCTGGCCGCGCCGGTGGACTTCCCGTACCGCCGCGCCGAGGCCGCAGCGCAGGCAGCCGGCGGCGCAGTGCGCTACGACATCACCTACAACCCGGCGAAAAAGCGCTGGTATCTGGACGCGTCGTGGAAGACCGACCCGTCGGCGCCGCTGACGTTGGAGCAGGTGCAGTACGGGCCGGTGGTGGCGGTGGATGTCAATGTCGGTCATCTGGCTGTCGCAGCGCTCACCAGCGACGGGCAACCGATCACAGCGCCGTTCACCATCGCGCTCGAGTTGGCCGGTTTGCCCGCCACCGCCCGGGATGCGCGGATCCGCAGGGCGATCAGTCAGATTCTGCGGGTCGCCGCCGACCACCGGTGCGGCGCGGTGGTCATCGAAGACCTCAACTTCGAGGAGTCCCGCATCCAAGGGCGGGAACAGCAGGACAACCGGCCCCGCCGCGGCCGCAAAGGCCGCACTTTCCGGCGGAGCATCGCCGGTATCCCGACAGGGCAGTTCCGGGACCGGCTGGTGCAGATGGCCACCAACGCGAACATCACCGTCGTCGCGGTGGACCCGGCGTACACGTCGAGGTGGGGAGCCCAGCATTGGCTGCCCACTTTGAAAGCGCAGTTTCACAACCAACTTTCCGGTCATCACGCTGCTGCTGTGGTGATCGGGAGACGTGGCCTTGATCAGCGAGCCAAACGCAAGGGCGAACGTGTGACCGACCCTCACCAGAGGATGAAACGTGCGACACCACCACATGGTGTTGCTCGGGTCGGAGAGCTACGAAACCCGCTTGGCGGCCCGAGCCGGACAGTTGCACCCGGCCTGATCAAAGCCACCGCAGTGCAGGGACAGAGAACCCGGAAGGACTCCAGGCGACCGTCACGAGACGGCAGTAAGACCGAAAAGCCCAACCGGCAGACCTCGACCAAGGCGACCCAAGACCGTTCGGGGCCGCCCACGATCGCAGACCCACTATCGCGACGTGTCTAGGAACGGTTCAGGATGCCCGCCAGATCCGTTGCGGCCCTGCGGATACGCTCGTCAAGTGGAGATTCGGCTCCGGATCCGGGTGCGGACGCTCGTGCCCAGTCGTCGGTCGCGGCGAACACGGGGGGTGACGACGATCAGCGCATCCGCAGCGCCGACCGTGTCGATGGCATCGGCCAGGTCTCCGGTCGGGAAGCCGGTGAGCATGTTGTCCACCAGTTGATGCGCCAGCCCGCGAAGTTCGACGACCTCGGTGCTCACTGCACCGGCCGGGTCGACCGCCACGTCCTGGCTCCGGCCCGTCGAGAGCTCCGCTGCGACCCGGTCGGCGAGCCGATCGGCGAGCAACCGGGTGGCCGACGGACTGCTCAGGCCGGCGCTGACCACCACGATCCGGGTCATGCCCTCACCGCGCTCTGCAACGGCTGGCGGCCGGTGTCCGGCGCGGAGGCGGTTGACCGTTCACCGGCAGCGGCGGTACCCGCGACCCGGGCGGCATGGGTCGGACCGTCTGGTACGTGCCCCGGCTTGAGCGCCGCAAACTCCTTGCGCAGCACTGGTATCACCTCTTCGCCGAGAAGGTCCAGCTGCTCCAGCACGGTGGCCAGCGGCAGCCCGGCATGGTCCATCAAAAACAGCTGACGTTGGTAGTCCCCGACGTAGTCACGGAAGCCGAGGGTGCGGTCGATCACCTGCTGGGGACTTCCGACGGTGAGCGGCGTCTGACTGGTGAAATCCTCCAGACTGGGTCCGCCGCCATATACCGGCGCATTGTCGAAGTAGGGCCGGAACGCCGCAACGGCGTCCTGCGAGTTCTTCCGCATGAACACCTGGCCGCCGAGGCCGACGATCGCCTGATCCGCGCTGCCGTGCCCATAGTGCTCGAATCGTTCCCGGTACAGCCCCACCATCTGCCGGGTGTGTGACGGCGGCCAGAAAATGTGGTTGGCGAAGAAGCCGTCGCCGTAGAAGGCGGCCTGCTCGGCGATCTCCGGGCTGCGGATCGAGCCGTGCCAGACGAACGGCGGGACACCATCCAACGGTCGCGGCGTCGAGGTGAAGGCCTGCAGGGGCGTGCGGAATCTCCCGTCCCAGTCGACCACGTCCTCGGTCCACAGCCGGTGCAGCAGGTCGTAGTTCTCCAGTGTCAGGGCGATGCCGTCGCGTATGTCCTTACCGAACCACGGGTAGACCGGGCCGGTGTTGCCGCGGCCCATCATCAGATCCACCCGGCCGTCAGCCAGGTGCTGCAGCATCGCGTAGTCCTCGGCGATTTTCACCGGGTCGTTGGTGGTGATCAGCGTGGTCGAGGTGGACAGGATCAGTCTCTCGGTCCTGGCGGCGATGTAGCCGAGCATGGTGGTGGGCGACGACGGCACGAACGGCGGGTTGTGGTGCTCGCCGGTGGCGAACACATCCAGACCCACTTCTTCGGCCTTGAGCGCCACCCTGACCATGGCCTGGATGCGCTCGTGCTCGGTGGGCGCCGTGCCGGTGGTGGGATCGGGGGTGACGTCGCCGACCGAGAAGATTCCGAACTGCATGAGCTTCCCTCTGTTAGTTGATACGTCATGTATCCCGTGGAACCACCTGGCGGCCCGCTTCATTCCCGGATGCCTTCACACAGCCGCCGACACGTCCTATCTTCCGCCGATGCCGGCGTGGACCTCAGCGGCGCAGGCCGGGCGGCGGGCGCAGGATGGGCAGATGCCGTGGATCTGCCCATCCTGCGGGCGGCAGTTCGGCCGCATCGGCCAGTCCCACGAGTGCGCGCCCGCGCTCAGCCTCGACGAGTACTTCGCCACAGCAGACGAACGGGAACGGCCGATCTTCGACATGGTGCACGCCCACCTCACGTCACTGGGCGAGGTGCATGTCGAACCGGTCGCGGTGGGCATCTTCATCAAGCGGGACGGCGGCTTCGTCGAACTGCGGCCGATGACCAGGTGGGTGGCGCTGTCCTGGCCGATGGCACGCAGGCTCGACAGTGCCCGGATCGCCAGGAAACCGGTTCGCTCGGGCGCACGCTGGTACCACTGGGTGAATCTGCGGGACCGGACTGAGGTGGACAGCGAGCTTCTGGACTGGCTGACGGAGGGTTGGCACTCCGTGCCGGCCTGATCCCGCCAGCGGCTGGTCTGTTGGCTGTCGGCCCGGCCGGTCAGCTGTCGTGTTCCTCATAGGCGGCAGGCGCCGGGCACGAGCAGATCAGGTTGCGGTCGCCGTATGCGCCGTCGATCCGGCCGACCGGCGGGAAATACTTGTGGGCAGCGTCGACGCCGGGCGGGAATACGGCCTCGGCGCGGGTGTACGGGTGCTCCCACTCCCCCGCCAGGGCAGCGGCGGTGTGCGGGGCGCCGCGCAGCGGGTTGTCCTCACCCTGCCAGTCGCCGGCGGCCACCCTGTCGATCTCCGCCCTGATAGCGATCATCGCCTCGCAGAACCGATCGATCTCGGCCAGGTCCTCGCTCTCCGTCGGCTCCACCATCAGCGTCCCGGCCACCGGGAACGACATCGTCGGAGCGTGCAAACCATAATCCGCCAGCCGTTTTGCCACGTCGTCGACGGTGACGCCGGTCCTGGAGGTGATGGCCCGCAGATCCAGGATGCACTCGTGGGCGACGAATCCGGCCGCGCCGGTGTAGAGCACCGGGTAGTGCTCGTCGAGCCGACGGGCGATGTAGTTGGCCGACGCCACCGCGGTCAGGGTGGCCCTGCGCAGCCCGTCGGCGCCCATCATCCTGATGTACGCCCAGCTGATCGGCAGGATCGACGCGCTGCCCCACGGGGCGGCCGAGACCGCGCCCACGCCGCCGTCCTGCGGTGCGATGCCGCCCAGCTCCACCAGCGGGTGGGTCGGGAGGAAGGAGGCCAGATGTTCGCGCACCGCGACCGGTCCGACACCGGGGCCGCCTCCGCCGTGCGGGATGCAGAAGGTCTTGTGCAGGTTCAGGTGCGAGACGTCGCCGCCGAACTCACCCGGCCGGGCCAGCCCGACCAGTGCGTTCAGGTTGGCGCCGTCGACGTACACCTGACCGCCGGCGGCGTGCACCTGGCGCGCCAGCTCGGTGATGGTGTCCTCGTACACCCCGTGCGTCGACGGATAGGTGACCATGATGGCGGCCAGGTTGTCGGCGTGCTTGTCGATCTTGGCTGCCAGGTCTGCCATGTCGATGTTCCCGGCGCCGCCGCCGTCGTGTTCGGTGCCGACCACCACTACCTTCATCCCGGCCATCACCGCGGACGCGGCATTGGTGCCGTGCGCCGATGCGGGGATGAGGCAGATGGTGCGGTGCTCATCACCGCGGGACCTGTGGTAGGCCCGGATCGCCAGCAGCCCGGCCAGCTCGCCCTGCGATCCGGCGTTCGGCTGCAACGAAACCCTTGCGTACCCGGTGATCTCGACCAGCCAGTTCTCCAGTTGCTCGATCAGCTCGAGCATCCCGGCGGCATCCTGAACCGGACCGAACGGGTGCAGTCCGGCGAACTCGGGCCAGCTGACCGCCTGCATCTCGGTGGTCGCGTTGAGCTTCATGGTGCACGACCCCAGTGGAATCATCGTTCGGTCCAGCGCCAGGTCGGAGTCCGCCAGCCGGCGCAGGTAGCGCAGCATCGCTGTCTCGCTGCGGTGGGCGTGGAACACCGGGTGGGTGAGGAACGGAGTACTCCTACCGAACGGGATACCGGCGAGCGGCGCGTAGGCGACGAACTGGCCCTGCGCCACACCGAAGGCGTTCAGGACGGCGTGCAGGTGCTCGCCGGTGGTCGCCTCGGACACCGAGATCTGCACCGCGTCATCCCCGTCTGTCCAGAGGTTGATGCCTCGTTGCCGGGCGGTCGCGGCGATCTCCCGCGCCTTGCCAGGGACGTTCGCCCGGACGGTGTCGAAGACGTTCTCGTGCACCACCTCGATGCCGCCCTGCTGCAACGCCGCCGCCAGGAATTGAGCGTCTCCGTGAACCCGTTCGGCGATCGCCGTGAGCCCCTCGGGGCCGTGGTACACGGCGTACATCGAGGCCATCACCGCGAGCAGGACCTGCGCGGTGCAGATGTTGCTGGTGGCCCTCTCCCGCCGGATGTGCTGCTCTCGGGTCTGCAGCGCTAGCCGATACGCGGGATTGCCATGCGAGTCGCGGGACACGCCGACCAGCCGGCCGGGAAGCTGCCGCTGCAGGTCGTTGCGCACCGCCATGAACCCGGCGTGCGGGCCGCCGAAGCCCAGCGGTACCCCGAAGCGCTGTGAGGAGCCGACGGCGACGTCGGCGCCGAACTCCCCCGGGGGACGCAACAAGGTGAGCGCCAGCAGATCGGTGGCCACCACCACCTTGGCCTCACGCTGATGGGCGGCCGCGACGAGCTCGGCCTGGTCCCGAATGGCGCCGGAGGCACCGGGGTAGCTGAGCAGCAGACCGAAGAAATCCCCGGCCGGCAGAGCCGCGGCGCCCCCGGAGAGGTCCACCACATCGATCTCGATACCCACTGGCTCGGCGCGGGTGCGCAGCACCGCGACGGTCTGCGGCAGGGTGTCGGAGTCGACGACGAACGTGTCCGACTTCGACCGCGCGGTGCGGCGGATCAACGTCATCGCTTCGGCGGCGGCGGTGGCTTCGTCCAGCATCGAGGCGTTGGCGATGTCCAGACCGGTCAGATCGGCCACCGCCGTCTGGAAGTTGAGCAGCGCCTCCAGCCGGCCCTGGCTGATCTCCGGCTGGTACGGCGTGTAGGCCGTGTACCAGGCCGGGTTCTCCAGCACGTTCCGCTGGATCACTCCGGGCACCAGGGTGTCGTGGTAGCCCATCCCGATCATCTGCACCATGCGAGTGTTCTTGGCCGCGAATGCCCGCAGCTCGGCCAGGGTCTCGGCTTCGGTGGCGGCGGCGGGCAGTTCCAAGCCGTTGGTGCTGCGGATATTGGCCGGGATGACGGCGTCGGCCAGCGCTTCCAAGCTGTCGGCACCCAGGGTTTCAAGGATCGTGGACAGGCCGCGCTGGTCCGGGCCGATGTGCCGATCGGCGAACGCCCTCGGGTCCATTGGGGCCAGCTCGCCGACTGGGAAATGGTCGACCATGGACGCCAGTTCAGGAAAGGCGGTTGCTTCGGCGTGGTGAGTGGTCTGGGACATGGCGTCTGATCTCCCCAACCGGCGCGGGCGCCGGCATCCGTCAATGGCAGCGGTGGCTGCAGGTGGCCGAGAACGCTCGCCGGCTACCGCCGGCGGGCGCCCTCCCCCTCTGTCATGGGTACCTGAGAGCTTCACGATCCGGCACACCGGCCCGCTTGCCCCTTCGGCGAGCCGTGTGCTGTCTCCAGCGCTTGGCTGCTTTCCAGAGGTGCCTCGCCCCGGCGGTTCGCTGGCCTGAGAGTTTGGCGGGGAGGCGCTTGCTCCTTCGGCGTCGCACCCGGAAAACCTCTCCCGGATGGCGACTCTCCCGCCGGGGGTCATCGACGATGTCCACGCTACCAGCGCCGGGCGGATCCGCTCGTGGCGCGTGTCAGTGGCCCGTGCGGCAGGATCGATGTCATGACCGTCGGCGAAGCACCTACCCCAGCGCCCGTCCTGCAGCAGTTCATCGCGGGTCTGCCGAAGGTGGAACTGCATGTGCATCATGTCGGTTCGGCGGCTCCCAGGGTGGTGGCCGAATTGGCCGCCCGGCATCCCGGCGCGGTTCCGGCAGACCCGGACGAGCTGGCAGCGTTCTTCACCTTCCGGGACTTCGGGCATTTCATCGAGCTGTATCTGGCGACGGTGGCACTGATCAAGACGGCGGCGGACGTGCGGATGCTCACCTACGAAGTGGCCACCGACATGGCGGCGCAGAACATCCGCTACGCCGAGCTCACCTGTACGCCACACACCTCGGTGATGAACGGCATTCCGATCGAGGGCTACGTCGAGGCGATCGAGGACGCCAGGGTGGCCGCGGAGCGGGATCACGGCATCACCCTGCGCTGGATCTTCGACATCCCCGGAGAACTGGGCGAAAACGCCGCAGAACACACCATCCGGATGGCCCTGGAGAACGGCCCGGAGGCGCTGATCGGGTTCGGTCTTGGCGGGCCCGAGGTCGGCACCTCGCGAGCGAAGTTCCAGGCGGTGTTCGATCAGGCTCGGGCGGCCGGTCTCCACTCGGTGCCGCATGCCGGCGAGACCACCGGACCCCAGACGATCTGGGACGCGCTGAACTTCCTCGGGGCCGAACGCATCGGCCACGGCACCACGGCCGTCCAGGACGACCGGCTACTGGAACACCTTGCGGAGCAACGCATTCCGCTGGAAGTGTGCCCTACGTCGAACGTTGCCACCCGAGCGGTCAGCAGCTACGACGACCATCCGATCAGGGCGATGGTCGAAGCCGGTGTGCTGGTGACGATCAACTCGGACGATCCGCCGATGTTCGGCACCACATTGAACCGTGAATACGCAATCGCCTCGGTCCTGCTCGATCTGGACGCCGCCGGCATTGCCGACCTCGCGACCAACGCGGTGACCGCCTCGTTCCTGCCCGACGCCGACAAGAAGTCGCTGACCGACCAGATCCACGCTCATCTGGTGGCTCACCAGACCGATCTGCCCGAGGCCGACTGACGCGACACCCACCACCTGCTCCACCCGACGGAGCAACACCCACCACCTGCTCCACCCACCGGAGCAACACCCACCACCTGCTCCACCCGACGGAGCACAGTCATAGCGCCGGGCGGCACCCTGATCGTCCGGCCGGTGCGTCACCGGCGCCGGTGTTTCGTCTGCAGCGTGGAGCGCACCGCTCCGGGGAGCGTCAGGGCGTGCCGAAGGGCCAGCTGGTCAGCCGCGCCGGTCGAGCACCAGGTGCTGGTGGCCTCGGCGAGGATCCAGCTTGATCGAGATCCCAGCCTGCCTGGCCGCCAGCACGGCGCAGCCCAGGCTGGCGAGGACACAGATGGATCCGGAAACGATCAACGCAGTCGGTGCGCCCCAGCGCTCGGTGATCCAGCCGACGATCAGCGACCCGATCGGCGTCGATCCCATCAAGACCAGGAAGTACAGGCTCAACACCCGCCCCCGGAGCAGCGGATCGGTGGCCAGCTGCACCGACGAGTTCCCCAGCGTGTTGACGCTGACTCCGGCCAGCCCAGTGAGGGCCAGCAGAGGCAGGAACGCCGGCAGCCAGGGCACCAGGCCGACCACGATCAGCATGCCGCCGAAGAAGGTCCCCAACCCGAACAGCATCCGCATGGACCCGGACACCCGGCGGGCGGCGATCAGCGCTCCGGCCAGCGAACCGACGGCCATCGTCGAGTTGAGCCAGCCGTACAGACCCGGGCCGCCGCCGAAGATGTTGCCCGCATAGGCGGTCAGGATGATCGGGAAGTTGAAACCGAGACTCCCGATGAAGAACACCAACACGATCGTCCAGAGCAGATTCGGCCGGGCCGCAACGTAGCGCAGTGACTCGCGCAACTGACCGGACGCCCGCGGTGCGCGCGGTGATCTCTGCAGCTCGCTCGGTCGCATCATCAGCAACCCGATGATCACCGCCAGAAACGAGGCCGCGTTGATGGTGAATGCCCAACCGGGGCCGACCGCAGCGATCAGCAGGCCGGCGATCGCCGGCCCGGTGAGCCTGGCGAGCTGGAAGTTGCCGATATTCAACGACACCGCGTTCCGCATCAGGTCCGATGGCACCATCACGCCGACGAAACTCTGCCTGGCCGGATTGTCGATCACGGTGGCGAACCCCAGGCCGAGCGCGATCAGGTAGATGTACTCGACCCGCACCGCGCCGGTGAGTGTGATCACCGCCAAGCTGGCGGCTAGCATTCCGAGCACCACCTGGGTGATCAACAACAGCCGGCGCTGCGGATACCGGTCGGCGATCAACCCCCCGAACAGGCCGAAGAACAGCATCGGTCCAAACTGCAGAGCCGTCGTCACGCCCACCGCGAACGACGAACCGGTCAGCGAGAACACCAGCCAGTCCTGAGCTATCCGCTGCATCCAGGTGCCATTGTTGGAGATCAGGGCGCCCAGGAAGTACAACCGGTAGTTGCGCACGCGCAATGCGGCGAAGGTATTCACCTGGACAGGCGGTGCGAGAGGTTCCCGGGCGGCAACGCCCAACCGACCCCGAACGGTCACGGCAATTCCGCCAGCCGAAGGAGCGCGGAAAGGGCGCAATCAGCCGGCGGTCCGGGACTGCCGCCGAGCGGACAGCTCGTCCCGCGGCGCACTCACCACCTGATTGCCCTGTAGCCGCTCTGCAGGGAAGTCGGCGAGAGTGCCGGTGATCTCGCGCATGGCCCCGCTGACGGCAATCCCGAACACGCCCTGACCACCCTGCAGCAGATCGACGATCTCCTCCGGTGATGTGCATTCGTACACGGTGGTGCCGTCAGAGAACAGGGTAACGCCGGCCAGGTCGTCGACCCCGCGCAATCGCAGGTGATCGCCGGCCACTCTGATGTTCTGCAGCGAGACACCGGTGTCCAGCAGCCGCTTGACCACCTTGAGCACCAGGATGTCCTTGAACGAGTACAGCCGCTGAGACCCCGACCCGGATGCCCCGCGAACGGTGGGGACCACCAGGTCGGTGCGTGCCCAATAATCCAGCTGGCGGTAGGTGATTCCGGCAGCCTGGCAGGCAGTGGGACCGCGGTACCCCACATGTTCGTCCGGTACCGCATCGTTCGGGAACAGCGCACCTTGCCCCGAAGAACGTGCCTCGAGCATTGCGCGCCTCTTTCCACTCTCCACTTCCGCCGGACCAGGTGACACTGCCGTGCGTAATGACACGGTGGTGACTTGCTCGACGGTAGGCCGGTAGCCACCCGCGGTCAACGTTCGATGCGGCGTGTCCTCAACCTGAGCTTGAGGGTCAGCCCTGCTTGCCGTGTTCCGGCCCGAAGTCATCCGGCGAAATCGAATCGAGGAACTCCCGGAAGGCCTGGACCTCTTCGTCCGGGTCGACATTCGGGTCCGTCTCACCGTCCTCGTCCTCACCGGAGTTCGCCTCGTCCGGATCGTCGAGCACGATTCCCGCCTCTTCGAGCAGCTCCTCGGTGACGAACACCGGGCACTCCACCCGCACCGCGAGCGCCACCGCGTCAGACGGTCGGGCGGACAACGACGTGCCGTCGTCAAAGGCCAGCTCGCCGTAGAAGGTGCCCTCGCGGAAGTCGACCACCCTGACCTGCTCGACGGTCCTGCCCAGGGCGTTGATCACCTGCCCCAGCAGGTCGTGGGTGAGTGGACGGGCCGGGCGCATGCCCTGCAGATGCATGGCGATCGCCGTCGCCTCGACCGTTCCGATGAGGATCGGCAGACTGCGCTGGCCGTCCTTCTCGGTGAGCACGAGAATCGGCTGCTGCGAAGGCATCTCGACGCGAACGCCGACGATGCGCATCTCGATCATCTGCCCCTCCAGGTGCGGCTCAGGGTCCGACATCCGGGTCGCGTTCCGGCCTTCGGATACGGATTCGACCGTACACGCGGCGGTGCCGCTCATGGCCGGGCCTTACCGCCCGAGCTCGCGACGCAGACCGGAACGGACCAGCAACGAGTGCAGGCGCAGCAGCACGGCCGCCAGGCTCGCCGCCATGGCATCGGCCCGCTCGCGGGCATCGGGATCCTTCTGCCGGGCCTGGGCGGAAACCAGCTGGGCGACCAGAGCCGATTCGCGTTCCGCGGCGGTCCGGAACGGACGGAGGTGACGGGGCTCGAGGCCGGCTTCCAGCAGTTGGGCAACCGTCCTTGCCACCAGAGCGCTGTCGGCGTCGTACCAGCCGCCGGTGCCGGGCGCGATCAGCCCGAATCCCTCGATTTCCCGCAGTTGCTCACTGCTCAGCCCGGCGTCCGCGAGGAGCTCGACCCTGCTCATCCGCACCGCGGTGGCCGGCGCGAAATCCTCCGGCCGCGGACCATCGGCAGAGATCAGTGACCGGGGCAGCCTGGGTGCCGGGGTTGCCGGTTCCAGGCCGCGTTCGATGGCGTCCAGTTGGTCCTTGATGATGCGCAGGGGCAGGTAGTGATCACGCTGGGCGGCCAGTACGTACCGCAGCCGCTCCACGTCGGCTCCTGAGAACTGCCGATAGCCGGCCGGTGTGCGTTCCGGCTCGACCAGACCCTCGGTCTCCAGGAACCGGATCTTGGAGATGGAAACATCCGGAAAATCCGGCTTGAGGCGGGCGAGCACCGCACCGATACTCAGCGACTGCCCCGCGGGGGTGCCCGCCGCCGTCATGACGCGGGCAGACCGTTCGCGCCCTCGGTGTCGCCATCCGTGCGGTTCCGGCTGCCCTCGGCAGGGTCGTCTGCGGTGAGGAAGACCAGCCGGAACTTGCCGATCTGCACCTCGTCACCGTTGGTCAGCGCACTGGTCTCGACCGGCTCCCGGTTGACGTAGGTGCCGTTCAACGAGCCGACATCGCTGACCTCGAATCCGCCGCCCACCTGGCGGAAATCGGCGTGCCGACGGGACACCGTCACATCGTCCAGGAAGATGTCGCTCTGCGGGTGACGGCCGGCGCTGACGACGCTCTTGTCCAGCTGGAAACGGGAGCCGGCATTAGGGCCGCGCTTCACCACCAGCAGCGCGGTCCCCGGGCGTAGTGCCTCCAGGCCGGTCAGCGTCTGCTCTCCTGGCTTCTCCAGGTCGCCCGCCGACACCGCCCTGAACACCGATGTGGTGGCGGGATCGGACTGCTCGGCCACGTGAGTCCGCTCGCGGTTCTGCTCAGTCACCCGTCGCTCCCTTCGTCAGCCGGGCTGATTCGTCGGCAGCCGCGCCGCCGATCCGCGCCGGAGGTTCGGCGGATTGCCGCACCCCGACGATGCGTGTCCCCGACCGTACCGTGCGCCGCGCCCGGACGACACCGCCGATGGTGACTCAGCTCTCGCCGACCTGCTCCGCATAGCCGGCGGCATCCAGCAGTCCGTCCAGTTCGGCCGGATCGTCCATCTGGATCTCGATCATCCAGCCGTCTCCGTACGGATCGGTGTTCACCGACTCCGGCGCGGCGTCCAGTGCCTCGTTGCGCGCGGTGACCGTGCCGGCGACCGGAGAGAAGATGTCGGAGACCGATTTCGTCGACTCCACCTCGCCGAGCGAGTCACCGATGGTCACGGTCATCCCCAGGTCGGGAAGCTGGACGTAGACGATGTCCCCCAGCGCGTTCTGGGCGAAATCGGTGATGCCGATCCGCACCGTCGTGGTGTCGGCCCCGTCGTCGATGGAACGGATCCACTCGTGGTCCGAGCTGTAACGCAGGTCCTCAGGGATCACCTGTCACGCCTTTCTGATGGTGCGATTCTGATGGTGCGAACCGGCCACACGCGAGACGGTGGAGCCTCACCCGGCCGGGCGAGCGTATTGCGGTGTCCGCTGCGCCCGCAAGGCATCGATCACCACGGCCCGTGACTGCCCGATGTGGATGCCGGCCCCGGTCCGGGTGACCGAATCCATCACCCCGCCCGGGATAGCCAGTGCCGCCGACAGCGTCGGTCCGTCGCCGATGGCCCTGATGCCGAACGGCGGATTGAGTGGCCGGCCGTCGAGCATCAGCTGTGAGTTGTCGCCGGTGAAGGCCGAGTCCACCCCGATCCGCACGTCACCGACCTGTATCGCCTCGGCGCCGGCGAGCGTCACACCGGCGACCATCATGGCAACCGCCAGCCAGGCGATCGTCACCGATCTCGGGGTCGGCCGAGCGTGCGGCTGGCGGCGGCGGCCGGCAGCGGCCGCGTAGCCGGGGTCCAGTGACTGCCGGCCGAGGTTCTCCAACCAGGTCAGTCCGAACCGCCGTTCCGGTGGCAGCGCGGCGCCGCTGCCCGGGTGATCGTCAGCCACCGGCTGCCCGCGCCGGGTGGGTCCGGGTGGGCAGCACCGGGGTCTTGCGCAGCACCCAGCCGACCTGTCCGAAGTAGAGCGCACCCGCCCACAGGTACAGGAGCATGCCCCAGGCGGTGAACGCGTAACCGAACGGCAGCGCGATCTGCTGGATCAGCGCATCACCCTGCGCCAGCAACAGCAGCGGGAAGGCGTAGAGCAGGCAGAAGGTGGCTGCCTTGCCGAGATAGTGCACCGGCAGGGCCGGGTAACCGTGCCGCCGCAGGAGCGGCACGCACAGCGCCAGCAGCAGGTCCCGGCCGATGATAACCGCGGCCACCCACCACGGGATGATGCCGCGGATCGCGAACGCGATCAGCGTGGCGACGATGTACAGGCGGTCGGCGGCCGGATCGAGCAGCTCCCCCAGCCTGCTGAACTGGTTCAGCAGCCGGGCGAGTTTGCCGTCCGCCCAATCCGTGACAGCGCTGACGACCAGCACGGTCAGCGCCCAGCCGTCCGCCTTCGGACCCAGCAGCAGCCACAGGAACAGCGGAACCCCGAGCAGGCGCAGCATCGACAGCAGGTTCGGGATGGTCAAGACCCGGCCGCTGCCGGCGTGCTGGGAATCCGCGGTCCGCTCGGTCATGGTGCTGGGCTCCTCCCGATCGGCACGATTCTAGGCGCCGGATACATTCGACCCCCATGAGCGCTGATGGCTTGGCCCGTGCCCGCGCCGCGATGGCAGCGGACGGAATTCCCGATCGGGCGATCGCCGTCTTCGAGAGCCAGTACCGCAGGCTGGAAGCCGGTGAGACGGGGCTGATCCATGAGGCGGACATCGAGCCGCTGACCGAGGTACAACGCCTGGACGAGGTGGCCGTCACCGACCAGCAGATGGCCGCGGCTCTCGACTCCACTGTCCTGCTGAAACTGAACGGTGGACTGGGAACGTCGGTGGGCCTGGACAAGGCGAAGTCGCTGCTGCCCGTTCGCGGTGATGCCTCCTTCCTCGACGTGATCGTCGGCCAGGTCCTCGCGGTGCGCAATCGCTACGGTGCCCGCCTTCCGCTGGTTCTGATGAACAGTTTCCGGACCCGCGACGACACCCTTGCCGCGCTGGCCGGCTACCCGACGATCGAGGTCGACGGCATAGCGCTGGATTTCCTGCAGAACCGTGAACCCAAGCTGCGGGCGGACGACCTGACGCCGGTCAGTTGGCCGCAGGATCCCTCGCTCGAATGGTGCCCGCCGGGTCACGGTGACATCTATACGGCGCTGGCGACGTCGGGAATGCTGCAGGCGCTGCTGGATCGCGGGTTCCGCTATGCCAGCGTCTCCAACTCCGACAACCTCGGCGCGGCGCCCGATCCACGGATGGCCGGCTGGTTCGCCGCTTCCGGCGTTCCGTACGCCGCCGAGGTGTGCCGGCGGACGTCCGCGGATGTGAAGGGCGGGTACCTGGTGGTGCGCCGTCGCGACGGGCGGCTGATACTCCGGGAGACGGCGCAGACTCCCGACGAGGACGCCGCGGCGGCGAAGGACATCGAGCGGCACCGCTTCTTCCACACCAACAACCTGTGGTTCGACCTCGAGGTAATGGCCGGGACCCTGGACGATCGGGGCGGGGTCCTCGGCCTTCCGCTGATCCGCAACATGAAGACCGTCGATCCCACCGATCCGAATTCGACGCCGGTGATCCAGATCGAGTCGGCGATGGGGGCGGCCGTCGAGGTGTTCGACGGAGCGGTGGCTATCGAGGTGCCGCGGTCGAGGTTCCTTCCGGTGAAGACCACCAACGATCTGTTGCTGGTGCGCTCGGATGTCTACCTGCTTGACTCGGAGTTCCGGCTGACCTCCGCGGTGCCGGACGCGCCGGCCGTCGACCTCGACCCGCGGTACTACCAGCTGCTCGACGATTTCGACCGGCGGTTCCCGGCCGGGCCGCCGTCCCTGGCGCGCGCGGTCTCGCTGAGGGTGAGGGGGGATTGGACGTTCGGTGACGGGGTGAGCGTGATCGGTGCGGTGACGCTGGACGACGCCGGCTCGGCGTCGAAGGTGGGTGACGGCGCGATGCTCGGGCCTGAGTCCCAGGGCTGACCGCCGCGGGCGTCGGTCGGGTCAGTCCGGCAGGCCTGCGCCGCGGAGATGCTCGAAGATCAGGTTGGTCTCGGTCAGCGCCACCTCGGGATGCGCCGACAGCTGGTCGACGACAAAGGTGCGCAGGGCACGCGGATCGGCCGCTGCGACGTGCACCAGGAAATCGTCGGCGCCGGCCAGGAAGTACACGCTGCGCACTTCGGGTCGGCGCCTGATCCGGTCGGCGAAATCCATCAGGTGATCGCGGGAACCGGCCTGCACCCTGACGGCGATCATCGCCTGCAGCGGGAGGCCGACCGCCGCCGGGTCGACATCGGCGTGCACCCCGCGGATGGCCCCGGATTCCCGCAGGGCTCGCACCCTTGCCAGGCAGGTGGACGGGGCGATGCATACCCGCTCGGCCAGCGCGTTGTTGGGTAGCCGGCCGTCGGCCGCCAGCGCATGCAGGATGGCCAGGTCCGTGGCATCGACAGGTCTGAGTTGAACATCATTCGCGACAGGCGACGGCGCACCGGGCACATGCGAACGAAATGATCCCATAGGCGCACAGTAGCGAATATTGTGCGGGCACCTTGGCGATTTGGAGCGCGAGATTCATAATTCCCAGAGCGCTGTCATTTCGACGGCCGGCTCCGGGGTGGAAACGATGCGGATCGGCGTACCGAGCGAGGTCAAGAACCACGAATACCGGGTGGCTGTGACCCCGGCCGGCGCGCACCACCTGGTGGCCGCCGGGCACACCGTCACGGTCCAGGCCGGCGCCGGTGCCGGCTCGCTGATCACCGATCAGGAGTACGCGGCGGCGGGCGCCGCCGTCGTCGACGGGCCGGACGCCGCCGACCGGGTGTGGGCTCAGGCCGATCTGGTGATCAAGGTCAAGGAGCCCGTCGCCCAGGAATATCATCGCCTGCGCCCCGACCTGGTGTTGTTCACCTACCTCCACCTGGCCGCCGACCTTCCGCTCACCGACCGGCTGCTGGCTGCCGGCACCACCGCCATCGGGTACGAGACCGTGCAGCTCGCCGACCGTTCGCTGCCGCTGCTGGCACCGATGAGCGAGATCGCCGGCCGGCTCGCACCCCAGGTCGGCGCCTATCACCTGATGCGCAACGAGGGTGGCCGCGGGGTGCTGCTCGGAGGGGTTCCCGGCGTGACGAACGGCACGGTGGTGGTCCTGGGAGGCGGCGTCTCCGGGATGCACGCTGCCGAGATCGCCCTGGGCATGCGCGCAGAGGTGACCGTGCTGGATCTGTCCATCCCGGTATTGCGCAGACTCGACGCGCATTTCTCCGGGTCAGTGAGAACCCTTGCGTCCACAGCCTTTTCGATCGCGGAGGAACTGCGCGGGGCCGATCTGGTGATCGGCGCGGTGCTGGTGCCCGGCGCCAGGGCGCCGAAACTCGTGACGAACCAGCTGGTGTCGGAGATGAAACCAGGATCGGTACTGGTGGACATCGCCGTCGACCAGGGCGGCTGCTTCGAGGACACCCATCCGACCACGCATGCCGAGCCGACGTTCACCGTGCACGGCTCGGTGTTCTACTGCGTCGCGAACATGCCGGGTGCCGTCCCCCGCACCTCGACGTTCGCGCTGACCAACGCCACCCTGCCGTACATCACCGCCGTCGCCGACCGCGGCTGGCGAGAAGCACTGTCCACCGATCCGGCGCTTGCCGCCGGACTGCACACCTCCGGCGGCCGCTTGACCAACGAGCCGGTCGGCCGGGCGCACGGCATCCAGTGCGTCTCCCTCGGTTCGGTGCTGCTGGGCTGACTCCCCGCCGGTAAGGCCTTGCTCGGATCGCCCCTGGCGTGCGAACATGTGTTCGTGTTGCACCACCGGCCAGCGGCGACGATCCTGCACGCCGATCTTGACGCTTTCTACGCGTCGGTCGAGCGGCGGGACGACCCGAAGCTGCGCGGTCGGCCGGTGATCGTCGGCGGCGGGGTGGTGCTGGCCGCCAGCTACGAGGCGAAGGCCTGCGGCGTTCGGACGGCGATGGGTGGCCGGCAGGCGCGGGCGCTGTGCCCCGATGCGATCGTGGTGGAGCCCCGCTTCTCCGCCTACGTGGAGGCGAGCAAGGCCGTGTTCGCCATCTTCGCCGACACCACCCCCCTGGTCGAGGGGTTGTCCATCGACGAGGCGTTCCTGGACGTCGGCGGGTTGCTCAGGGTGTCCGGAACGCCGTTGGCCATCGCCGAACGCTTGCGGCGCAGAGTGTCCGCAGAGGTCGGGCTGCCGATCACGGTCGGTGTCGCCCGCACCAAGTTCCTGGCCAAGGTGGCCTCCGCGGTGGGCAAGCCCGACGGCTTACTGGTGGTCCCGCCGGACGCCGAGCGTGAGTTCCTGCACCCGCTGCCGGTGGAGAAGCTCTGGGGCGTCGGCAGGGTGACCACCGCCAAACTGCACGCGCTGGGATTGCGGACCGTCGCCGACGTCGCCCGGACCGACGAGCCGTCGTTGGTGTCACTGCTCGGCCCCTACGGGGGGCGCCACCTCTCTGCGCTGGCCCACTTGCGGGATCCGCGGAAGGTGCAGACCGGGGTTCGACGCAGGTCCATCGGTGCGCAGCGCGCGCTCGGTCGCGGCCGGCACTCGAGCGCCGATCTGGACGCCTCCCTATTGATGCTGACCGAGCGCGTGTGCCGGCGGATGCGATCAGCCGAACGGGCCGGACGGACGGTGGTGCTGCGACTGCGGTTCGACGATTTCAGCCGGGTCACCAGATCGCACACCCTCTGGCGCGCAACGGATTCCACGGCCGAGATACTAGCCGCAGTTCGCACCCTGCTGACCGCCGCCATGCCGATGATTCGCGAGCGAGGCATCACCTTGATCGGCATCTCCGTCACCGGCTTCGACAACGCCGGCCAACCCGAGTTGCCGTTCGATGACCGGCGACGCGCCGGGCTCGACAGGGCGATGGACGGTATCCGGCAGAGGTTCGGTGGTTCCTCGGTGACCAGGGCCGTCCTGCTGCACCGCGATCACGGCATCACCGTCCCGATGCTTCCGGATTGACGCGGCGCAGCCGTGGGCTACTCGGCTTCTTGCCTCACCGGTACGTTGACGGCATGGCCAGCAAGACAGCGGTCGAGCTCGAGGTCGGCGATCACACCGTGCGCCTGTCGTCTCCGGATCGGATCTATTTCCCCGAAACCGGCGCCACCAAGCTGGATCTGGCGCAGTACTACCTCGCGGTCGCCCCCGGCATCGTCAACGCGTTGCGGGAACGTCCGTGCATGCTGCACCGGTTCCCGAAGGGGTTGGCCGGCGAGAAGGTCCACCAGAAGCGGATCCCCGGAGGGGCCCCGCCGTGGCTGCAGACGGTCAGGGTCCACTTCCCCCGCTACAACCGTGACGCCGACGAGCTGTGCGTCACCCAGCCGGCCGACGTGATCTGGGCGGTGCAGATGTCGACGGTGGAGTTCCACCCCTGGAACAGCCGCCGGGCGGACACCGAGAAGCCGGACGAGTGGCGGATCGACCTCGATCCCGGCCCTCAGTGCCCGTTCGACCGGGTCCGCCGGGTCGCCGATGTCGCCCACCAACTACTCGATGAGCTCGGTGCCGTCGGATGGCCGAAAACCAGTGGCGGCAAGGGAATGCACGTCTATGTACGGATCGACCCGCGCTGGGGATTCGGCGACGTCCGGCGGGCGGCGCTGGCATTCGCCAGGGAGGTCGAGCGCCGCATGCCGAACGATGTGACCACCACCTGGTGGCGCAGGGACCGCGACCCTGCCCACCTGTTCGTCGACTACAACCAGAACGCCAGGGACCACACCATCGCGTCGGCCTACTCGGTGCGCGGCGTACCGGACGCCCGGGTGTCCACCCCGATCCGCTGGGACGAGCTCGACGAGGTGGATCCGCGGGATTTCACCATCGCGACCGTTCCCGCCCGGTTCGCCGACCTGGGCGACCTACATGCCGGCATCGACCGGGCCGTCTACTCGCTGGAGACATTGCTGGAATGGGCCGAGCGCGACGCCCGCGATGGGCAGGCGCCACCGGTCGATCTGGAGAACGAGCGATGAGCATCCCCGCGGCCGCAGCCCCAGAACCAGCCGCAGCCTCAGAACCAGCCGCAGCCCCAGAACCAGCCGCAGCCCCAGAACCAGCCGCGGCCGACCGTCGACGGCTCGGCGAGCTCGCCAACGGCTACGTCGTCTCGCGCGCCGTGCGAACCGACGTCCCGGCCGTCGTCGGCATGTTGCAGGACGACGACCTGCGCCGCGGCCACGAGGTGGATGCGTCGGATCCCAGATACTGCGCGGCATTCGATCGGATCGATGCCGATCCGAACCAGGTGCTGGCGGTGTTGGTGGATCCGGCGGGTGTGGTGGTCGGCAGCATGCAGCTGACGCTCATTGCCGGCCTGTCCCGGGCGGGCGCCACCCGGGCGCTGATCGAGGCGGTCCGGATATCTGCGGCACATCGAGGTGGTGGTCTCGGTTCGGCGTTCCTGATCTGGGCGATCAACTACAGCCGGCAGCGGGGCGCAAGCCTGGTGCAGTTGTCCACGGATCAGCGGCGGCTGGACGCACACCGGTTCTACCGGCGACTGGGGTTCGTCGGAAGTCACCTCGGGATGAAGCTGGAGCTGAGTTCATCGGGTTGACCCGTCCCACCCGCGGCAAGAACCTGGTGCCGCAGTGCTTCCGCGCTGCCGCACGTCGTGGTCCACCTCGTCGGCGACCGTCGCTCAGGTTCTGGGCACTGCCATTCCGGTCGCTCCGCGCGCCCGGAGCGTAGGCCGGGCGGCGACACCCGTCCACCGCCGAGTGCCGTTGACCATCCGGTAGCGCTTGGCTGATCGTCATGAACGCTCGTGATGGGGGCTTGTGGCGGAGGTGGTCGAGGGAGTGGATGGCTCGGAGTCCGCGGCACCCGCCGGCGGTAGCAACGCATCCAGGCCGGTCACGACCAGACCGATACCGAAACCGAGGAACACCGCAAACGTGCTCGCGTTGCCGCCGAGCAACCCCGATCCGCCCAGCTGGACCAGTCGAATCACCGCAGCGGCGAGCAACACGGCACCGGTGATGACGCAGATCAGAGCGTTACGAAGCACCGCAGCCACGATTGCGGCTACCCCGGTGGCGAGCAGCACGACCAACCCGTACCCCTCAACCTGCAAGAGCTGGAAATTGTCCCCGCTGAGGAAATGGAAGCCGCCGCAGGCGATCTCGCCGACACCGAAGCCCATTGCGAGCCGGCGCTGTTGGGGTGTCAGCGCGGCGGTCATGACGCGAGCCGCATCAGCGGCCGCCCGGACGCCAGCCAGCGGGGACGTAACAACCCGTCGAGGCCACCGATGCGGCCGGCGGCAGTGGCGAACAGGAACAGATGCCCGATGATCATCAGGTAGTAGGACCAGTGCCACTCGCCCGGAAGGTTCAGCACTGACAGCGTGATCGCGACAGATTGAAGGACACCAATGAGGGCGAAGAACCGTGTCGCCAGCCCGACGAGCAGAAACGCTCCGAGGGCGGCCTCGACCAGCAGAGTCATCCACGCGAAGAAGGTGAAGTTCGGCAGCACGACATGCTTGACGAAGCTCGCGTACGGACCGAAGACCGGGTGGGTGACCGCATCCACGGTGTAGCCGTACAGTCCCGTACCACTGTTCTTGCCGAAGTTATCGCCGGGCGATTTCCAGCTGACGTTCTGAATCCATAGGAACGCCAGCCCAACCCTGGCCAGAACGATGATCCCGCGGGACATGCGCGTGCCGATGACGCCTACGCTCTCATCGATCGGCCTGGACTTCTCGCTCACGCTGCTCATTCCCTGATGATGCTCCGCGTCGCGCCTGGAATCATTATTGTTCCCTTACAGATCTCGGAAGCCTTGCGGCCCGCTTACGGCGTCCCGACGCCGGCCACGGCCCCGGCTGGGGACCGGACTCGACGGCCCGCTCCAGCAGGTCCGCACTTCCGGCACTTCCCTGGCCACCATGCTGCACGGCGCTGGGTGGCACCGGCTGCGGTTGCCGCCCTGCTGGGGCGCACCTTGACCGAGCACCTGTCGGACCTGCGTGACGCTGACACCGCAGGGAGCGACCACCGCCGCGGCAGCACCGGGACCTGTACTCGCAGCCGCTCAGTGAGGCCGTTCGTGAGAGCACTCTACGAAAGATCCGTGAGAGATGGCACCCGCAAACCGTCGACCCGAACGGCCGCACCCCATCTGACCTGCATAACCGGCCGAGGCAGTGGTACAACCGCTGGCGTCGAGTGGACGGACGATGTTTGGTTCGGAATCTGCACCAGGGCCGACCGTTCAGCGGGGCGTCCGGCTCGCCGGAGTCGACGATACTGCGACGGAGGGAGTGGACTCGGACGCTGCGACGGCATCGGACGCTGCGACGGCATCGGGCGCCGCGCCGAACAGAACGCTCGTCGCCATGAACATCGCCAGCGCGGCCATCCATGGACCACGGCGTTGCAGCCCGTGCGGTTCTTTGACCATCCCGGATCCTTTCATCCTAAGCCTCGATCCGTGGACGGACCTGGCGACCGGTCTTGGTCGGGTTGAAGTTGATCGTCAGAGTGGGTTGATCGGTCGGAGGCGTGCGGGTGTTGCTGGGCTGTCCAGCTTTTCCACTGTTGTTTCCTGGTAGCGGCTTTGCGGGCCTGGTGGGTGCGGTTAGGCGGCGACTTGGCGGCGGTGGTGGGTGCAGGTGTTGTCCCATAAGCTTTTCCAGCCGTTGGCGTGGGGCCAGTATTCGGGGAGGTGCAGGATCCGCCGGCCCTGTGGTCGGGCGATCCGGGCGGGGACGTTGATCAGTTGTCGGCGCAGGGTGGCGCCGCGGGCCTTGGCCAGGTGCGGCGCGGCGAGGGTGCCGGCGGCGCGGAGCAGGTTGTGGGTGATCGCCGCGAGCACCGTCAGGTCCGTCGATGAGATCGGCGAACACCGACTCCACAATGGCGTGTTGCCGGTGGGTGATGTCGGCGTCGGCGACCGGTTCGGTGTTGTCGGTGAAAAATGGGTGGTACCGCCACACCGGGAACAACGCGTCCAGGTGGTTGCGGTCTTTGACGCGGCGGACGATGAGCCGGGCGGTGACCTTTCCTTTGGTGCTGGCGAACGCGGTGTAGTCGATTTCGGCGACTTCGGCGTCGGAGATCAGCTCGCCGGTGTCGGGATCTTCCACCGCGCCCGGGTAGTGCACCGGGGTCCACGCGTCGTCCGGGATCGCGGCGATGGCCTGGCTCACCGATTGGTTCTTCGTCAAAACGAAGGAGAACCTGGCGCCGGTTTTGAGCACCGCGTTGATGACATCGCTGTTACCGTAGGCGGAATCGCCGCGGACCAGGATGTTGCTGGCGCCGGCTTTCTTGGCGGTGTTGATCGCTTCGACGACGATCCGGGCGGCGCCCCGACCGGATCCGGCCTTCCCGGCGCGGAGCCGGACCGCGGCCAGCACCGGCGCCGCCGGGGTGGAGATGGTCACCGCCAACGGGGACAAACCTTTGCGCAGGACCTGCCGGTTAGCGATTTTGGTGTGCCCGAATGAGGCGCCCTGCTTCTGGTGGCCGTACACCGGCCGCAGCAGCGAGTCGACATCGACGCGGGCCTGGGCCTCGATCCCTTTCAACAGGTCTGTCCGCCGGACCAAAGCCAGCAGATGGCGCGTCAACACGGCGTCGAGTTGCCGGACGTGGCCGTGGGTGAATTCCCGTAGATGGATCCCCAACGTCGACGGCGCATAGACGGCGGAGAACACCTTTTTCATCCCGCCGGACCGCACCACCTGCAAATCGTCGATGCTGTCAGCGCCGGCGGCCAGGCCGGCGATGATCGCGGTCAGCTTCCCGGCCGGGTTCGCCCCGCCCGAGCGGATCCGCTCGTCGCTGAACCGGACGTGATCATCGAGCAGTTCGGACAGGCCGGCCTGTTCGGCCAGCGCCATGACCGGGATCAGCCCGGCGCACGACACCAAATTCTCGTCGTCGAACACCGCGCCATCGGTCCGCCACCTGTGCGACAATCTCACTGAAAGTGTCCTTCCGATCCGCGCGATTCTGGTCCTCAGCAAACCGATTATCGCAGGTCAAGGACACTTTCATCATGTCCCACGCCGGTCGAACCCCCGGCGGGTCTACGGATTCAGGCTAAGAATTGTGCTCGGGTGGGCTGCTGCTCGCCCATTCCCTGGCAAGAGTCATTGCTTCCCGCTCGATGTCCTCGAGCGGGCGCCTCCGATTCAGCCAATCGCTCCACAGGGAGTGACAACGCGACGCTTCGGCGGCCACTCGAGGGTGGTTTCGCGCGACCCCGAAATAGGCTACGCAGGCGACTCCGACGACCGGGTGCGTGATGGAACGGTGTACGCGGCCGAGGTAGATATCCCCGACCGCCCGGAAGGAACCCGAGATCGGATCCAAGTCGTAACCGGCGGACCGCAGATAGCGCTCGCCGAAGGCCCTGAGCTCCTCATCGGACGCTTCGGCATCCTCCGTCGCCAGTCCCACCAGCTCGACCCTCTCCGGATGTCGCCCCAGTTCTTCTCGCGCGAGAATCGCCGCGGCCGACTCGGAGCCCTCTTGCAAAATCGCGGTCGCACACGCCAGCAACACTAGGTCCACGTCGTCTTCTGCCAAGGGGCCGGATGCCGGCGTGTACGACGTCATTCCGCAGCCTCAGCTGCCCGTCCCGGACGCTCGTGATGGTTCCCGCCTCGAGCGGTAAGAGGTAAGGCCTCAGCTGCTCGATGCTGTCGTCAGGCGGCACCGCGCCGGATTCCGGACATGATCAGCACCCGGACCGGCAGCGCGTTGTCGCCCATCGCGGCGATCAACGCGTCCACCTCGGCCACCGACAGGTAGCGCCGCTCGGACGCCTTCTGCTGCGGCAGCGCCTTGCCCAGCCGCTGCAGCGGGTTCACCGGGATCAGCCGGGCGTCGACTCCCATGTCGAGCAGGCCGCGCATGGTGATCGCCACCTTCCGCGACCACGAAGGCGACAGCTCCCTCTTGCTCTTGGTCCGCAGCGTCGGCAGCCACTCCATCACGGACGCCCTGTCGATCTCGGCCAGCGGAGTCGACGCCCACTTCGGTTCGATGTCCCTCTTCCACGCCGCGTCGTAGCCGGCGAGGGTGGTCCTGCCGAGCTGCGATTTCGCGCCCGGCCACCGCGGCCACATGTCGTCGAGGGTCACTTTGTTGGGCGCAATGTACAGGCCGCGCCGCGGATCGGACTCCCGGTCGGCGACGTACGCCTCGGCCGCGTCCTTCGACGGGAAACTCTGGCGTAGGAGTGTCGGAACCCATAAGGGGTGATCAATGCCTTGTCGAACGTCAACGGAGCGCCGCCAGCAGACAGACCAGGGACGATCAGGTCCGGCATCGCCTCCAACCAGGCCGGCAGCAAACGCGCTCCGAAATGCTGCGCGATCGGTTTGAGCGGTGGGGACACCATGGAACTTGACGTTGACGGCGCAGCCGCCCGGAACGCTCGCCATCAGCTCCGCTTGCCGGGAGTAGTCGATCATTCGCCGCCAAAAGCCGAACAGCGCCCGGCGGTGCGAAACGGTCGAGCAATGATCGCACCCGACCCGGAAACAGGATCACCCATTCGAGGCTAACGGAGGCTGTCGGGTACAGCCGCCGGATGTGTCCCGTCGGAAGGCTGGGAATGACCCTGCCGGTCGAAGGCATCGAGTGGGCATCCGGAAGTCCCGGGGTTGCAACGCTCAAGGCGTGACAGGAGACAAACCAGTGACCAGCAGTGTGTACCGTCCGACGGACCCGCAAGTCCCTGGCGGAACCTGACCGGATGTGTGGCAGCAATGCTACGATGACGCACATGACGACCGTAGCTTCCCGGGATCTGCGTAACCACACTGCAGAGGTCTTACGTCAGGTGTCGGACGGCACCCGGGTCACGATCACTGTTAACGGCAAGCCGGTCGCCGAGATCGGTCCGGTCCGGTCCACGCGGCCCCAGTTTCTCGCCAAGGCCGACCTCATCGCCGTGATGGCAGAGCGTCAGGCCGACGCTGGGCTAACAAGGGATCTCGAGATGCTAGCCGGCGACACCACCGACGAGATCGATGCGTTGTGAGCACGCGTCCCGCCCTGCTCGACACGAGTGTCCTGATCGCGAGGGAGTCAGGCCGCGGCCTTGACGCGGACTTGCTTCCTGACCAGACCGCGATAAGCGTCATCACCATCGCTGAATTACATGCGGGGGTGCTGGCCGCCACTGACATTGCGACGCGAGCCCGCCGCCTGTCGACTTTGGAGGCGGTCTCTGCGGTCGAGGCCCTGCCGGTCACGGCGCAGGCCGCTCGTCGATGGGCTGAATTGAGGGTGCGGCTGGCCGAACAGGGTCGCCGCGCCAAAGTCAACGACTTATGGATCGCTGCGGTCGCACAGGCCAACGGGATGGACGTTGTGACCCAGGACGACGACTTCGACGTCATTCAAGAAGCCGGCGGACCGCCCGTCGTTCGGGTATGACGGGTGCACATGTCGGGGAATCTGGCGAGCAAGACCCTGTGGACTACCGGCGATGTTCGAGCCCGGTTAGACGCTGGCTGCCTGCCGACCTTCCGCCGAGCTCGCGACCGGCGCGGTGCCGAGGGTGGCGATGGCCGGCAGCAGATCCCGGGGGGCGAAGCGGAGCTGCCCGAGCATTTCGCTGGTGCCCACGCGTTGAACGCCTTGAAGTACAGCCCGACGTGCTCGCGGGTGTCCCGGCGGCGTTTACGTTGCCCATCGAATCCATGTACCCGGGCAGCCTGGCCATCCTGAGGGCGCTAGGGCCAGGCTGGCAGCCGACAAGCTCGCGGCCGGACCGGCCGTACCGGGACACCGGCTACCTGCTGGTGGACGCGCTGGGCGGGCCGATCCGACACGAGGTCTACTCCGACCGGTTCCCCCGGCTGTGTCGGGTGGCAGGCGTTCCCGTCATCCGCCCGCACGCCGTCCGGCACAGTCTGGCGACGATCCTGCACGAGGCCGGAGTCACCCGCGCTGCGGTCGCCGCGATGCTCGGTCACACCTTGGCCGAGCACCTGACCACCTACGTCAAGCTGCCCCCGCAGGGCATCGAAACTGCGGCCGCCGCCCTACAGCAGAGATTGGCTTTGCCGAGCGCTCAGTGAGAGGTCACGGAGTCACTCGCGGGTGCACTTCGTGAGATTTCTGTGAGACACGGGCCCCCGGTCGTTCTGAGGACTGAGAGCCTTACCACCTCTGACCTGCACAAACTCCGGTCGGGCTGACAGGATTCGAACCTGCGACCCCTTGACCCCCAGTCAAGTGCGCTACCAAGCTGCGCCACAGCCCGTTGTTCAGTTGGTGCCCGGCTCCCCGAGCGCCGCCAGCGTACCGCAGCGCCGCCTGCGGCCCAGACTCGTCATCGGTCGGCCGGCAGCGTCCGTGGTGGCGCGTAGATCACCATGTCCCGTCGTCGGCCGCGGATCCTCGGTGGGCCAGGGCGGCAGGGCCGCACCCTTCGTCGCTTTCAGAGCTGGAAGGCCGGCTTGTGGTGGGGCTGGTAGAGCAGCATGTCGTCGGCGCCGGGCACGGCGAGCCGGACACCGATCCCGAAGCCCATCTCCTGCGCTTCGCCTCTGAACGTCACGCCGCGGCCGGAGAGCTCCGTCACCGTGGCGGCGATGTCGTTGCACATCAACGAGATCTCGTGGTGCCTGCGCTCGGTCCAGTTGCTGCCCTCGTGTTCCCCCGCGGTGGGATGCACCCCCAATTCGCTTCGCCCGCAGCCGAAGATCAAGGGGTGGGAAGGGTCCGACGAGTCGTCGTCGTTGACGAACGGCCAGCGCAGCACATCCTTGAAGAACTTGCGGGTGGCGGCGGGGTCGTCGGCGTAGACCAGCATGTGTACCGAGGTGATCATCGGGCCAAAGTAGCCCTGGCCTGTGCGGTGCGCACGCCCGGCAACAGATCAGATAACCCGCGGACGCCGGCGTCGGTCATCCGCGCGCCCCGTCCGCGACCGGTGCGGCACACCCATCCGAGTTCGAACAGCTTGGCCGTCAACGCCGCCGGAAGCGACCCGGCGGCGTGATGACGCCTTTCAGTCCAGTCGACGCACGGCCGGATGACCGGTCGGCGATCGGCGGGCGGGATGTCCAACTGCAGCGCCGCCAGCGGCGTGAGGTCGCCCAGTCCGAAACTGTCGGTGACGACGCCGGCCTCCGTCAACATAGCGGTGACCGCGATACCCAGGCGCCCGGCCAGATGGTCGTAACAGGTGCGTCCGGCGCTGAGTTGCTTGGCCTCTTGGCTCTGCCGGAGGCTGGTGACCGGCAGGGTGGGGGCCAGCACGATCAACGCTTCGAGCGCCTCGGCGACCTGATGGTTCTTCAACCGGAAGTAGCGGTGCCGCCCCTGCTTGTCCATGTCCAGCAGCCCTCCGGCGACCAGTTGGGACAGGTGCTCGCTTGCGGTGGACGGACCGATACCGGCACATCTGGCCAGCTCGCCCGCCGTGGCGAAGCGGTCAAGGCCGTGCATCAGGGCAAGGCACATCTGCGACCGGCTGGGCTCACCGAGCAACCGGGCGATCGCAGCCACGTCCACAGTGCCGGTCATCGATTCAGCATGCACCTCAGACGTTTCGGCGGGCGCCGAACCGAACACCGTCCGACCGTGTTCGACGTGCGCGCGGGATCACCAAGTCGTCAGGTTCCTCAGCGGCGTGGAACCTGATAAACGCGGTCGGGGGGTAGGCCGGCGAGCCGGCGATCGACGGATTCGGCGCTGAACACCTCGTCCAGCACCAGGTGCGCCGCGCCGATCACCCCCGCCCGGTCGCCGAGTGTGCTGGTGCGGATCTGCAGGTCCCTGGTGGCCAACGGCTGGGTCCGCTGGTAGAGCCGCTCGCGCACGGCGACCATGAAATGTTCCTGCGCGCGCATCGGGTCGCCACCGATCATCAGCACCTGCGGGTTCAGCAGGCTGACCACGGTGGCCAGTACTTCCCCGAGCAGCAGCCCGGCCTCGCGGACGAAAGCCACCGCGTCCGGGTCGCCGGTCTGGGCCAGCCTGGCTGCTGCCCGACTGGTCGTCGTCTTCTTACCCAGCTCACGCAGCCGGCGGGCGATGGCGCCGCCGCTGGCCGATGCGGCCAGACAACCCCTGGCGCCGCAGGCGCACAGTGGATCCGAGTAGGGATCGGCCAGCCGGACATGCCCGATGTCGCCCGAGCCCCCATGGACACCTCTGAGCAGGCGCCCGTCGATGACCATGCCGGCCCCGATGCCGGTGGCCACCTTGACGAACAACAGGGACGGGCACTGAGACAGACCCGCGTGGAACTCCCCGAACGCCATGGCATTCGCGTCGTTCTCGACAAACCCCGGAACACCGAAGGCCTGCTCGAGCCGTTCCCGAACCGGGTAGTCGTGCCACCCCGGCATGATCGGTGGCCGCACCGGTCGACCGGTGGCCACATCGACCGGACCCGGAACCCCGGTACCGAGACCGACAACCCGATTCCGGTCGAATCCGCTGGACCGCAACAACAGTGCCCAGCTCTCCTCGAGCCAACCGAGCACCACTTCGGGGCCTTTGTTGATCCGCAGGTTCCGGGAGTCCTCGACCAGCACCCGCCCGGCGACGTCGCAGAGGGCAACCCGGGCGTGGGTGGCTCCGAGATCGGCGGCCAGCACGATCCCGAGACTCTCGTCGAACGCCAACACCGTCGATGGGCGTCCGCGCGAGCCATGCTCGACTCCGGACTCCCGGAGGTAGCCGGCCTCGACCAGCTGGTCGACGCGCGCGGTGATCGTCGATCGGGACAGGCCCGTCACCGTCTGCAGCTCGCGCCGGGTGTTGGCCCGCTCGCTCCGGATCAGCTCGAGCAGCCGTCCGGCGCCGGCCCATGACGATCCCGGCCGAAAAGGGTCGTCACCACCGCCATCGGGCGCCCCGCTCAGCGCATCCAGCATGCCCTTTCGCCCTCCCCGGACCCGTCCGCCGGGCCCGATATGCAGTATCTCGCCAACCGGCACGTGCCGATCACCGGCTCGGTCAGTCTGCCGCTGGAAAGGGCGTCGGGGGCGGCGCCGTCGACAACAGCCGCCTGGTGGTAGAAAGGCCCCACTCGTCGAGGTCGGCGATGCGGTCGGAAACCGAGCGCAGCCCGCCGTAACGGTCGATGACGGCCGCCCACTGCTGCCGCCGGGCAAATGATGGCCTGGCAATCAGGCAGTCGGCGTCGTTCACCCAGAACCGGCCGTGCTGCCAGGCCCTGGCCACCGTGGCCAGTTCACCGCGCAGCGCAGCGGCACCGGGTTCGGCGAAGGTGGGGTTGTCGGTGTCGGGGCCTATCCGCATCGCGTCCACCAGCCCGACGCTGGGCAGGATCGGCGCCCCGCAGCCCAGCAGGTAGCCGGCGGGTCCGATCGATTCCCTCACCAGCTGGAGCCCCGAACGGTAGGCGCTCACCGCGCTCACATCCCCGTGCCGGCGCCCCGGCAGCGCCCCCGAGTAGAGGAAGTCCAGCTTGAAGTAGTCGAAGCCGGCGGCCGTCAGTCGGGCGAAGACCTCGCGCAGGTAGCCGCGAAGACCGGGATGCGTCAGGTCGACGCCGTGCAGATCCTGGCCCCAGTTCCAGCCGGCGGCTCCCACCAGCCAGTCGGGGTGCTCGCGAGCCAGCACGCTGTCGGCGGTGACGGTGAACGGGGCCAGCCAGATGCCGGCTCGGCGCCCACCGTCGTGGATCCGCGCTGTCAGATCGGTCAGCGACGAGAACCGTGGGGACAGGTTCAACCAGTCGCCGACACCGGCCTGCCAGCCGTCGTCGATCTGGATGACATCGACCGGCAATTCGCGATCGGCTACGGCCGCAAGATTCTCGATGATGTCGTCCTCGGTGACGTCGAGGTAGTACTGATACCAGGAGCACCAGGCCGTGGGCGCGGCGCGTGGCGGCAGGGCGCCGAGTCGACCGGCGCAGTCGTCCCCGACGGTCGCGAGCGCCCGATCCATGCTCGTCGTCGCCAGTTCGGTGGTGACGGGTCCGTCAGCGGTGACGATGACCCTGGTCCCGACCACCTCGGCCCGGATGGACGGCACCCGGACGGTGGGATCCGGGCTGCCGTACACCCTTAGTGGCGCCCCGTTGCCGGGGTCCAGCACCAGCAGACCTTCGGCCTGGAACCCGCTCGGTGGTACCGGAGTTTCGGGCCGGAATCGCATCAGCTGCTGCCAGCCGAGTTCCGGACGGGCGGAGGTTTGCCTCAGCCGGTAGGTCGCCGTGGGACTCCAGCTCTGCCAACCGTGCTCGTACAACCGGCCGAGCTGCGGATCGACGTCGACCTCATCGACAGCTGAGAACACACTTGCCTCCATCGCCATCCCCATCCCATCGCCATCGCCGCCTGTCGCCGCGCCGTCGACCATCGGTCGCCGGCCGTCGTCAGAGCTCGAGGTGCCCGAGCGGCACCTCGGCTCCCGATCGGCGCGCCGATTCGCGGGCTGCCAGCATGATCCGCAGGGTGGCCACGTTGTCCGCCACCGAGTTGAACGGCTGGCGATCCTCGGCCACGGCGCACATCAGCTCGCCCATGGCGCCGGCGAACCCGTCGACGAACCATTGACCGTCCAGTTGGTACCGGGTGGTGGTGTCGCCGCGCTCCAGTTCCAGCACATCCGGACTCGCTCCGGTGCCGCCCATCACTGAGCCGCCCAGGATGCTGCCTCGGATGGTTCCTTCGGTGCCGTGGATCCAGAACGGGCATCCGGGCCGGCGGGTCCGTACGTCGCCGACCACCCGCAACAGCGCGCCGGCTCCGTCGGAACACCGCAGCTGGACGGTCGCCGACCACGGGTTCCTGGCCTCCGCGGGCTGCCCGGGGACCCGCGAGTCGTTGGCCTGCACGGAGACGACACTCTTTCCGGTGAGCCAGCACCGGGTGATATCGATCCAGTGCACCAGGTAGTCGGCGATCAGCATGTGGTCGACGTCGTCGAACGGGGTCCCGGCGATCGGCGGCAACGGCTTGTCGTGCAGGTGGGTGATGCCCACCACGTCGCCGATCTCGCCGTGCTGCACCAGCAGGGTGGCCAGCCGCCAGACCGGCGCCCACCGGGCGTTCTGGTTCACCGCCAGCCGGACTCCCGCATCCGCAGCGCCGGCCAGTAGTCCGTCGATCGGGGAAACGTCGGTGGTCAGCGGCTTCTGGGCCAGTACGTGCTTGCCGGCGCCGATCGCCGCGGCCACCCATTCCAGCCGGTGCTCGACCGGGGTGGCAATGTCGACCACCTGCACCTCGGGGTCCTTGAGCAGTTCCTGGGCCGACGACGCCACCCGGCGGACGAAGGGAAACTGTTCGGCCACGGATGCGGTGGTCGCCGGGTTTCGGGACCAGACAGATGCCACGTCCAGCCCGTACTGGGCGTAGGCCGGAAGGTGCGCGCGCTGGGCGATCCCGCCGCAACCCAGGATGCCGATGCCGTAGCGTCGATCGGCCGGGAACCGTGGACGATAGTCGGGAACGGTGGCCGGATCCCACCATGTCCGGTCGGTCATCGATCGGCCCGTCCAATACTGACGCGAATCCGTTGGCACAGAACAGGAAAGCGATGCCCATCCTTGCCGCGTACGGCCACTCCTGGGTGCAGGGCGATGGGGCAAGCACTCCCCGGAACCGGCTGGTCGAGTTGGCCGCCCGGGACTTGGACCTGCAGCCGCGCAACCTGGGCGTCGGCGGGTCGGCGAGCACCGGCACCGCAGAGCTCCTGGCCCGGCAGCCGCCGCCGGTGGCCGCGCTCTACCTGCTGATGACCGGCCTCAACGACGCCCGGCTGCACGGGGCGGATCCGGACGGGCTGGAGGAATACTCGCTGGCCCTTGACGTCATACTCGGCGCGCTGCGCGGCGCCCGCCCCGATGCGCGGATTGTTGCCGTCGAGCAGCCGCACCTGCTCGACTACTCCCTTTACCCCCCGCACAACCAGGGAGCGGGCGATATCGTCGACCGCTACAACGAACAGCTGCGGCGCAGCTGTGCCGGCTGGCCCGGCGTCGTGGTGGTGACGGTCCCGCACTGGGACGCCGAGTCGATGCTGGCCGCGGACACCGTGCACCCCAACGACTCTGGGCACGCACAGATCGGTCGCGCCGTTGCCCATGCCTATCGGTCCTGGTCGTCGACCATGGCGAGCACCAGACCGGTCCAGGACTGAGGGATCGCCCCGAGCCCGTGGCCGGTCTCGGGATTCCAGTACTCCGCCCAGCCGCTCACCGTGGCCGCCTCGGCGGTGCGCTGAGCCAATGCCGCCGCCTGCTCGGCGCGGCCCCATCGACACAGGGCGAGTCGCAGCAGATAGTTCAGGTGCGGCCAGGCCGCCCCCCGCCAGTACATGCCGGCGTCATAGCTGGGATCCGTGCGGGCCACGTTGGTCGGGCCGAACGGCGCCCGGAACCGATCCGGACGGTCCAACTGGTCCAGTGCCGCCGCGGCCAGGGCGGGATCATCTGTCACCAGGGCGCCCATCATTCCGTCGCTGATCGGCACCCGAACAGAGGGGCCACCACCGACCACCGCCCGATCGCTCCAGAGCTGCTGCTGCTCGTCCCAGAGATGCTCGTCCATCGCGACGCCGATGCTGCGGGCCCGGCCGGCGAGTTCAGTGTCGCCGGTGAGCTGAGCAAGCTCTGCCATGTTGAACCCGACGTAGGCGTTGAAGGCGGCGGGGCAGGCGACGAAGCTCGACGACCAGCTCGCGGCGCCGTCATCGTCGAAGGTGATGTCCCCCATCAGGTTCTTGTTCCAGGCAGTGCGGGCCGCTCGGTCGTAGTCCCGAGCGGTCCGGCCGGGCGCCCCCCAGTCGTCCCACCGCGGGGAATGGTCATTGCCGGCCTCCCACGGGTGCACCACGTACAGCAGGCCGAGGTCGGTGCGGCGGTGCTCCCAGAGCCAGTCGAGGCCGCGCCAGGCTCGCTCAAGCACCGCGGCACCCGGGTCGACGCCGTGCGCCCGCAGCACCCTGGCGGCGTGACCGAACATCGGTGGCTGGGCCAGCGAGGAGGTGTCCGGCAGCGGTCCCAGCCAGGCGTCCGGCGGCTGCCCGCCGAAACGCATGTGCGGTACCAGGCCGCCGGGAAGCTGGCCGTCCAGCACGGCAGCAAGTTCCCGGGTGGCTCGAGGGTCCCGCAGATGTGCCCAGATGATCGCGTGGAAGCAGGAGTCCCAGAGCCACAGATGCGGGTACACCGATGGGTTCGGAACGCTGAAACCTCGATCGTGGTCCCAGTGCGCCTCCATCAGGTCCCGCACCAGATTCCCGAGGTCCGGGCTCAGCCCTCCGTCCAGCCCTCCTCCGCGCACCCCTTCGGTGCGCATCCCATCCCTGCTCAGCTCTTCCGTACTCACCCCTTCCCTGCTCAGCTCTGCCGTACTCACCCCTTCCCTGCTCAGCTCTGCCGTACTCACCCCTTCCCTGCTCAGCCCTTCCGCACTCACCCCTTCTCCGCCCCCGCCGTCAGACCCTCCGTCAGTAGCCGCTCGGCGGCGAAGAAGATGATGATGATCGGCAGGGTGAGGACCACCGAGCCCGCCATCAGCACCGTGGTGGGGATCTCGATGCTGCCGGCCAGCTGCGACAGTCCCAGCGAGACGGTCCAGGAGCCCCGGTTCCCGATCAGGAACAACAACGCGAACAAGAACTCGTTCCAGGCGATCATGAACACGAACAGGGCATTGGACAGCAGCGCCGGCATGGCCAGCGGCAGGCTGATGTGACGCATGATCTGCAGCCGGCTGCAGCCGTCGATGGACGCGGCCTCCTCCAAGCTGACCGGGATGGTGTCGAAGTAGTTGCGCAGCATGTACACCGACACGGCCACGATCTGCGAGACGTACACGATCAACAGGCCGACCAGCGATCCCCGCAGACCGATCCGGGTGAAAAAGACGAACAGCGGCACCGCGAGCAGAATGCTCGGGAACAGGTAGACCGCCAGGAACAGCCCGCTCACCTGCCGGCGTCCGAAGAACCGCAGACGGCTGATCGCGTAGGAGCCTGGCACCGCGATCGCCAGGGTCACCAGCACGGTGCCGATCGCCACCAACGCGCTGTTGCGCATGAAGCTCAGAAACCCCTGACCACCGGAATCGGCGGATCGCAGCACCGCGGCGTAGCTGTCCCAGTGCAGCTCGGAGGGGCCCACCCAGAGCGCCCCGGGATGCTGTACCACCTCGTCCAGGCTCCGGAACGACAGGATGATCATGTAGTAGAACGGGAACAGCGTGACCAGCAGCAGCACGACGATAGCTACCCAGCGGGCTGTCCCGAAGATCCGGGTCTCCACCGCATCGCGCGAAAGTCGGCGGCGCGGCACCGGACCTGAGGTGGCCGGAACCGGACGTACTGCGGCGTCGATGGACATCAGACCGCCTCCTCGCGGGTACGCACCACGCGCAGATAAATGCCGATGAAGACGGCAAGGATCGCGGCCAACACCAGGGCCTGCGCGGATGCCGCGCCGATGTCTCCACGCGCGGTCAGGGAGTTGAAGACCCGGACGCTCACCACCTCCGTCCCGGCGCCTCCCCCGGTGAGCAGGTAGATGTCGTCGAAGCTGTTGAACGTCCAGATGAATCGGAGCACCGACAGCACCGCAATGGTGGGAACAAGCTGCGGCCAGATCACGTAGCGGAATCGCTGGGTGACGGTGGCGCCGTCGCACAGCGCGGCCTCCTCCAGGGTGCCCGGAATCGCCTGCAGCCGGGCCGTCAGGAACAGGAACGCGAACGGGAACGAGCGCCAGGCCTCGAAGGCGATGACGGTCATCAGTGCGATCGGGACGCCGAAGTGCAGGCCGAAGAAGGACACCTCGAGGCTGCGTTGGCTGAGGAACGCGATCGGCTTGTTCCAGCCCAGCAGGTTGGTGCCCCAGTAGTTGACGACGCCGGATTGCGGGTTGAGCATCGTCTTCCACACGAAGGTGGCCGCGACAACGGGAGCGACGTAGGGCAACAGCATCGCGGCCCGCACCAGCGTCCGGCCGGGGAACTTCCTGCGCAGGGCCAGCGCCGCGATCAGTCCCACCGCGATGGACGACACCGTTCCGCCCACCGAGTAGATGACTGTGGTGCGCAGCCCTTCCCAGAAGCCAGGAGAACTGAAGATGCTGCGGAAGTTCACCAGCGAGTAGTCGCCGAACAGGCCGGCCGACCGCAGACCGATCAGCCGGATGCGCTGGAACGCCAGCAGGACGGTCCACAGGATCGGCAGCACCACCACGACGACGACGATGATCAGCGTCGGTGACATCAGCGCCAGCCCGGTGCGGTTCTCCGAACGGCGCATCGATCCCTCGCGGGGATTCTGCTGTCCGGTCGGCTTTCGGCTCTGCGGGCCAGCCGCGGTGGGCGGGGCGCTCGCCACGGCGGGCCGACTCATTTCAGCGAGTCCTGGATCGACTGGATCGCCTGCTGCGCCTTGTCGGCTGCGGTTTTCGCGTCAGATCCGCCGCTGGTGACCTCCCCGACGGCGGCCGCCACCGGGAGTTCCCCGGACATGGCACCGATCAGCTTGCCCTGTCCCTGGGTAATGCCCCATGGCTTGAAGGCGTCCGGCCCGGAGCCCAGGACCTTGAGCACGTCGGGGCTGTAGAACTTCGCCAGCGGCGCCTTCTCGTCCACCCCAACCGGCAGTTTCGCCCAGTTGTCGGCGAACTTCGTCGGCTCCTGCTGGGTGCCGCGCCGGACCGGGTACTTGCCCTCGGGAGCGATCTTGGTCCAGTCGGGGTAACCGTCGCTCAGCATGTACTCGACGAACTTCTTCGCGGAATCGGTGGCCGAGTCCTTGATCACCGTCCAGGACGTCACCTCGCCGAACTGCGCCGGCGTCTGGCCGTCCGGACCCTGCATGGCGCTGACCACGCCGCTGTTCTTGGCCAGGAACGCCGGATCGCTCTTGCACTGCTGGCAACTCGGCAGGGCGTCTTTCCGCAGGCCGGCCATCTCGTCGAGGATGAACGACGACCAGATGATCATCGCGGACTTCCCGGCGAAATAAGCCGCTCGGGTGGTGTCAACATCCTGGGCGCCGGCCACCGAATAGTTCTTGATCAGGTCGCCGTAGAAACTCAACGCGTTGACGCACTGAGTGCTGCCGATCTGGACCTTGCCCGCGTCATCGACTACCTGGCATCCGTTGGCCAGGGCCACCTGCTCGAAGGTCTGCTCGGTGAAGGCGTCACCCGGGGTGGTGGCGCCGACGAAGCCCGCCAGCTGCGGCGTGTTCAGAGCCTTGGCGGCGGCGGTGATGTCGGCGAAGGTCTTGGGCGGCGCCAGTCCGGCCTTGGCGAACAGGTCCTTGCGGTAGATCAACAATTGTGCCCAGGAGTCGCTCGGAACGGCCAGCTGCTGATCGCCGTCTCTGGTCAGGGTCAGCGCCTGCTTCGAGAACGTGCCCTCGCCCAACGCCTTCACCACGTCCGCGTTCGCCGCGGGATCGGAGAGTTCGCTGGCGCTCAGGTTGCGGATGGCCGACAGCGACAGCGAACCCATCACGTCCGGCAGGGTGCCGGCCGCGGCGGACGAGGTGAGAACCTGGTTGAACTGATCCTCCGCGACCCCGACGAGTTCGACCTTGACGCCGGTCTTCTGGGTGAAGCCTGCCAGGATCGTCTTGGTGGCGGCTACCCGATCCGGCAGCGTGTCGGTGGTCCACACGGTGATGGACTGCGCATCGGCGCTGGGTGCGCCGCTACCTCCGCCACCGCCTTCGGAGCCACCTCCGCCACCACCCGAGTTCGACCCGCTGCACGCGGTCACGCCCAGGACGACAGCGACGGCAGCGATCGCTGCAAAGCGGTGTCGAATGATCACCGTGGGGCTCCTTTGCCTCATCATGCTCGGACTACGGTCATTTTCGGACTTCGGTGTTCGATCGTCGGTCGACGACCTGCTGGGGCTCGCACGCTCACGTCCCTGCCTGGGTCGCGTGTCTTCCTGACACCCGGTGCGGGCCAGGACGTATCCGGTGCGGGCGAGGACGGTTCACAGACAGTGAACCCCATCTTTATGCTGATTGGCAAGACCCATTATGCGTATTTGACAGGCGTAAGTGGGACACGTTGTAATGCTTCCGTGACGTCCCCCGACCCGGCCGCCCCCGGCAACTTCGTGGTCCGCTTCCTGGCCCCGCGTCAGGTCGATGTCGTCGAGGTCGACTCCGAAACCCTGGCTGCCGGTGAGCTGCGGGTCCGAACCCTGTTCTCGGGCATCTCGGCCGGCACCGAGTTGACGGCCTACCGCGGGACGAACGTCTACCTCCGCAAACAGTGGGACAGCCGGCAACGGTTGTTCACCTCGGGTGTGCAGGGCTGGGCCTACCCGTTGAGCGGCTGGGGATACAGCGAGGTCGGGATGGTGAGCGAGGTGGCTCCGGACGCCGAGCTCAGCGAGGTGGCTCCGGACGCCGAGCTCGGCGATGGCTCCCGGTCGGGCCCGGCCGTCGGAGACCTGGTCTACGGCATCTGGGGACACCGCAGCGAGGCAGTCCTGCCGGTGGCATCCGTTTGCGGCAAGCGGCTACCGGTGGGAGTCGAACCGGTGCACGGGGTCTTCGCCCGCGTCGGGGCCATCGCACTCAATGCCGTCCTGGCCGCCGACATGCACCTCGGAGAGACCGTCGCCATCTTCGGCCAGGGCGTCATCGGACTGCTCGCCACCCGGCTCGCCGTTCTCAGCGGAGCCACGGTGGTGGCCGTCGACACCGACCCGTCACGGCTGGCGAGGTCGGCACGGCTGGGCGCTGAGCACACGATCAATGCCGCCGACGGCGAGGTGGCCGAACAGATCCGGCGGCTCACCGCGAACACCGGCGCGGACGTCATCATCGAGATCAGCGGTTCCTACCCCGGTCTGCACGAGGCGATTCGTTCGGTGGCCGTCAGCGGACGGGTGGTTGCAGCCGGCTTCTATCAGGGTGACGGCGCCGGGCTGAACCTCGGTGAGGAGTTCCATCACAACCGGATCAGCATCGTCGCCTCCCACATCGGCGGTCTGCCGAGGGCGCTGGACGATCGGTGGAGCATCGACCGGCTGCATCAGGTCTTCATGGGTCTGGTCCAGGCCGGGCAGATCGACCTGGCTCCGCTGGTCAGCCGGGTGGTGCCGGCCCGGCAGGCGGCCGCGGCCTACCGGATGCTCGACGAAGAACCCGGCCAGGCCCTGCAGGTCGTCCTCGACTTCCGTTCCGGCGACGGGGACCCTCGTGCAGACGACGGGGCGGGATCGGCGACCCGATGACCGAGAAGCCTCCGGTCAGCCGCAACTCGACCATCCTCGGGGCCACTCTCCGAACGGCCGACATCGAGCCCATCGCCCTGGCCGCCCGCGCCGCCTACGTGCTGCGCGGCAACAGCGGCGCCGGGATGACCCGGGCGGCGCCGCAGCTGTATCCGCATCAATGGAGCTGGGACGCGGCGTTCGTGTCCGTCGGGTTGGCTCACGTCGACGCCCGCCGGGCCTGCCTGGAGCTGGACGGCCTGTTCGCCGGCCAGTGGCGGACCGGGATGCTGCCACACATCGTGTTCGACCCCGAGGAGACCGGCTACTTCCCTGGACCGGACACCTGGGCGTGCGCCGAGCACTGCGCCGACGCCCCCAGCAACCCCCGTACCAGCGGCATCTGTCAGCCGCCCGTGCACGCGTTGGCCGTTCATCGGATGGCGACCATCGCCGCGCATGCCGGCGGCGATGCCGCCGATGCGCTGGAAAAGTGGCTGCCCGGCGCCTATCAACGCATGCTGCACTGGCACCGATACCTGGCCGCCCGTCGCGACCCCGGCGGTAACGGCCTGCTCACCATCTACCACGGGTGGGAGAGCGGCATGGACAACTCGCCACGGTGGGACGCCCCCTACGCCCGGGTCCAGGTCGGCCGGGAACTGCCGTCGTACACGCGTCGGGACACCGACACCGTCGCCGATGCGTCACAGCGGCCGAGCCGCAGCGAGTACGACCGCTACCTGTGGATCGTTGAGGAACTCAAGGCGGCGGGGTACGACGACGGCCGCATCCCGGCGGCGGCCAGTTTCCTGGTCACCGACGTGTTCATGTCGGCCGTCTTCGCTGCCGCCAACCATGCGCTCGCCGATCTCGGGCGACGAATGGGCGCCCTCGAGGTCGACGAACTCGAGGGATACGCCGAGCGGTTCCGCGCCGGCGTCGCCGCCAGTGTCGACCCCGATTCGGGCCTCGCCCTTGACACCGACCTGCGAACCGGCCGGCGGCTTCAGGTACAGACCATCGCGGGCTTCGCCCCCCTGCTGTGCGGAGGACTGCCGCCTGCCGACGAACAGCGGATGGTCGAACTCCTGCTGTCGCCGCAGTGGACCGGCCAGCCCAGCCTGCGCCATCCGGTGCTGCCCAGCACCAGCCCCGCCTCCCCTGCCTTTCGGCCACGGGCCTACTGGCGAGGGCCGAGCTGGCCGGTGATGAACTGGCTGTTCGCCTGGACTTTGGATCGGCGAGGCATGCACGACGTCTCGGAACCACTGCGGCAGGCGGCGCTCTCCGAGCTGGCTGATGGGTCATTGGCGGAGTACTACGAGCCGGTCACCGGCGAGCCGCTCGGGAGCCGGGACCAGTCCTGGAGTGCCGCCGCCGCACTCGATCTGCTGCTCGCCAGCGACTGGGTGAAATAGCTCGGAACGGTCTCGGCGATGCGTCGGACCGGCGAAGGCCGGGGCCCAACTGGAATTCAGGTCTTGTCACTCGCCGGCGCACGCTGTTGCGCTGCCATCGCCGCGACCCCTTCGATCATCAGATCGAGGCCGAATCGGAACCTCTCGTCGCCGTCACCGTTCATCAGCACCGACAGATTGCCGACGATGTTCGGATAGCGATCGGGTGGCAGCCGGGAGAAGTAGTCGCGCACCCCCTGCAGCGTCCCGAAGTGACCGGCGATCTGCAGAACCATCCCAGTGGATGACATCGGCACCAGGCGTTGTTATCCGCTGAGAGTGTTCTCCAGCCGCGCGAGATGAGGGTGTGACAGTGCCTGCCATGACGATCGCCTCACCGATCGGGCCGCTGATCCTCACGTCGGTGGACGGCCGCCTCACCGGTGTCGCCTTCGTCGGACGCTGGTCGCCAACCGGCACCACCGCACCCGCGCTCCCTCCCCCGCCGGCTGACGATCCGGCCGCTGACACCGATCCGGTTCTGGTCGAGGCCGCCAGCCAACTCGATGAGTACTTCCGCGGTGATCGCACCGAGTTCGGATTGCCGTTGGCGCCGGAGGGTGACGCGTTCCATCTCGGTGTGTGGCAGCGGATCGCCGAGATCCCCTATGGGCGGACAGCTTCCTACGGGTCGATCGCCACCAAGCTCGGCGGTATCAGATTGTCGCAGGCCGTCGGTAGCGCCACCGGAAGCAATCCGTTGGCGCTGGTGGTTCCGTGCCATCGGGTGGTCGGCAGCGACGGATCGTTGACCGGATTCGGTGGCGGTCTGGACCGCAAACGCTTTCTGCTGGCGCTCGAGGAGAGCGACGAGGTCAAGGCCACCCGGCTGTTCTGATCGCCGGATCCGCCGCGAACACGTCGAGCTCACCACCGATCCTCGCTCTCGAGCGTCCAGCCTGGCCCACCCACGGAGGCGATCGCCGTGCGATACCTGTGGCCGCGCAGCGGCTGGGGGTTTGCCCACACCGAGCGCCTCGACCACTCGGCCGGCACCTCGATCCCGGTGGCGGCCTTGCCGTTGGATTCCAGGTCAGCGCGAAACTCCATAGCCCGCAACGCCGGTCAGCGCTTCTCGCGCACCCGCACGTTGATCCGTACCGGCGAACCGGGAAAGCCGAAGTCCTCCCGCAGTCTCCGTTCGATGAAGCGGCGGTAACCGGCTTCCAGGAAGCCGGTGGTGAACAGCACGAACGTCGGCGGCCGATGGGCAGCCTGGGTGGCGAACAGCACCCGCGGCTGTTTCCCGCCGCGGACCGGCGGCGGGGTGGCCTGGATCAGCTCGGTGAGCCAGGTGTTCAACCGCCCGGTGGAGATCCGTCTGTCCCAGGACTCCAGCGCTCTCCGTAACGCCGGTGCGATGCGGTGCGTCCCCCGCCCGGTCTGGGCGGAAATGTTGATCCGCTCGGCCCACGGCACCCTGTTCAGTTCACGCTCCAGCTCCCGGTCGCTCTCCTCGCGACGATCGGCGTCCACCAGATCGGCCTTGTTCAACGCGATCACCAGCGCCCGACCGGAATCGGCGACCATCGAGATCACCCGCTGGTCCTGCTCGGTCAGCGGCTGCGCAGCGTCGATGAGCACCACCACCACCTCGGCGGCCTCCAGTGCCGCCTGGGTGCGCAGCGACGCGTAGAACTCCATTCCCCGAGCGGTTTTCACCCGTTTACGCAGGCCGGCGGTGTCGACAAACCGCCACGTCTCGCCGTCGAGTTCGACCAGCGAGTCGACGGGGTCGACGGTGGTACCGGCGACCTGGTCCACCACAGATCGTTGTTGGCCCGACAGCTTGTTCAGCAGCGACGACTTGCCGACATTCGGCTTGCCGACAAGGGCGACCCGGCGTGGGCCCGAGGCTTCGCCGAACAACTCGGGCGGTGCGGTCGGAAGCTTGTCCAGCACCAGATCGAGCAGATCGCCCGATCCGCGACCGTGCAACGCGGAGACGCCGACAGGTTCGCCGAGACCCAGGCTCCAGAGTTGGGTGATGTCGGACTCGGTGCGCTCGTCGTCGACCTTGTTGGCCACCAGGATCACCGGACGCTTCGACCGGCGTAGCACCCTGGCCATCGCCTCGTCGGTCGAGGTGGCGCCGACCGACCCGTCGACGATCATCAGTACTACATCGCTGGATTCCATCGCCCTGGCCGCCTGCGCGGCCACCGCTCCCTGCAGGCCGACCGCGTCAGGTTCCCAACCGCCGGTGTCGACGACGGTGAACCGCCTGCCGCGCCAGAGTGCGTCATAGGACACCCGATCCCTTGTCACGCCGGGAATGTCCTGGACCACCGCCTCGCGGCGCCCGATCACCCGGTTGACCAACGTGGACTTTCCCACGTTCGGCCGGCCGACGACGGCCACCGTCGGAACGTAGACCGTTCCGGATTCCGCCTCCGTATCGTCACCGCCACCGACGGCGCCCGCCTCCCAGCCGGCGAACTCGCTCTCGTTCTGCCAGCTGCCGTCTGCCTGACCGTCGACCGTGCCGGTCTCGGCTCCGCTCTCCCACTCGCTCACTCGCTGCCCTTTCCCGACCGCGCGCCGGCCCGCTCCGCATCCAGGGTGCCGACCAATTCCGAGAGCCGTTGTCGTATCAGCATTGTCGCGGTGTCGACCGCCTTCTTCCCGGCGCCGGCGGGGACCTCGAACGGTGTGCCGAACAGATAGTCGACCGGCGGCCGGAAGCGCCGTCGGCGTCGTCGACGCTCCGACCCGGCCGGTCGGTCGGTGCCGCGGATCGCGATCGGCATCACCGTCGCTCCGGACCTGACCGCCAGCCAACCGGCGCCGTTGAACACGTTCTGCACCATGCCGGCGCCCCGGGTTCCCTCCGGAAAGATGCCGATGCACCCGCCTGCCTTCAATTGTCCGAGTGCGGCCATCAACGGGGCGCGGTCGGGGACATCCCTCTTCAGCGCGTGCTGGCCGACACTTCTCAGCAGCCAGCCCAACGGGCCCTTGACAGCTTCGGACTTCACCAGGAACGACACCCGCCTGGGGATGATCCCGAACAACACGGGCCCGTCGATGAAGTTCGTATGATTGGCGACGAACAGCACAGGTCCGGTCTGCGGAACTCGGTCCAGCCCGCGGATCCGGTTGCGGTACAACAGCTTTCTGAGAACGACGCCAATGCGCCTTCCGCGGTCCATGCCCTTGGGTCCCGAGTGCTCAGGGGTGGGGTCAGATCCGCCGGGAAGCCGGAGAAACGTCACCGGATGCCCCGCTCCGCGGCCAGCCGCGCCAGGCGGTCAATTACGCGCTCGATCGTCATGGTGGAGGTGTCGATCCGCACTGCCCCATCCGCGATGCGCAGTGGAGCGGTGGCCCTGGTCGAGTCGACGGTGTCCCGCCGCTGAAGATCGGCGCGGACCGCGTTCAGGTCGATACCGGCGCGGTGCCTGCGCCCCGCATCCCGGCCCGCCGCCACCCGGCCCCACACAGTTTCCCGGCCCTGCACCGATTCCCGGCTCTGCACCGATTCCCGGTCCCACACCGCTTCCCCGTCCTGTACCGCTTCCCTGCCCAACACCGCATCCCGGCCCCACACCGCTTCGGCGGCGGTCGCCGCTTCCCGTCCCGGCACCGCATCCGACGCAGGCATCGCACCCGGCGCCGGCGCCGCATCGTTCTGCGCGTGCCGCCGGCGGGCCCGCTCCGCCACGTCGGCTGTCAGGTAGACCTTCAGCGCCGCATCCGGCGCGATCACCGTTCCGATGTCGCGACCCTCGACCACCATTCGCCCCGAGTGGGCGATCCTCTGCTGTCGCTCGCGCAGCCACTCCCTCACGGCCGGGTTCGCCGAGACCGGGGTGACGGCCATGGTGACTGCCTGGCCGCGAATCTCATCGGTGACGTCCTCGCCGTTCAGATCATGCCGCTGACCGTCCGGATCGGTCGGCGTGCTGAACTGCACCAACGAAAGATGGTCGCCGACGGCGGTTTCGTCATCGACGTCGATCCCGGCGCGCAGCATGGCCAATGCGACGATGCGGTACATCGCACCGGTGTCCAGACAACCGGCGCCCAGCCGGCGTGCCAGGGTACGGGAGACCGTCGACTTACCGGTGCCTGATGGCCCGTCGATGGCGATCACGAAGGTGTTCACGGATACCCTGCCGTCGGGGTCACAGGCCGACCGCCTTGTACAGCAACGAGATCTCGACCGGGTTCAGCTTGCGCAGCGTGCCGGGCCGCTGGTGTCCCAGTTGCACGTCGCCGATCTTGGTTCGGACCAGCCGGGAGACCGGATGGTCGACGGCCGCCAGCATCCGGCGGACGACGTGCTTGCGCCCTTCGTGCAGCACCACTTCGACGACAGCGCGGTTGTTGTGAACGTCCACCACCTCGAACGAGTCGACCTTGGCCGTGCCGTCTTCCAACTCGATGCCCCGGTGCAGCCGGCGTCCGAGGTCGCGGGGTACCGGCCCGGGTATCTCGGCCATGTAGGTCTTCGGCACCCCGAACGAGGGATGCGTCAATCGGTGGGCGAGGTCACCATCGTTGGTGAGCAACAACAATCCCTCCGAATCCATGTCGAGCCGGCCGACGTGGAACAGACGGGCACCCTCGCTCCATTCGGCGACCAACTGGCCGATGTGCGGGCGGCCCTGATCGTCCGACATCGTCGACAGCATTCCCGGCTGCTTGTTCAACGCCAGATACACCAGGTCGGACTGCATCTGGACACGGTTGCCGTCGACGTGCACGACGGCATTGCCGGGGTCGATCCGCATGCCCATCTCACGGACCACGATGCCGTCGACCTTCACCCTGCCGTCCCGGATCATCTCCTCGGCCTTGCGGCGCGACGCGACGCCGGCGGAGGACAGAACCTTCTGCAGCCGCACCCCTTCGGATCGTTCGTCCGCGGAGAACTGCGGTACGGCTGTGCCCTTGGCGGGGTGGTCGAACTGGTCAGACATGTGCTTCATTCCTCGCTCGGACCATTCGCCGGCGCGCGATCTTCTGGTGGATACGCCCGATGCGACTGGCCACTCACCCGAGCCTTCGGCCCGGGGTCGTGGTGCAGTGGTGAATAGTCCTCGCCATCGATTGCATCTACTTCCGGCAAAAGCGGTCCGATCTCGGGTAGTTCCTCCAGGGAGTTCAGCCCGAGCCGTTCGGTGAACAGTTCCGTGGTGCGGTACAGCATGCCACCGGTCTCGGCGTCCGACCCGGCCTCTTCGACGAGCCCGCGAGCCGCCAGGGTGCGGATCACGCCGTCGACGTTGACGCCCCGCACAGCGGCGATACGAGCCCGGGTCACCGGCTGTCGATACGCAATCACCGCAAGGGTTTCCATCGCGGCCCGAGACAGCCGGGTCTGCTGTCCGTCCAGCACGAACCGCTCGACCACCGGCGCGAACCGATCGCGGGTGTAGAAACGCCAGCCGCCGCCGACCTCGCGCAGATCGATACCGGAACGGGCGTCGGTGTACCGCTGCGTCAACAGGATCAGCTCGCTGCGGACCTCGTCGACCGATCGGCCCGTCGCCGTCGCCAGCGTCTGTTCGCTGACCGGGCTGTCGACCACCAACAGCACCGCCTCCAGCGCGCCGGACAGCTCGTCGGCGACGACGTCGGGTGCGCTGCTGGGCGGGGCCGGGTCGTCGTCGATCTCCGGTTGTCCCTCGGTCACGGCGTCGGGGTAGCCGCTCAGATCGGTTGTCCGCACCGGTGTCGGTGATCGGGACTGCTCGGTCACTCGTACTCCTCGTCGGTGGCGATCCCGGCAGCGCCGGTGCGGCCGCTGGATGACGCGCCGTCGGCGTCGGCACTCCCATATTCGCCGGTCCACCGAACCGTCAACTCCCCCCACGGTTCCGGCTGGTCGAACACCACGGCGGCCTCACGATAGAGATTCAGCAGGCCGAGGAATCTGGCCACCACCTCCTTGGTCAGCCGGCAACCGGCCACCAGTTCGGCGAACGTCATCGAACCGTTGCCGGCCAACATGTTCCGGATTGCGGCGGTGTGTTCGGCGACCGACACGGTCGAGGCGTGGATGTGGTCAAGGGACACGCTCGGCGGCGGATCGGGGCGGAAGACGTGGGCCGCGAATTCGGCGAAGGCGGCCGGATCCATTCCGATGCGCACCTCGGGCAGCAGCCCCAGGTAGCGGTCCTCGAGGGTCACCGCGCGTGGATACCGGCGCAGCGCGGCGGCTTCCAGTTCTCGGAACAACACCGACACCTGCTGGTAAGCGCGGTAGGCCAGCAGCCTGGCGAAGAGCAGGTCCTTGGCCTCCAGCAGCGCAAGGTCGTCGGGGTTCTCCACCTCGGCGTCGGGCAGCAGCCGGGCAGCCTTCAGGTCGAGCAGGGTGGCTGCCACCACCAGGAATTCGGTGACCTGCTCCAGGTCGAGGTTCTCGCCCATGGCCTTGATGTGCGCGATGAACTCGTCCGTCACCCGGTGCAACGCCACTTCGGTGACGTCCATCCGATGCTGGCCGATCAGCTGCAGCAACAGGTCGAACGGGCCCTCGAAGTTGTCCAGCTGCACCCGGAAGACCGCACGCGGGCCAGGGCTCGCGAGGGCAGCCGGCGCCGCCCCGGACGTCGGGTCGGGGGTCGGGTCGGTCGTCGGGTCGGTCGTCGGTTCGGCTGCCGCAAGGATCAATGTGCGGTGTTCTGTGGCGGGTGTGACGGGAGTCGTCATTCACATCCTCGAAGCCGGTGATGATCCTCGCCGGGAACGCGGGCCGGGCAGGCTCACCGGGCGATCACTTCGCGGGCCAGTGCCCGGTAGGCGTCCGCCGCCTGCGAGGTCGGCGCGTAGGAGGTGATGGGCTCGCCGGCCACGGTCGTCTCCGGGAACTTGACGGTCCGGGAGATCACCGCGTCGTACACCTGGTCGCCGAAGCGCTGAACCAGCATCGCCACCACGTCCCTGGCGTGCACGGTGCGACCGTCGAACATGGTGACCAGCACTCCGTCGATCTCAAGGTCCGGGTTGATCCGCTCCTGCACCTTCTCGACCGTGTCGACCAGCAGGGCCACCCCGCGGAGCGAGAAGAACTCGGCTGCCACCGGCATGATCACTCCGCTGGCGCAGGCCAGTGCGTTGACCGTGAGCAGGCCGAGGGAGGGCTGGCAGTCGATCAGGACGTAGTCGTAGGCGTGCAGCACCGGCCGGAGCGCGCGAGCCAGGGTCTGCTCCCGCCCCACCTCGTTGATCAGCTGCACCTCGGCGGCGGAAAGATCGATGTTCGCCGGTATCAGATCCAACCCGTCGACTTTGGTGGACACCAGCACGTCGGAGATCGACGTGCTCTTCTCCAGCATCAGGTTGTAGATCGTGCGGTCCAATTCGTGGGAGGGCACCCCGAGGCCCGCGGAGAGCGCGCCCTGGGGATCCAGATCGACCAGCAGCACCCGGCGCCCGTAGCCGGCCAGCGCCGCTCCGAGGTTGATCGTCGACGTGGTCTTCCCGACTCCACCCTTCTGGTTACACATGGCGATCACCCTGGCCGGGCCGTGGCTGGTCAGCGGCGCCGGTTCGGGTGTGTGACGGGACGTTCGGCCGGTAGGCCCGAGGTCACCGGGTGCCCGGTCGATCAGCTCGGGACCGGCGTCCGGAACGCCGCGCGGGACGGTTAGCGGGGCGGCCGGAGCGGCTGTCGGGGCCGGGGCCGGGGCGGTCGTGGAGCTGTCCGTGCCGGGAGTGGAGCTGCCGGTGGTGACGCCGTCCAGTTCTGTGAGACGGCCGTCGAGGTCGGCGGCGAGTTCTGGATCGGGGACGGGCCGGTGACCGGCATCAGGGCGGGGAGCCCCGGCGTTGACCCAGGTCGCGTCGTCCGGTTCGGTCATCAACTCTGCGAACTCCAGCCTCTCCACCGTCATCCTCCCGACGACGTTCGCCAGGTTAGGCGCTCAAGGACCGACTCACCAACGCGACCCGCCATCACCAGCGGTGCAGCAGCAGATCATCACCACGGAACCACTCGGGTGACCGCGGTTGATCGACGCGTCGCCCGCTGCGGCTCACCCGGTCCGCTGGATCGGCCTGAGGGGTTGGACGGCGAACTGCTCGCGGTGGCGGCGGGGGCTGGTTCCCAGCTGCTCGCGGAAGTGCCGCCTCAACGAGGTCGCTGAACCGAATCCGCTCTGCTCCGCGACGACGTCGACACCCAGGTCGGTGGTTTCGAGTAGCGCCCTGGCGTGGTCGAGGCGCTGCCGCAGTAGCCAACGGCCGGGACTGTCGCCGGTGCGCTCCCTGAACCGACGAGTGAGGGTCCGACGCGACATGGCCACTGCCCTTGACCAGTGATCCAGGTCGATCGGCTGAGACAGCCGCCGGCGCGCCCACACCATCGCCTCCCCGACGTCGTCGCTGTGATCGGCGGGGATCACCGGCATCTCGATGTGCTGGGCCTGGGACCCGCCGCGGTGGGGGGCCATCACCAGACGTCTGGCCAGGACAGCGGCAGCGGCAGCGCCGTGGTCGGCGCGCACCATGTGCAGGCAACAGTCCAGCGCGGCGACGGTGCCGGCGGAGGTGATCACGTCCCTGAGGTCGGTCCACAGCACGTCAGAGCGGACCTGGATCTGCGGATGTTCGGCGGCCAGTTGCTCGGCGGCGTGCCAGTGGGTGGTGACCGTCCGCCCGTCCGCGATGCCGGCCGCCGCGATGACGAAGGCGCCGACGCACAATCCGACGATCCGGGCGCCCCTTGCGTGCGCAGCGCGGACAGCGTCGCTCAGTTCGGCCGGAACCGGCACGTCACGGTTCCAGCTCGGGATCACCACCGTGTCGGCGGTGGTGAATGCGGACAGCCCGTGCCTGACCGCGATGTCGTATCCGGCTTTGGTCCGCAACGCACCGGGCGCGATTGCGCAGACCACGACCTCGTAGTCCAGCGGCACCGTCCCCGGCAGTTCCGAGCCGAAGACGACGGTCGGGACCGCCAAGTGGAAGGGGGAGATCCGATCGAAGGCCAGCACGGCGATCCGATGGGGCATCCAGCGACTCTACCCACCCCTGGCCCGATCTGATCGGACGGTGTCCTGCAGGCCACTCGTCGGGGATCGTCCCGTTCGGTGGACTGGTGCCATGACTCCAGCTGACATGACCGGACCCGACATGACCGGACCCGACATGACCGGGCCCGACATGACCGGACCCGACGCGACCTCCCTGGCATCCGTGACCGGAGCCGGCGAAGGCTCCGGGCCGGCCAGGTTTTCGACGCCGGTCCGCATCCTGCTCGTCGGCGGGCCGACCGCAGCAGTGGACGTTGCCGGGTTGCGGATCCTCACCGATCCGACGTTCGACCCGCCCGGCGACCATCCGGTCGGCGAGCGGGTATTGGTCAAGCTCTCCGGGCCGGCGCTGCCGATGGAAGAGCTGGGTCACATCGACCTGATCCTGCTGTCGCACGACCAGCACCCGGACAACCTCGACGATGCCGGCCGGGCGGCGCTCGCCGGAGCCGGCCTGGTGCTGTCCACTCCGCTTGCCGCCCAACGCATTCCCGGGGTGCGCGGGCTCGCGCCATGGGAATCCACCGAGCTGCCGACGCCGGCCGGCTCTACCCTCACCGTCACCGCAGTGCCCGCACTGCACGGCCCGCCGGGCTTCGAGGAAGTGTCCGGACCGGTCACCGGATTCGTGCTGACCGGGGACGGGCTGCCAACCATCTATGTGTCCGGCGACAACGCCTCGGTGGATCTCGTCGAGCAGATCGCCGAGCGGATCCCCACCATCGACGTCGCCGTGCTGTTCGCCGGCGCGGCCCGTCGCCCCGACCGCGACGAACCGCTCACGCTGACGGCCGCCGACGCCGTCCTTGCCACCAGGGCACTCGGCGAACCACTGGTCGTTGCCGTGCACACCGAGGGCTGGCTGCACTTCACCGAGGGTCCGGGCACCCTGGCCAGAGCTTTTCGGCAGGCCGGTCTCGCCGACCGCCTCCGGATCCCGCTGGCCGGGGTGCAGATGACGTTGTGACTGGGCGCCGGCTCGGCAACCGGCGCGGCCTCAGCGCGCCCGGGGATGCGAGGTGGCGTAGACCTCGCGGAGGGTGTCCACGGTGACCAGGGTGTAGATCTGGGTGGTGGTGACCGAGGCGTGGCCGAGCAACTCCTGCACGGTGCGGACGTCAGCGCCGCCCTCCAGTAGGTGAGTGGCGAACGAATGCCGCAGGGTGTGCGGCGACACCCCCTCGGCCAGCCCCATCTTCTCCGCGGCATCCCGGAGCACCTGCCACGCCGACTGACGGGACAGCCGGGAGCCACGTGCGTTCAGCAGCAACGCCGGCGTTCCGCGGCCGGTGGCGGCCAGCGCCGGCCGGCCCCGCACCAGGTACGCCTGCACCGCGGCCGTGGCGTACGACCCGACCGGTACCAGCCGCTCCTTGGAACCCTTGCCGAACAGCCGCACCACGCCGGCGGTCGGGTCGAGATCGTCGACGTCCAGGCCGGTGGCTTCCGAGATGCGGGCGCCGGTGGCGTAGAGCAGCTCCAGCAGTGCCCGGTCGCGCAGCGCCCGCGGTGCGTCATCGGAGACGGATTCCAGCAATCTGGCCACGGTCGCCACGTCCAGTGCCTTCGGCAATCGCTTGGCCGGTGTCGGCGGATGCACGTCTGCCGACGGATCGGTCCCGACGGTGCCTTCGGCGAGCAGGAACCGATGCCAGCCGCGGACGGCGACCACGGCCCTGGCCGCGGACGACGCGGCCAACGGCGGGTGATCCGCGTTGCCCTCGCGGAGCACAGCCAGGTGTTCGGCCACGTGCCCGGGTCGGATGCCGCTCACGTCGGTGACGCCGTCCGCGGCCAGTTGCCCGAGGTAGCGGTCCAGGTCCCGCCGGTAGGACAGCAGGGTGTTGCGGGCTACGCCGCGTTCCACAGCCAAGTGATCGAGGTAACCCCGCAACGCGGTGCGCAGGGAGGCCGACGGTTCCACCGGTGTGCCACCGCCCGATGCGCCCGAATCCGTCACCAGTGCGGATCGGGGGTCAGGTCGGGCCGATCGGCAGACTCGATGGCCGGGCCCGATGTCCACGGCTCACCGGCCGATCGCAGCGGATACTCACCGTCCAGCGCGCGATCGGCGGCCAGGATGCCGGCAACAGCCGACGCGTTGACGATCCGGCCGGCCAGCACCGCCGCCACCGCTTCGGCGAGCGGGACGCGGACCATCCTCAGATCGGCTTCTTCGTGCTGGATCTCGCCCTGCCTGCCCACCTCGGAGAGCTGACGGGCCAGGAACACCCGGATCGCCTCGGTGGTGAATCCCGGCGAGACGGCCACGTCGACCAGCAGATCCCAACGGGCGGCCGCCAGGCCCGTCTCCTCGGCCAACTCCCGTTGTACGGCCAGCAGAGCCGGTTCCTCGGCGACGTCCATCAGTCCGGCCGGCAGCTCCCAGAGGCGGTGGCCGAGTGGATGACGGTACTGCTCGATCAGCATCACCCGGTCGAGGTCGTCCACTGCGACCACCGCCACCGCGAGATCGTGTTCGACCACCTCGCGACGGGCGACATCTCCGCCGGGCATCTCCACCTCGTCCACTCTCACCGTTGCCACCACGCCGGCGAAAACCCGCTCGCTGGAGTGGGTGTCGAAGACTGCCATCACGCGGTCATCGGCGGTCGCCGGTCGCGACGCGCCGGTAGGCAAGCGCCGTGGCGGGGCCGGCGTGCGCCGCGGCGGAGCTGGCCATCGCCGCGGCATGACGGTCGTTGGCGGCCCTGTCTGCTCCTGCCCGGCCCGATGCCTCATCGGCGGGATCGGCCGGGTCGACCGGATCGGCGGGATCGGCGGGATCGGCGGGATCGGCCGGGTCGGCGGGATCGGCCGGGTCGGCCGGGTCGGCCGGATCCATCGGCAGCCGCTCGGATTCCAGGTAGTCGAGCGCGGCCCGCGCGAACGACGCGAACAGTGGATGCGGCCGGGTGGGACGCGACTTGAACTCCGGGTGCGCCTGGGTGGCCACCAGGAACGGGTGCTGCTCCCGATCCAGCTCGACGAACTCCACCAGCGACGAGTCCGGTGAGGTGCCGGACATCCGCAGACCGGCAGCCTCCAGCCGGCCGCGGTAGGCGTTGTTGACCTCGTAGCGGTGCCGGTGTCGCTCGGAAACCTCTGTGCTGCCGTAGATCTCGGCCACCAGCGAGCCTTCGGTCAGCGTGGCGGGGTAGGCACCCAGTCGCATGGTGCCGCCCATGTCCTTGTCGCCGGCCACCACATCGGCTTGGTCGGCCATGGTGGCGATCACCGGGTCGGCGGCGTTCGCGTCGAACTCCGCGGAGTTTGCTCCGCCAAGTCCGGCCAGGTTCCTGGCCGCCTCGATCACCATGCACTGCAGTCCGAGACACAGTCCCAGCAGCGGGATCTGGTTGATCCGCGCATAAGTGATGGCGCCGACCTTGCCTTCGATGCCGCGAACTCCGAACCCTCCGGGAATCAGCACGCCCTGTATGTCACGCAGAGCATGCGCGGCGCCGGTCGGAGTGGCGCAGTCATCGGACGGCACCCAGACGATCTCCACCCGGACGCGGTGCGCGAAGCCGCCGGCGCGGAGCGCCTCGGTCACCGACAGATATGCGTCGGGAAGGTCGATGTACTTGCCCACCAACGCGATCCGCACGGTCTCCACCGGCTGGTGCACCCGTTCCAGCAGATCACCCCACTGGGTCCAGTCGACGTCGTGGAAGCTGAGGCCGAGCCGCCGCACCACGTACGCGTCCAGTCCCTCGGCGTGCAGCACCTTCGGGATGTCGTAGATCGAGGCGGCGTCCGGTGCCGCCACAACGGCTTCCGCGTCCACATCGCACATCAGAGAGATCTTCCGCTTCAACGCATCCGGGATCTCCCGGTCGCTGCGGCAGACCACGGCGTCCGGCTGGATGCCGATGTTGCGCAGGGCAGTGACGCTGTGCTGGGTCGGCTTGGTCTTGAGCTCACCGGACGGTCCGAGATATGGGACCAGCGAGACGTGCAGGAAGAAGACATTGTCCCGACCCAGGTCGTGCCGGACCTGACGGGCCGTCTCCAGGAACGGCAGTGACTCGATATCGCCGACGGTGCCGCCGATCTCGGTGATCACCACGTCCGGCGCCGGCTCCCCCGAGGGCGGCTTCGACATGCCGAAGATCCGGTCCTTGATCTCGTTGGTGATGTGCGGGATCACCTGGACGGTGTCGCCGAGGTACTCGCCGCGCCGTTCCCTGGCGATCACCCGGGAGTACACCTTGCCGGTGGTCACGTTCGCCTGTTCGGAGAGGTCGCGATCCAGGAACCGCTCGTAGTGACCGATGTCGAGGTCTGTCTCGGAACCGTCCTCGGTGACGAACACCTCACCGTGCTGGAACGGGTTCATAGTGCCGGGGTCGACGTTGATGTACGGATCGAGTTTCTGCATGGTGACCCGCAGCCCCCGGGAGGTGAGCAGGCGTCCCAGACTGGAGGCCGTCAACCCCTTGCCCAGTGACGAGGCGACGCCGCCGGTGACGAAGATGTGCTTGGTGACGTGCGCCGTTGACGGCAAGGCAACTCCCGTGGTCCGTTGGCCGAACTAGCTGTGCGGATTGCTGAGATCACGGGCCGGCAGGCTCGTTCACTCCACGGGATTTCACTGTAACCGATTCCGGGCGCACCCGACCACTTCACGCTGCGAGTTGTCGGCGGCGAGCCCCGGGGGAATGACAGCCCGCGCCCTGGGCAGCCGGCCACCACCGGCCTCGGCGGATCGGCGACGATCCGGACGCTGGCGCGATCCGGCTCCGGCGGCATCTTGCTGGCTCGCCGGTGCCCGTTCCCGACAGGGTTTGTGCAACGGTTCGACACGGTCATGGTGAGCGCGGAGGCGCCGCTGCTCCAGGACAGCACCATCGAGTCGGCCCGGAGCGGCGCCCCGACCCGCCGGCCCGGCAGACCGGGGCGGAAGTCGACGCCCGATTTTCCGCCCCGGGCCTAGCACTCGATCCGTTGGACGTCGAACTCCATAAGACCGAGCCCCAGATTGCCGACCGGCACCTTTGGGCCCGATCTCGGCGATCTGGCGCCCGGAAGGTTGTGCAGCGAAAGCACCAGAATTTCGCGCTCTTGCTGCACAACGCTCCGCGAGAACGGACTCAGCACTATACCCAGCAAAGCACTGTACCCAGCAAAGCACTGACCCAGCAAAGCGACGACGGGCCCGGTGGCTGTCACCGGGTCCGTCGCCATTGGCTCCGGCGGTGACAGGGCCGCCGGCTGGTTCCTGGTGCGGCCTCAGCCTTTCGGCAGCTGCCCGATCTTGTCGACGACCGCCGTGTATACCGCCGTGTAGCTGACAACGGTGCCCGCCGGGATTCCGTCCGACGCCTCGCGGAGTATGTTGCGCTCGCCGATGAAGACGCCGGTGGCCGGATCGATGATCGTCTCGCTGCGCCACGATCCATCATCGATGGCGAAGGCAACGCCGATCTGTCCGTCCAGATTCACCGCGCTGTCAGTGATCTCGATCCCCGGCACTTTCGCCAAGACCCGATACATCGCGGCCCGGACGTCCGCCGGTAGCAAGCCACCACGCAGCGCATCCGTGACGTACACCAGCATCTCCCCGTTGACGCTGTGGCCACGGCCCCGGGTGTCATCCACCAACTTGGCGTACAGCTTGTCCGGATCCCGAGGCAGCGCGGCGAGCCACCGCAGCGAGGGTCCCTGCCAGTTGCCTTCACCGGTACAGAGATCCTCGAAGTAATTCTGGCACGGCCCTTTCATCTCGGAGTGGGTCGGCGGTGGCCCAGAGGCCAAGTCCATTCCGGCAGCTTTCGCCTCGGCCTCGGTGCCAAGGATCCATTTGTGTTCGCCGGTATCGGTTCGGCGCTCCATCCAGGTGTCGTGCCAGTCGGCTGGAGTCCATCGCTGACTCTTGGTATGTGTCAGTACCGCAAAATGCTGTGAGCCAGTGGTGTCAACGGATTCTGACATGTACCAGGCGTTCGTCTCGGAGTACCGGTACTGTCCGGGCTTGAGTGCGGCGTCCCTTGCCCCGATGTCGGTTGCCGCATCCGCCGCCCGGTTGAGCATCTCCGCTGCAGCCGCCGATGCCGACGGCCTCGAGGATCCCCAGTGCAACGATGGGAGGACGAGCGCCGCCGCCGCCGCGGCGGCAACCGCGGTGGCCAGCACCGCCTGCCGGCGCCAGGTCCGTCGAGCAGCCCGTGATCGAGGTGTCCGCGACCGCAGGAGATGTGCCGGAACATCCGACTCCCCTGCGGCCGCGGACCTCTCTGTTGACGCCACCCCGACATCTGGCGTCATCTCCCCGACGGGTCCCTCCGTGAACCCCGGTGTTGCAGCGTGCGCCATCAGGGTTTGGCGGGCCACGGCCATGGCCCGCTCGCTCGGTTCGTCCACCCGATGCAGGCCAGCGAGCGCTGCGTCGAGTTGCTGCTCGGTCCACTGCCGCGGCGCGTCAGCCGGCTCGAACTTAGCCATGGTCGATGCCTCTCTGCGCAGCCGGATACAGCGGAATGACGTCACCGACGGATCCGGCGGCCTGAACGGCCGCGCGACGCAGGCTGACCCGGACCCGGTGCAGCCGGGTGCGGACCGTCCCGGCCGGAATACCTACGGCGACAGCGATCTCGGCGGGACCGAGCTGCGCCCAGGAGTTCAGTAGCAGCAGATCGCGATCCAGGTCGGACAACTGCTTCAGTGCTCCGGCGAGCCGGCGGACTGCCTCGGCGGCGTCCACCTTTTCCACGGCCCTGTCCTCAGGACCGGCGAGCGATGCGAATTGGCCGGTCAATCGCACCGTCGCGGCGTGGTGGCGGCTCTCTGCTCGTTGGTGGTGACGCAGCTCGTTGGTGGCGATACCGAACAGCCAGCTGCGAGCCGTGCCGCGAACCGGGTCGTAGGTCTGCCGCCGGCGCAGCGCCGTCACGAACACATCGGCAACCAGATCGTCCGCCAGGCTGGCCCCGACCCGCGCCGCCAGATATCGGTACAGATCTCGGGAATGGCGATCGAAGAGGTCGCCAAAGATCCCGGCCACGTCAGAGCCGCTCAGATCCGGATGATCGACCCCGTCACCCACGAAGCCTCCCCGATCCGGGGATCGGCCGGGGACCGAAGCGTCGGCCGGCGCCATCTCCGGATTCATCGTCACACCTGCTATTGCCCGCAGCCCCCCACACCGTTCCACCGCATCCCCATGACAGTCAGGTCGATCCGTTCAGAGACGCCGAACCTCGCGTGCGGCTCGGCTACCGGATGCACACCGGCCTTGTCCGGTCGCCCTCGCACCCGTCAATCGATGGGGCGGTCGAGTCGCTCGGCCAACCGCAGCAATGCGCCCTCGGCGGCGTCGCGGACCGGCCGCTCGGGATCGTGCAGCGCGAGCCGCAACGCCTCGGAATGTTCGTACTCTCCCACCACAGCAAGCGCTTTGATGGCCGCTACCCGCACCCGGGGGGTGTCCTCGACGTCGGCATCGGCGAGGGCGGCGAGCCGGTTCGCAGCGGCAGCTATCTGCTGTGACCTGGCCAGCGCACAGCAGTGTTCGCGGACCCGCCAGGCCGGGTCTTCGAGGCCGACGATCACAGCGGGCTCAGCGAGCGCCGCCCATACGTACCGCAGCGCCCTGGCCGCCCAGACCCGCGGCCAGTAGTCGAGGTCGGGACGTGCCCAGTAACTGCGGTGGGCGTCGGTGCCGGCCGCGTCGCCGCCGATCCATCGCAACGAGGGGTGCTCGGATCGGCAGCGTGCACCCTTCCGGTCAGCAGGGCAGCGCACCAGTCGATCAGCACCGAGCGACCCACTGCCGTTGCAGCGGCCCGGACCCCGACTGCTGGGGTCCAGTGATCCTGGTCGATGGCTGCGCCCGCTGTCGCCGCACCTGGCCGACCGGAATCCGGCCGCTTCATCACCTCACCCACCCGGCGGCAACGGCGCCGGGCCACTGGCAGGTTCGGGTCGATCGGAACACGTCAGTCTCCTCCGGCGAGCTTGACGTGGCGCGGTATCACCGCGATCGCGGCGACCATCAGGACGGCGACCGTGGCCGCCGCGATGAACACGTGGTGCAGCGCCGTGAACAGCGCCGGAGCCGGGACGTCCGCGGCGCTCCCACCTGCCTGGCCAACCCGCACGGACAGCGACGCGTTCGCGATGGCGCCGAACACCGCGACGCCGACCGCGCTGCCCATCGAACGGGCGAACACGTTCGCGCCGGTCACTACACCACGGCGCTGCCAATCCACCGCCGACTGGGCGGCGATCAGCGTCGGGCTGGCGATCAGCCCCATCCCTAGACCAACCACGAAACAGGTCACCGCAACCTGCCAGAGCGCACTGTGCGCGGACAGCAGCAGCATCAGCGTCGCGCCGGTCAGCGCCAGTACCGAACCGATGAACGCGGTGTTCCGGAAACCGATCCGCAGGTACAGCTTTCCGGCGTTGGACGCCGACAGCGGCCAGCCGATCGTGAGGACAGCGAGCGCAAATCCGGCGATCAACGCGGTGGTCTTCAGCACGCCCTGGGCGTACAGCGGAACGTAGGAGGTGAGCCCGATCAACATCGCCCCGACCATCAGGCTGGCCAGGTTGCTGCCGTTGAACACCCGATGCCGGAACACCCAGCCGGGCAGGATCGGCTCCGGCGCTCGACGTTCGGCTAGCACGAAGACGCCGAGCAATACCACGCTGCCGAACAACACCCCGACGCTCTGCCAGGAGTTCCAGGCCCAGAGCACCCCACCTTCCAGCAGGCCGAGGATCAGCAGCGTGCTGCCGAGTGCCAGCAGTGTTGCTCCCGCGAAGTCGATGCGGTGCTTGGTCTTCGTCACCTTCTCGGAGAAATTGCGGATCAGCATCCAGGCCGCTGCAACACCCAATGGCACGTTCACGAAGAAGATCCAGCGCCAGTTCAGAAAGTCCGAGAACACCCCGCCGAGGGTCGGGCCGATCACCGCCGAGATGGCCCAGACGCTGGCTACGTAGCCCTGCACCTTGGCCCGTTCGGCCATCGAGTAGAGGTCGCCGATGATCGTCATGCTCATCGGTTGGACCGCGCCGGCTCCCAGCCCCTGGACGGCGCGGAACGCGATCAACGCCGGCATGCTCCAGGCGAACCCGCACAGGATCGATCCGATGACGAAGGTGGCGACGCCGAACAGCATGATGGACTTGCGTCCAGCGATGTCCGACAACTTGCCGTAGATCGGCACCGCGACGGCCTGCCCCAGCAGATACACCGAGAAGAGCCAGGGGAACTGGGCAAAACCGCCGAGATCGTCGACGACCGACGGCACCGCGGTGGCCAGGATCGTCGAATCGATGGCGACCAGACCGGTGCTGAGCATCACCGACAGCAGGACCGGCCCGCGCTCGGAGCGCAGACCGACCGACGACCGACTGATCTGCTGCTGACTCACTGTTCGGCCAACTCACACTTCTCTGCGAACATTCCCGGCTCTTCACAATCCACGGTGTAGTCGGGGTCTGAAGCCGCCGGTCTCGAGCAGTGATCTGGCGATGTAGTGGGTGAGGTTTCGGAAGCCGAGGGCGGAGCCCCGGAGGTGCTCCAGGCGGCCGTTG